>Ga0307515_10013615_pt1 | contig 15169 bp, 7 predicted proteins | sample 17_EM_MG_FD_194513 | JGI IMG/M metagenome (GOLD analysis project Ga0307515, IMG submission 194513) | Populus trichocarpa ectomycorrhiza microbial communities from riparian zone in the Pacific Northwest, United States - 17_EM | ecosystem: Host-associated > Plants > Roots > Unclassified | place... | reverse complement strand
CGCGTTGCAAGTTTTTCATGTGGTGACTCCAAGTTCACTCAAGGTGTTTATTGTCTTGTCATATAAAAAAATATTAAACAAATTATTAATTAATGGAAACCGTGTTGGTCAACTATACCCGGTAACATAAAACACGTGAAGCACGTGGTAGATTATTTAATTAAAAAAAATGTCCAATAGATACCTGATTTTTTCACCCCAAAAGCCTGGAAAAACTAATTTCATAGCGTATTTGATAATGCTATGTGTATTATTTTTATAAATGTACCTTTTAATTTAAAAAATATTAAAATAATATATTTTTATATTTTTTACATTAACACATAAAAATAATGAAAAACAACTAAAAATACATTTATTTTATTTTATTTTTAAATAAAAATATTTTAAAAAATAAATTGAAACACATATATCAAACCGAACGAAGTCGAAACTACTTAGGATTGTAACCATAGCCTACGGGGATGCTTTGATTTAGGAATTAGTTGATGTTCGAACATCCATGGAATCCTTTGAAGAGATGCAGAAATAAAGCAAGTGGATGTGATTTTATGTAGCATTTATAATTATGCATCGACATTAATTGCTCGTTAAATATTTTTCAGCTCTCATCCATAGGTAGGTGATATTTAATTTGATCTACAGGGAATCATTCCCGTAGAGTATAACAATGGCAGAGAGCATAAGTTTGTAATTTGGTAGCATACATGGATCCAAAGATGTAATATTATAGTCGAAAATATAATATTCAACAGCAAATCAAAGGCTGGATTCAATATCAAATTCGGAGCAACTCCGTTCTAAATCTAAGCCGAGAGAGCCACGTTCCACTCGACAAGATAGGAAAAAAGAGGGTCAAGAGCCATCCTAATCTCAAGTATTTCACTTCAAAATTCTTGGATTATGACATTATGATATTAATTAAAAAAAATCGGGATCATTTGAATGGACTCATTTTTAAATTGCGTATCCAATCTATGATTATGAAATGAATAAAATTAACTTGGCCAAAGATTTTTTTTCTCGTTTTATTGAAGGATTGTAGGTGAGATGTTCGAATTTTTATAGTTAATTCATTCAAATCAGGCAAGACACTTATTTGAATGTTTAATCATAGACTAGTTTGATTGATGACTTTATTTATAAAAAAAAATATAAAAGTTTATACAATTTCAGCCGAGTCATTAAAACATGGGTCCATTTGATTCCGAAGAACATAGAATAACAATGAGGTTTATTTTTAAAGTAAAATCATTCGCTTTTATTCAAAATTAATATCATATTGAATTTTGTGATATAGCATAAACACTTTAATATTAAATATTAACATGTTTTAAAAACTATTTAAATACTAATAATAAATTATTCTCAATAAATATTTGAATAATAAAAGTTTCAAAACCGAAATAGTTTTATGGAATATGCTATAAGCACGTGGTCTCATGAGTTTGAATTTAAGTTTGATTAATGAAAAATATCTTTTGCTATTAAATTTCTATTTGATTAATAATTTATTTTTAGTTCTTAAAATATATTAGTACATGAATTGTGTTATATGAATGAATGTATTTAACATGAGCCAGGAACATTCATGAATTTAAATACTCATTAATTTTATCTATGAATATTCATGGACTTGAATATTTATTAATTGTTTAATGAATTATAAATATCTATGAATTATAAAAATTTTATGAACCATGAATATTCATAAATTATAAGTATTTCATGAACTATAAATATTAATATTTTAGTATTCAAGTCTTGTAAATACGGAAAAGAGAAAAGATACTAAGAATTTTAAGGGGTTTTTTTTCCTTGGTTGTTGGTCTTTCTAGAGACCTGTTTTTTTTTTTTTCTTCCTTATTATATATATAGCTTAGGTTTGATAATTGTAGAAAAATATTAAGTATTATTCATTTGAGTTTGTAAAACACGTATTTAAATAAAAAAATTGCTGAAATACTAAAAACATTATTGAGGAAAATCATTTTACACCTAACAATGTCCAAGAAAGCATACAAAACAAAAAATTAATCATAACCACAAAAAGTTTTTAGATTGTATTTCTTACAAGGACCTTAACCAGCAATCACATATGATATAATTGTTCTTCTTATATGTTTTTTTTACAGGTTTGTATATTTACTCAATGTACCATTTGTTTTTATACGCATGCATGATTATAAATTAAATAAAGAGGCTGACTTATCTAATTATCTGAATTTTCGACAACACATCAATTCCAACTCCACAAGTGAATTGTGTTGTCTGACAATATAATCGTTGTTTTATATTTCAAAGACGTCCCATCTAGACACTAAAACCCAATATTTGTTCCTTGAAAATATTCGCAAGGAAGAACAATTAATTTTATTGTCGCCCCGACTTTTTTTATTATACGTTAAAATGTATGAGATTAAAATCTTTTGTTTTTACATTAAATTGAATTGATGTATTTAAAAAAAAAACTTAAATTTCTTTAGTTATTGATCTTCAATTTTATATTAACACTATCAATTACCATTTTAATCCTTGCTTCACTCCATTTATATTTATTAATATTAACAAAACACTAGCTGGAGCGACATCCTTAAAATATTATTTATTTTAATAGTATTTTGGTTTGTTATTTTGAAAACTCTATTTTATATATTTTTTTATGCTGGTTTATATATAAGTTTCATAGATTTTTTTTTAATTTAAACTCTTAACAATAGATTTGTTAAAAGCGAGGTTTTATTTTTTTTATATAAATTTATCATGATCTCGTGATACAAGTTATAAATTTAATAGATTAACTCGAGTTGACTCGAGTTATTATTTTTTAATAGATTTTTTATTTTATCATTCAATATTAGTTTGGTTGGAAAATGAGTTTTATATTTTTTTATTTGTTTTTTATGAAACTATCCTCATTTCATGATCCGAGTTGCAAGTTTGTCAGGTTAACCTAAATTGATTATGTTTATTATTTTTGTTCTTTTTAAAACCTGAATATGTTTTTAATTGGGTTTCATAATTTTTTTAATTACTTTTTACAAGGTTATTTTGATTTTATAATTAGATTGCATGTCTTGAGAAGCTAACCTAGTAGACTTGATTTAGTTTTTATTATTTGTTTTCTAGTTTAATATATTTATTTTCAATATCACTCCCAATCACCTAGTATTCTTCTTTTAACTAGTATTATTTTTAATTAAAAAATACATCAATAATGCTGAAATAGTTTTTTTATTTAAAAATAATAATCCAACCCTAGCCTAACCCATTGATATATTATAAAACATAAACGGTCAAATCGCATGCAAAAACCTTTTACCAAGGCACAAATTGTTTCCATCTCAAAAAAAAAAAAATGTTCATGATCACCATCCATGTTTATGCCCCACCGATTCTTCACTCAAAACTCCATGATCTCGCCACGTGTCAGAAAACGTGTCCATGAAACCATACAAACACTTGCGCCTAATCCTCTTTCTCAATTCCACCCCACCGGCCAAAACACAACCCCATACCATTTCTACCCCTATATAACCAGATATAATTACACTCCGATGCCATATCCGTATTCAAATCCTTTTATCCGTTCATTCATACGGCATAAATCTAATCCTATCAATTAATCAAAAAACAATAATAATGTATAAGTAGGAAATAAAGCATCAAAACCCCAAAAATACCCCTAGATACATGCCATATAAACCTCTCCCTCCCTCCCTGTTTTATCTCCCCTCACAATCCCCTTTTTACTCTTTTTTTTTTTTACTACTTTGAGCTTCGTGTCGGTCGGTGTACAGATCTCGCATTTCTCCACACTCAAAAACCCTCACAGACACTATAAATTCTCTTACCAAATTCAAAATACGGCTCTACACGCAAACCCGAAAGCAGTTCCGTTCTGTTAACTCAACAAAATATTTTTTTGGGGCTAGGTTAGTTAGAGTAGCGATTGATAGAATAAGAAATGCAAGACGAGGACTTTTCATCGTTGTTGTTGTTACTGAGTTGTCAAAAAGAGACGGTGGCTGTTGGTTTATTGTAGTAATTGTTATTATATATATTGGAGGGAGGGGATTTGGAGGAGGAGTCTATGAAGAAGGGGATTGGCTTTGAATGTACGTCCGGTGAAGGATTCGAGCAGGATAATAAGGTGGGATAGCCGGGGGAGACGGGGAAAATGCGGTTCATCAACTTTGATTGATTTGCTTAATTGAGGATCTGTAATCTGTTTCCCAATATCATCTGATTTAAAAAGTTTCGGATTTTGGTGGAGGGAAACTGTTTTATTTTTTTATTCTTTTTGGGGTTTTTGGTTGAAGTTTTGGAACTGGAGACAAAAAATATGCAGCAAGATCAGAGAAAAAAGGTGAAATTAAGACTGTTTTTTTTTATTGTTTTGGATGTGAATTTCAACATTTTGATTCAGAATTAACTGTGTTGTTTGTGTTAAAAGTGTTTTTGGTAAAATATGCATTAAAAAGAGAGGAAAGAAGGGAACATCATTAGATGAAGAAAATTGTGAATAATTAAGAGTTGTGATTATTTTTGCAGATTGAATTAGTGTGTTTGGTAGTTAAGCTATGTAGCAATTTATATGATTATCTATATGTTTTTTTTTCAATACATAATAAAAGAATTAATTTATGTTTTTTCTGTTTTCTTAATGGGAGATACTTTGGAATTATTTTTATTTTTTGTATTGGTAACGGTATCATTGAATGTGAATTTCTTTCTAGAGAAGTGGGTTTCTCTTTGTTTTGTGTGAATGTTATCCGCTGACTTAAACGCACATGCTTCCCTATGATTTCATTAAATAGCACTTTTATCTCTCATTTTATAATTGGATTTGATTCTTTTATCAGTAGATTTTTTTCATCTATAGATTGTCTTGACCTGGATTTTTTTCATCAATAAATAGTTTTGATTTTTATACTTTTTTTGGAATTTTCTGCCCCACTTCATCTTCAGTGTAAAATGTTTTGACTTGGATTTACTTTCCTTCTATTCTGATTTTGTACAAGTGGAAACTGATGAATTCGTTGCGGAGATTTTGAGGCTGCTAGTTTGATGTTATGGTTGTTGAGATACCTATTGTTGTTCTTATTGATTCTGGATTTGGGAGAGTGAACTTGTAAGAATTCAGTTTATTTGCTGTTCTTATTGTAAGAATTTCAGTGTTACGTACTCATTACTTCAAACTATTTGCATTACATTCCTTTTCTTTTTCTCCTTTCTATGCTTTTATGAATTCTCATTTTCTTGCCCACAGCCATTATTGTTTCAAAGAAGAAAACAAGGGTTTTGATCACATGGAACCACTGGAAAATAAAGTAAAAATTACGGTGTGAAGGACAGATGCAATTTTTTTTTATAAAAAAATATCAATTTTGATTGGATTGTCCTTTACTAGTTAGAATTCATTTGACATTTGAATAAGAAACTTCCATGTTTATAAAATTTACAATGTGGGTATCATTTTGTTCAATTTTACTTAAGGGATCCTTAAGAGGTCTGCCATTTCTTCATAAGATGCAAGAGTCATTCATCTGAAGTGGCACATGCTGGAATCAGTATCATTCATCTGAAGTGGCACATGCTGGAATCAGTAGTATATGAACAGTTGCATTTGATCCAAGACTCATGGGCACTGATTTTCATGCTGTTGAGCATAGTAAAAGAAGATATCAAATAGAAAATATAAACTTGTCAGACATGATTAGTGTCATACAGTTGAAAAAGGCATAGAAATGTTTATTGATCTTATTAAATGTGTTGGTCTTCTCAACTAACTCGGGTTCCTATGTTGCAGAATTCAACAGAGATGGACTTTTTCTCTGAATATGGTGATGCCAATAGGTACAAAATTCAGGAAGTTATTGGGAAAGGCAGTTATGGTGTTGTTTGCTCTGCAATTGACACTCACACCGGTGAGAAAGTGGCAATAAAGAAGATTCATGATATTTTCGAACACATTTCTGATGCTGCTCGTATATTGCGTGAGATAAAGCTGCTCAGGCTCCTAAGACATCCTGATATTGTGGAAATTAAACACATTATGCTACCACCTTCAAGAAGGGATTTTAAAGATATCTATGTTGTTTTTGAGCTCATGGAGTCGGATCTTCATCAAGTCATCAAAGCCAATGATGACTTGACACGAGAGCACTATCAATTTTTTCTTTACCAGCTACTTCGTGCATTAAAATATATCCACACAGGTACAATATTGTTTATCTCTTTGATGAGAACATTTACTTAATTCCAGCAAAAGCCTATGTGCACATTCATTAATTGTTTCCTGATATTATAAAAATAAAAGAGGCCCATTGCTTCAATACCAATAAAGGAAAATTTGGTGGAAGCCTGCCTTAATGGTTACCTACACACTTGCCGTCCTATAAGCATTTCAGTTTGCTTTACAACCACCACAACCTCTTCATGTGTCATGAATGTGTGGATCAAGAGGAGATAAAATTCCCCTTCATGATTTATTAACCAAATATGAGGAGCCATTGATTGTTCTCTTAGGGATGATTGCATGGTGTTAGAGTTTGGAATGAGAACGCACTGGAGGCTACTACGCACACTGCAGGTTTAAGCTTCTAAAAGAGGGTTTTATATGACACTTAATCGGAAACTCATGGGATTTGGTCCTTAAACCCATTAACATTGAGTAGGTGCACCCAGTCCTATTTGTATATGTGGTAATGGCCAAGTTCTCTATAAAACTCCTTCTTTAGGATCAGAAACAGAATGAACTAGCCTCCATTGTCTTCTCCCCACCAGACCTCACCTTTCCTACTAGTTCTTTCTAGGAGCTTCATCAATGGCTGCTTGGATATCATGCATAAATCATGGGGGTGACATTTATAGATCACTTATCTCAATCGACATGCATTCACGGCACAAGAAAAGATCATGGCAATTTGTAAATCAATTTGAATTGCTCATGGAGCTGTGGATAAATGGTTGCAAGGTGTCATTTTGCATTTTTTTTTTTCTGGTATCGGTGTTATTGGTTCCTCCTTCAAAATGTGTTCTTGTAATACATTAGCTTTTAGATTGACAATAAGTTTGACAATTTGTATTTTCTTTCTCTGGTATTACTGCGGTGACTGCATTCCTTGTTATATAGTTGCTCTGTCCACATCTACCTTCTTTGTTCTGTTTTTTTATTTCCATTTGTTGAGGATGTGGCATATATCTAACTCTTATCTACTTGGCTCCAGCAAATGTTTATCATCGAGATTTAAAGCCAAAAAATATATTGGCAAATGCAAACTGTAAGCTTAAAATCTGTGATTTTGGGTTAGCAAGAGTTGCTTTCAATGACACGCCCTCGACAATATTCTGGACGGTACTCTTCTAACATATTAGGTCCCTGATGTGCTTATATTTGCTCAATAAATCTAATAGGAACAGGGAGCATTGACTTTAAAACTTGTGTAAATTTACAGGATTATGTTGCTACAAGATGGTATAGAGCTCCTGAACTCTGTGGGTCCTTTTTCTCCAAGGTATATCCAAACCAAATGGTTTTGAACACATAGGTTTGACAATTTTATAGTTGTTAAAATTGTTAGTTGGTGCCCCGGTTTGCAGATGGAAAATGATTTTTCTGCCTGTATTCTTGTGTTATTGCTGAAAACATCGATCCTTTAATTAAGTATTGATACTAGATGTGAAACTGTTTTTGTTCTGAAAGATCGAGGAAGCAGGCGTAGATGTGTTGATCTCTTAATTCTATAAAAAACACCAGTAGTTCTATTGTTCAATTTTGTATGTTGGAGTTTTATCTGTAAACTTTCATCAATCATTGATTTTTGTTTTGGATTGTTAGTTCATAATTCTGAGGGCGAGAGCCAGAGAAGGTTTCCTGTCAATGGATTTAATGTAAACAGAGTTATTGTTCAGTGGAAAAAACTGGCATTCTTGGAATTTTAACTGTAAAATTGTCAATATGGTTTAATTCTACAGTTTTTCTAATTTTTTTAATGGCATCTGGTTGCAGTATACACCAGCAATTGATATATGGAGTATAGGCTGCATTTTTGCTGAAGTACTAACAGGGAAACCACTTTTCCCTGGCAAAAATGTAGTTCACCAGTTGGACTTGATGACTGATCTACTTGGCACACCATCATTGGATACAATCTCTCTGGTAAGTGCAAAGTTGCGATGAATTTTGCATTTTGTTCTGGATATATTCATGCCATATTTTGTTCTGGATATATTCATGCCATATTTTGTTCTGGACATATATTATTGTCATATCTTCAACCCCATCAATAACCCCCCCGCCAAAAAAAAAGGCACGCATGCTCAGCCTTAATAAAACACAAAATGAACACACTGTATATTTTATGGTATTTACTGTTTTTTTGTCTTTATGAATCCAGGTTCGAAATGATAAGGCAAGGAGATATTTAACCAGCATGAGGAAAAAGCAGCCTGTTCCACTCGCACAGAAATTTCCCAATGCTGATCCTTTGGCACTACGATTGTTGGAAAGGCTACTTGCTTTTGACCCCAAAGATCGTCCAACCGCTGAAGAGGTGTGTTCCTCTACAAAATCTATTGACTTTCTCTGAAATTTTATGCCATCCTTTGCTGAACCCTTCTGCTTGTGTTTCTGCATTGCATTCAGATTACTGCATATTATTCTTTCTTAATCCTTTAACATGGCTAATCTGTTGAATGATTTTGGCCTGCTTATATTTTTTCAGGCACTGGCAGATCCTTACTTCAAGGGATTGGCAAGAGTAGAGAGGGAGCCTTCCTGCCAGCCAATAACAAAGATGGAGTTTGAGTTTGAGAGGCGAAGAGTTACAAAGGAGGATGTACGAGAGCTAATTTTTCGGGAGATACTGGAATACCATCCTCAACTGCTCAAGGACTATTTAAATGGAACTGAGAGGACTAACTTTCTTTATCCAAGGTTCTAGCTTTTGAGACTCCCCTCTTCTTCTTCTTTTACATTTATTTTTTTGGCTTTTGGAGACAGTTTACTCAACTTTCTGTCTGCTTCCGCTTTCCCCTGACTTTTGGTGGTGTACACAGTGCCGTTGATCAATTCAGAAAGCAGTTTGCACATCTTGAGGAAAATGGTGGTAAAAGTGGACCAGTAATTCCTCTTGAAAGAAAGCATGCATCTCTTCCTAGGTAAATATATCCAAGCATGTTGCTCTGCTGTCTTCTTGTTTATTTGCTGCGATCTTGTTGTTTTTTTTGCCTTGCTTTTTGCAGTTCATGGTGTCACATAATATATGGGGATCAGAGAAAGGTAGTGATGTTAGTGGTAACTTTTCTAATGATCATGGGGTTGCATTCTCATTTTCTTCTGAACTTTTGAAGTTTTCACTAATTGTTGATATAGGAAAGTCAGTGATGATCTTTAGTGGATACTGTTGTAATGATCATCAGATTTTTTGTCCTTTCAGTTTTTCATCTAAACTTCTAAAGTCTTTACAGATTGTTGAGAGATAGAGGTGTGGGGACAAGCTCAATAAGAATATAACAGGATGTTATAGTAGTTGGGGCACATGTGATGTTCTGCGTGACATGTAATCTATTGCAAGTATAAACAATTATGACAGCAGTGGCAGTAATTTAGCTGTATTGAAATTATTCGTTGTTGTTGCTCTGAATTGTTAGCTGTCCCATTGCATTTGTGTTGAGGAAGAAATTGAAAGCAACTGTTAGAAGGATGAATGGATTGATGCATTTAATCTTTGGAGTTAGATTATTTGTCCTGATATGTGTTGTCTGCAGTTGTTTGGTATGTTTAGATGGTTTGAAAGATCTGTATCTTTACAGATGCTTTTATAGGATAAGATAATTGATTTTGCTTTTTTGTATTGTGCTTCAGATACTCTTTAGGGGATTTTATTTTCTGGATTTCAGCAAGGCTGCTGAGTTTTGTTGATTTAAATGTTTGTGTTTTATTTTGTTTATTTTTTTTATGAGGATTCCTCTCTCTTTGTTTTCTGACTCGCTCTCCTGGCTTGTAAGTATTTCACTGGTGCTCAGTTAATTTTTCTCTGATCTTTGAAAGATATGTGCAGGTCTACAATTGTGCATTCAAGCTCAATCCCTACCAAAGAACAACAGAATCTTGCTTCCTTCAAGGACCGGCACACTGCAGAGGAAGCATACAACAAAAATCCCAGAGACACTGAAGGAATTCCCGTAAATATATCAAGGACCTTGCAGGCACAGCAGAGAGTTCCACTGGGTACTCGTTTTCTTGTTGCCAATGGTTTTTCAACTAACTGAATTTCGTTTTACATTTCCAGTGTAATAATCCATTGAATTTGCCTCTGTAGCTAAACCTGGAAAGGTTGTAGGGCAAGTTGTATCATACGAGAATGGGAGCATCGTGAAAGATGCCCGTGACCCGAGAACATACATCAGAAGTGCAGTCCTTCCTCCACACGCCGCCCCTTCTGCATATTGTTACCGTAAATCCAACTCGGGAAAGCAAGAAGGATCTACCATGGAAGCTGATAGCGACTTATCCTCACAAAAGCAAGTCCAGCAATGTGGCATGGCAGCCAAATATGCACCAGATGTTGCTATCAACATAGACTCCAACCCTTTTTTTATGACACGGATAGGAGTGAACAAGGTAGAGCATGTGGATGACCGGGTGATGATTGACACAAGTTTGCTGCAGGCCAAGGCTCAGTACGGTGGGATTAGTGCTTCTGCCGCTGCCGCCTCTACAGCTGCTCACAGAAAGGTTGGAACTGTTCAATATGGTATGACAAGGATGTACTAGAAAAGTACAGCTGCTCACGGAATGGTTGGAGCTGTTCAATATGGCATGACAATGATGTACTGAAAAAGGACAGCTGCTCACAGAAAGATTGGAATTGTTCAATATGGCATAATTAAGGATGCACTAGAAAAGGACTCAGAAGATCAACGTGTCTTGAGTCTAGTAGTGGAAAAATCCATGTAGAGCAAGATTCGGTCTAGGAAAATCGCTTTAAGGAATAAGGATACAGGAAGTTTGTGGATATAATGTGAAGTTGTTGGACGGCATTTTGTTTTGTAAAGTCTACAGTTCATCAATTAGATATTGAATTGTGCTGTATTCTTGAGACCTAGAAACAGCAAATGTTGCGAATGACTTGACAAGAGATTCTTTCTGTGAATGATTTGCAGCGCTGGTTGAACGTGGAGTGGCAAATTTCGTAATGGAAAAGGCACTCCATCAAAGAAACAATTAAAGAAAAGAAATTAGCTTCCGTTCTTCACGAGATTTCTCACTCCATGTTTAACAAAGAAGCGTCTCTCCTCAGGTCAGCCCCAGCATCTGCTGTTTCGGTTTATTTATTTATTTATTTATATGAATAATAATAATAAACCAGGTCAATATATTATTTAAATAAATATATCTCGGTTGAAGTGCCGGGTGATTTATTTTCTTAAAAACAAAACAAACAACGTTTAAATAAAAATTAGTTTAGGCGTAGATAATCAATAGATATCATGAGCAGTTAAAGAGACAAGCTAAAAAGCTATGGAACTCATCAGGCAGAGCCAAGAAAAACATCGACAGTCCATTCTTAATTACTGAACCTATTACTATATTTATTGTTCACTGGGAACTAAAATAATAGCATTTTTTATTTAGTTTTACAAAAACATAAAAAAAGCATAATTTAATTATTATTTTTTCCTATTTTAAGAATCATTCATTTGATTCATGGAATACAAGAGGAAAATTTCAAGATTTGTTGAATTATTTAATCTCGAGTGCCATTCAAAATCATCCATCCCTTGTTAAAAAAAAGAAGATATTGGACCAGGTGTGCGGGTCTATTTCAAGCTCACGCTCTTGGTTGTTTTGTGAAAAGCTCCAGCAATGCTAGGATTTTTCTTTGGTGTCCCTTTAATTTTTTATGGTTTTTTTTTCAATTACATTCTTTGATATTGAGTTTTTATTAAACTTTATCATTATTTCGTGTTGAGTCGATTAGAGATTGGTTTTTATATTTTTTATCACATAATAAAATAAAAACCATTTCACTACAACATGAAACCATTTCTTTTGTATTAGCCCTTTTGATATACCCAACATGTTATCGGTTTTTCCTCCTGTGCACAGCTTGTAACAAACAAGATGGTTCCTTCTTGAAAAAAAAAGAGAAAAAAACTAACTATGAAATTGCATTTCCAACCCTCTTCCTCTCTCTGTTATATATATATATATATATAAACTGTTAGGACTTTGGACTTCCAGTCTTGCCGTGCGTAAATTTCCTTGGATTTCCCCGGTTCTTGGGCTAGGGGCAGATCATGGGCCCGAGGATTTATAGCCTGGACGGAGACTGGTGAAGGGCCGACTCGAGCGATTTCGCGTCGTCGAGGAAAAATAAAAAGGAAGAAATTATGCAAACCTGACAGACGGTTGAAAGATGCGGTTTACCCATATTTCCTATTCAACTCGCTTGGTTCGATTGTCATTGTTTTTGTGCTATTCCATCTTCTCTTTTAACTTTTCTTACTGCAGGTAGAGAATTTTTTTGAGAAATAACTATCCGTTTCTCTTTTGCGCTTTTCCTTGCACTCTCTTTCAGTCATTTTAAATCTTCTGTGTTTTTGAAACTCTTGATAGTATAAAAAAGAAATTACAAAACGTTTTATTCTTTTTTTTTTAAATGATTATAGAATATTTCTGTAATTGACTTTGTTTTTTTAGGTAGCAATTGAACAAAAGTCCAAGCTAAATAAAAAAAACAGAGCTTGAACAGGACAAAACGACCCCCACAATATCAGCTAGTAATAGGGATAAAAGAACACCGAGAGGATTGCCAAGGAAACGAATCCCATTCTCAATCCATGTCCACGGTTATCAAGCAGATCAACACAAGGGCTATCTTCTCTGAAAATGAGTATGTTTCATCGGTGCAATATCTCAATGCTCGCCATCTCACTAATTTAATCTACTTACATATCAGCTTAAATGAATCTAATTAAGTAAATACAGATTCAGAGGAGTGAAATTGACTCGAATACATTCATTTGTCAACGATATTTCACCGTAACCAGTCGAACCCTCGTCTCTCCAAACTCCAAAAGTTTTGTGATCAACTCCCAGATAAAAACAGAAGGACAGAAATTGCACATTCTAGCTCTAATCGGTGGGAGCATGGCACTTGAAGTGCCTATTTTTACTATCACGTTGGGATTTTTTTTTGTTCTCGAATTGATCATGTCATGTATATAGATTAATTCGAGGACAAATCTATCTCTGTGCTATTACTAATTCACTGTTCATGACCGCATGTGAATTCACCGAGCACGTTTTGTAGAGAGAATCTTGACGCAATTCAATTTTAAAAGGCCATTTATATTGGATACCTATTTAGAATCTGAATTAACCAGAAACTAATTTAAACCGAATTTCATCGACTTTTTTGTTGAAGGTGTTAAATAATAATTATACTATTGTTTCTAAAAACACAGTGAATCCTCTGTGACAGTTTTTTTTATTAAAAAAAATTATTACATGAGAAAGAACCCTCTTGAAAAGAACCCCACAATCCAGGCTAATTGTTTTGGTGCCTCGCAATTGATCATTCGGTCAAGGAATTTCTCCAGTGACGTCCTCCTATCGAGCAAAGTTCCTAACCTATTCTCCCGTCTGCTTCTGGGGTTTGGCTCTCCAAGTTACAATTGTGAGCTGAGGAGATTTCTCGTCAAATGACTAGTTAAAGTGTAAATGAATTGCCTGTTCGGTAGCCAAGACTCAATTGAAGAAGTTTAATCGTAATACTTCAAGACATTTACAAAAATCGATAGTTTACATTTATCATATATGACCAAGCATTCGGATATGAACCCTGCTTTTTATCGTAGAATTACATAATTGTACGTGTGGCATGCTTTCGTAAATATCCCACAACTGTAACCTAACTTCTATTAGTCCAATTAATTAGCAAGTCTAGTTTCGAAGGTCAAATTGGACCAATCGGCTAGTTCTTAGCACATAAATCGGACAGCCATTTGTTCTATACAAGGAAGCAGATTATTCTACATTTGACTTGGAAAAATCACTTGAAGCAGCTAACCCAACTAAATTGAAACGAATTGGCTAAGAACTGACACGACATTCGCCTTGGAAAAACTAAAAAGTCAATGTAACTCTTGGAACACAACACGACCAAAATTATTAAAACTGGTACGTTGTACATCATAAAGGATTGCCTGAATTAACCTGATTGAATTAAAATAATATTATTTTATTTTTTTATAAAAAATATCAAATTAGTCTTTCACTGGACTGTAAATGAACCCACTTATTAATCATGTCAAATCAAGATAATTTTAAATTAATTTTTTTAAACTTGACATGAAAGAAAAGTAGAATTGAGAATCGACTCGTCGTGTTGTGCCGAGTTTAATAAACTCGACACAGCACTCCTTTCAATCATAGCGCATGGTGTTATGCTTACGTTGCATAACTAGAAAGAATAGACGTTGCATTTAGGATTCAAACGACAAACACCGCCAGGAAAAAATAAAAATAAAATGCTGGACACAGGAGAAAAGGGATGAGATGAGGTGGCAGCGAAAGCCATCCACCAACCGAGCAACTATTGCTCTTGTGATTATATTTATGGGTTGACATAATTCGATGCTATGCATGTGTCCAGTGCTCCTGCCCCCATCATTAATCAGTTCATCAAACCCTACTTATCTGTCTCCCAAAGGGGCCCCATCTGCATGCATGCATTGTCCCCATAAAACCCAGGACCCACTTTGCCACTGCATTATACATTTGGAAATAGTGTTTTTTTGTTTTTTTAAATCTCGTATATTTCGTCCATTTATCACCGTTTTTACTTTTATTTTTTTGTAATATTTTTCTGAAAAAAACATATTTTTATTTTTTACACTTTAAATATTTATCACTCTACACTTGGTCTATATATATAATTACTTTCGTTTGTTTTTAATTTTTCAATTTACATTTTAAAAAAATATTATAAAAAAAAACTTAGAAAATAGGAATAACTAGAGATTTTTTTACTCAATATAAAAAAATATATTAATAATATCTACACATTAATTCTTTTATATTAGAAAAAAAATTATTCAACCCGTAACAAAAAGGAGTTAAATAAACGTATCAACACTAAAATTTTTATATTTA
>Ga0307515_10013613_pt1 | contig 15170 bp, 8 predicted proteins | sample 17_EM_MG_FD_194513 | JGI IMG/M metagenome (GOLD analysis project Ga0307515, IMG submission 194513) | Populus trichocarpa ectomycorrhiza microbial communities from riparian zone in the Pacific Northwest, United States - 17_EM | ecosystem: Host-associated > Plants > Roots > Unclassified | place... | reverse complement strand
AATGAAAAGTCATATTTAATTATTATGAGATAGAATAATTGACAGTTTTTAAAATTATTATATTGCATTAAAACTAAGCCTACATAATTCATAAATCTATAAATGAAAATATAATTATTTTCTTATATAATTATAAATGAAAAAAAGTTATTGATATAGAATTTAAACGGTTGAAAATCACATTATACTATAATGACATGTTATAATCAAAACTATAATGACACATTTTTAGCTATGAAATAAGTGCCCGCACAGTGAGTCACAAAGTGAGATATGATGCTTCTAACACTTCATGTTTTCTACTACTTATGAGTCACATATGTTACAAGTGATTTTCTTTAAATTTTTAAATGAATTAACTTATAACATAAATTACAAAGAGGAGATTAGATAAAAAAGAAAAAAAAAAGAAAAAAGAGGAAATTACACAAATTACTCGCGAGTCACCTTTACAAAAAGCTTCTTTCATGTTTTTCTGAATCCAACATTTTTTACTCTAATTGCCAAATACTTGTCCTTCAAAATTGAATAATTTGGTGTTGTTGACAACTTTGACAACGACAGAACAGTTTGAAGGAAATTACCCAGGGGAACACTAACCGCCGTAAGCTCCATCAGAAAGGGATTGCCGATCAAAAAGCAACATCGCCATCTTACATTTGCAAGTAAAGCAAAGCTATGTAGGCAAGTGGTTGAATCATTAACAGTCAGATGTTGCTCTTAGCGGATCTCATCTCTCACATTTGCAGGTGGCTTGTAATTATCCCATTCAGGCATTTAACGATTGTCTTATTAAACCAATCATTAATTTCCACTTCGAATTGGACACTTAATTAACCAATAAAAAAACTTATTTCAGATTTTGAATGAGAAGGGGAAATGGGTATAATATTCTGGTCAGATGTGCTCAATTGTCTTGTTTTAAAATATAAAAAGTAATGGTAAGAGGGGTAGTAATCCTGAGTTTGTTCTCTAGAAATCGCCAGTTCGAGTTCTATAAATTTTATTAAAATCATTAAAGACTTACATGGTTGTTAATTTTAGAATCTGTGAGATTAGTTAAGGTGTATGTAAGCTGCTCCGAATATCCATATTAATAATAAAAAAACACATAGGAAGTAGAACTTTTGCCCAAATTATACCACACTTCATATTTAAATATTAAAAAATGTGAAAATGTCTTCTTTCTTTTTTGTCCAATTATATCTTGTCTTGGTTTCCCTTTAATTGCGGAGACCCATGCCACTACGTAACATGGCTTGAATTTTATATGTATCTCGTCACTCGTGATTCCGTGGGATTCATTTAACATGAATTAAACAACAAAAACCATACATGCTCATGCCTAACTTCAACGCACTATTCAATGCATTATATACCCAAAAAAATAACATTTCCGGAATTTATGAACGCCGCTGCTCCTATTTCCCTAGCTCCTTGCATATATGCACGTATAGATCAATACAGATTTTTATGACTTTTTTTGTTGTTGAAAGTAATTTGCATGATCCTAGCTAAGAAATAGCTATTGCTAGCCTCGATGTTCAGGCTTAATTGCTCGGCCGGACTATTTATCTCACAAAAATAATATTTTCAGGTGCCATAAACGCGTTTTAAAAATAAAAAACAAAATCCATATTTCACGTCATAGACCCGATCAGGTCGAATAAATTAATTTTGTTTTAATTAGATATTTAAAAAAATAAGCAACAACAACAAATATATCATTTTTTTTACAAGTGATCACAATAACTTTGAGGAATTTTTTCTCAAAAGAGAATAAACAATGTAACTCAATTCACAACTCATTAATACAGCAAGATAAAATAGGGTAAAAAAGACATAAAATAATCAACCCTGGTCAACCCGAGTTATCATGACAAATCTATAACCCTGATAACCAGTGTCAAGCTAACCAATGATATCCCGCCAAACTCGTGGCATAGATAATGATATCAGAATAACCTAATAGAAAAATAGAAAAAAAAATAAAGAAAATTGTAAAGCCTATTTAATAAAAAAAAATACAGTCAACTTATGTTAACTTTTCAAACTCGTAACCTGGGTCATTAGATCCGAAGCATCCTATCTGAAAAACTATAAAACTCAATTCTTAATCAATCGAATATTGAATGATAAAATTAAAAAAATAATTTCAATTATACAAAAGGATTTGAAACAAAAAAAAAATAACAATTAAAAGAATAAGGATTAAAATTGAAATACAAAATAAATTTTATATTTGATTGAAGGGTGAAATTAAAAAGAAAAATAAATTTAGCAAAAGGATGAAAAAAAATCAAAAGAATGAGGATTAAAATTGGCATAAAAATAAAAACATTTGATTGAAGGGTGAAATTGAAAAGAAAAATAACTTTAACAAAAAAAAAAGAATGAGAACCAGATTGGTAAAAATAATATGCCATAAATTTATATTGAAGGATAAAATTTATAAAAAAATACAGAAGGAAAAAGAAAATAAATAAATCAAGACAATGAGGACTAAATTGTAAAAATAATACCATAAATTTAGATTGAAATATGAAATTAAAAACCAGTAAAACTCTTCCAAAAAGGCCAATGAAGAAATTAAAATTATAATAAGGATCGAAGTTTAAATACCAACAACAAAAAGAGCCAATTTATAATTTTCAGAGGAGTAGAGGGAAAGAAGAAGAAGAAAAAAAGATCCACTAGCGACAAACCACCCCACCACCACTGACAAGCGTCGCACCAACAGGAAAAGAACGTGGCAGTGCTTTCAATGGCAAGGCAAAATAGCATTTTTGGTCAGAGAAGTCATCTCATGTGCCACTCAAAATGCATGAGTGCTCCCACATGTCGATGAGTGCACCACATATATATCTATACCATTTTTGTTTTTTTTATATGTATATTTATTCAAATATGAAGATGCCTCTGATCTGACATGGTAATAACAAAAAAATCATTGTGAAAAGGTGAAAAAATCCCTTAACACCAATTTTAATATTTTTACTTTTAATGGTAATTTGATCATTTCATTATGCTTTTGAAATTTGAAAAGACTTATTTTCTATCGATCAATTTGATAATGACTAAAACATCTTAAGAAAAGACTTTAATGTCTATAATAGACAATTTTAAGATTTTCAGTGTGAAGGGTAAATTTATTATTACATTGTTTCGGTGAATAATGTTTATGAGCCTGGGTGAACATATTTTTCCAAGGTGTTTTAGCTTTGGTTAATATCTTTTGACTTTTTCTATATTTTCCTTTTAAACATTAATTTTGATTAAATAAGGTAATCCCTTTCATGACAAAAAAAAAAGAATTATAAACATTTTATATTTGAAATTTTAACCTGAGAATCGAATTTTGGTAGTTCAATAAGAAGCACACACCTCTTATTATGAAGCCAAATGTAATGCCATAATTTGATCAATTGATACAATGAGAAAAATATCCTATTTTACATTGATAACCCTAATTTCAAAAGTTGTTGTCTAGTTCTTTAATATTAATGGCAATAATTTCTTTAATTTATATGTAATCTTCTATTCAAGAATAAGTTCACATTATGCTTAAGTTTTTGAACACAATATAGCTCTAACAAGAGACAATATTGTTATTTTAGCAACCCTAACTTCTTCTTCTTCTTCTTCTTTTACTATAAGGATATCTTTGTGTAAATTTATATAGTAATTGAGAATAAGTCCTTCGAATAATCTTAAGAGTGTGTCCTCCATATCAACATGGTTAATTTAGAGAACTCTAGTAGTTCTCCTAGTTGTTGCCCCAAGTTTAAATATAGAAAGTCACGAATGCATGGAGCAAACCTCTTTAATCATCAAATCTTCCCCTTAAGGTTTAGTAACCCTAACTTTAATTATCAAACACTACTGCTTTGTATCTCAATTAGCTTTAATGTCCACATCTTCCTAAAAAAAAATATGAAGTTGAACCTCTTATTTGTAATAAAATTATCAAACATTAAAGCTAATTTATTTTCTCTCACCCGCTCTTATCTTGTTTTTTTTAATCCTCTAAATGAAATATGAGTAATTGCATATCGTCATTTCAAGTATTGCAACAACCATTGAAATTAAAAATACTAGACTCTAAAATGATCCAAATACTAAATATTTGATGTCAGATGATTTTTAAGGAAAATTTTTTTATTTCCTTAGTTATTTTTATTGCTATTTAGTTTAGGAAATATTTTCCTTTATGTTGTTTCTATTTTTTTTCAATCTAGTTTAGAAAAACTAATATTGTGTTTGATAATTTTATTTTTTCTATTTAGTTTAGGAATCCATATAATAATTCTGTAGTTATTTATTATAATTTTTTCTCCCTTCATGATAAAACTATAACTAATATAAATGAGATTTTTAGCTTGTATTTTAGTAGACTACTTGACGTAAAATATTTAATTATAAAGTTTTGAATTAAGGTTTTTGTTTAGTGATCCTGTTCACTAGAATTCTGTGTTGTTTATGTTTGTTGTCTTTCTTGTGATGTTTTATTTGTTTTAGTTGGTATTAGAACATAAAATTCCTGGTGATTAGTGATGTATTTTGGAATAATCAAGGGTAAAAGAGGTTACAAAACAAGATGTGCTCATGCATGAGAGGATGATGATGATGTTCTCTCTTGGAAAAAATATTTTTAAGAAAAGGTGATAGAAGATATGTAAAGAATGAAGGATCGCAAGGAGACTGATCACAAATCTGTAGGTGATTTTAAAAACCAATTTCAGAGGTGTGAGTAGGGAGACGAGCTCTTAATTAAGATCTACAAGAGAAATTTCAGCAATAAGAAAAAGATATTAAAACTAAAAAATTTTATGATTCTAGTTTTTTTGTGGATTGGAATCAACTATTAAAATTCGATGAGAATGAGAAAAATGATGCTGAAGGAAAAGATTTTGATGCAAAAATCTTGGTTTGTGATGATCTAGAGTATGCAAATTATGTTTATGCTACATCAGTTGAGCAACAATAGCACCACTAACACCAATAAAATAATGAGAAAATGGATTATATACTTAATAATGATGTAGTTTTGGTTGTTGATGCTGAGAAGACTGAAGGAGAAGAGGACAACAATGCCAGGTTGAGGTTGGAGCTTATAAGTGCACTGGAATGGTGGCGGTGCTGGGTTTTGGGGAAAATCAAGGAGGGATTTTGGGTATGGAGAAGAATGGTCTTGATGGAGGATCTACCGTGTATGGTGGTTGATGGTTATGAGGATAATGATGTGGGGAAAAGTGAGGTGATCTAAAATTTGTGTATTGTGTTGATTTGGCTTGGTTGAAATGAAAATTATCGGTGATAATCTAGGTTAAAATGGGATGTTGATAGCTTCACGGTTGTTAAGGTTGGTTGTTGTCGATGGGGTTGCTGCTAGCCAGGGCTAGCTTGGCTCATGACTTATATAGGAAAGGTAAAAAACTGCTAGGTCTTTTTGTTTTTTTTCTTTGTTTTTGGATTGAAAGAAGATCAATAGCTATTGAGATTTTGGGCGTCTGGAAGAGCCAGGTTCGGGTGTGGAGATGGATAGGAGGCTAATAGATAAGGGAAATGAGGAAGGAGAGATAGTGGGAGGGTAGAGGTTGGTTTTTGGTTGTTTGGCTGAGAGTTCGGAAAGAGAGAAAGAGGTCGTAGGGAAGAGATTCTCTCTATTTTATTTTAATATATTTATTGGACCTAATAATAAAATGGAGAGGTAGTTGTGGGTCCGTTATGTTCTGTGTATGGCTAATGCTCCTCTAAAACTTCCCTTCTTTTTGTGTGGTACAACCACTTATTTATAGGGAAAACAAACTTGTTATTTTTCTCCTAATTACTTGGTCCCAAAGCAACTAAAAAACTTTTGGTCCCTTATTTTTCTTTTTTTACACTTTTGGTCCTTATGTCCAAATATTTTTGTTTTTTAATTTTCTTAATTTTTTTATTTTGATATTTTTTAAAAAAAATACATCGTCAATGTCAACTCAATAAAATTGATCAATGATTTTTAAATAATCGTGTTAAAAACCGAATGTTTTGAAACTAAATTTTTGAATTTTTGATTCTTTTGGAAAGATGTAGAAAATGTCAAAATAGCGCAAATACGTAAAAAAAAATATAACGTAAAAATTAGATGTTGAAATTCATAAAATATACGTAAAAAAACTATATTGTTTGGATTCTTAAAAGAGTAGATAAACTGAAAATTAATTTTGAAAGAATTGAAATCCCATAATCATATCATTTTTTACTGTGTCGACAAACACTAGGCAACCAAGTGTGAAATAGATAACAATTGAAAGCATTTGTCGATGCAATGGTTCATCATAGGAGAAGGAGAAGGGGACAATTTTGTGTTGAGCTTTGCGTAGGAGGAGAAGAGGCTTTGAAAAGTGAGAGAATGTTGCGGGCAGTGAGGGCTAAAAGTACTTAGTTAGGGGGGTGATCTGACAAGTGGCACCTATGGTGAGATTACTTCTTGTGCTGTGCTATCCAAAATATACGTGTCAAGGGATAAGAATACCCGGAGAGTACAGAAACTTGGGAAATAATTAGCGCGAAAAAATGGAAAATCATGATGGAGAGATAAACTCTTAAATGAGTGAATAGTGAAAAGATAATAAATAAGATATTTATAAATTTTGAGAAAGATAGTCGACTTAAAATATATTGTGGTTGATTTTTAAAGGTTTTTTTATTTAAAAATATATTAAAATAATATATAATTTTTATTTTTAAAATTTATTTTTGAAATGAATATATCAAAACAATTCAAAAAAATATTATAAAAAATTTAAATTTTAATAAAAAATATATTGAATCTCAACACAAACATAGCATCTTCATGTAAAGGAATGGATTGACATCATATTTCTAGGAGAACGGAGGACTATACTCCCTAGAACTATTAAAACTTTAACAAACCTTAATGAGCCACGTTCTAAGTCAACCTAGCTAAGTCTCACTAAGCATTTTCAATTGTCCAGAAGTTGATCGTGAGTCTGGCCACATTTCCTTGATTAGCCTATATAAGTCCAAATCCTACCCATCAAACTGCTAGTGAATCACCCATATGATTACATTTAATTTCTAGTTTAATGATGTGTTTCAAAAATATATTTTTTAAAAATATATGAGAATATTTTTAATTTTTAAAATTAGCATATCAAAATTATTGAAAAGATACTAAAATAACATCAATTTAATATTTTTTTAAGATAAAAATATTTTTAAGACTCACACATATACAAGTAGAAATGCAATATCAAATAAATAAGAATAATAAAAATAATAAAGAATGTAAATACGTAAAAAATCGCAAGGCATATCAAACATCAAAGTAGAAAGCCAAACAAAAATGAAATCTTAACTAGATCCGATAAAGAGCTCTGAGGAAAAACAAAGAAGACAGAAGACAGAACACATGGTTAGGGGAACTTTTGTCTAAATTATACCTAACTTAATAAAGTACATTTGAAAATGTCTTCTTTTCCACCCAATATCTTCTCGTTAGCTTCCCTCAAATTGCGGACACAAACCATTCCACTAACATGGATGCAAATTTATATCTCTAAATGCCTTGCCTCTCCTGATTGATTACATCGTCTGCCGTTGTTGACCATGATTTAAGGAAGATTTAATGTTGAATTAAACAAAGAAAACCCTGCAATCCTCCATTGCTCCTGCCTCGTTCATTGCACTGAATTACATAAATTGTCGATAATTTACATTAAACCATAAAAAATAAAAAAAAATTCTAGATATACGAGAGGTTGCTGCTAATTAGTGATGCAGAGAGAATTAATTAAGAAAACTAAAAGCGCTAAACATTTTACTATTTTAACTACTATACGCCAACATTATGAATTCAAAGTGAATTTTTCTTCTTTCTTTTTTTATGATCTATGTAAAGATGGGACAATTAGATTTGTTTTTGGCTTAATCTTTTTTTATATGTATTTTTATACTAACAAGTATAAGTCTTAATTCAATTTTTGGATCAGACTGAAATTTTACCAAAAACTTTTAGAAGTCATATTTTATATAGTCAATCGAAGTTTGGTAAAGCACCACGATACAGGCCAAAAATTGCTGTAAACTTCTTATTCAGTAAGGATTTCTTTTCTACAAAGATAATATAAGTGGCAACAATTGAGAATGTTTTAGCAAGAATTTCCATATCATCAACTTGTATTTCTTTTAGTTTTGTTGACTTTCTCATTGACAAGGTTTTCTTATCATTTAACGACACTAGAAGCGGTTTTGAGCTTATATTTTCTAATACACAATTTTACATTGACAAACACAATTCTTTAACCAAGTGTTGGATTGGGTTAGATTTTCGCCATAAGATTCTAAAGGTCTTGTTTTATATGAGGTTAAAATTTCATAGTAATAAGTATTGGGAAGGCCTTGCGATAAGGTTCAAAAAATACTATGTAATAATTATATTAATTTCTTAGTTGATTTATAATTTTTATTTCTATTTTATTTGGAACTCTTTTGTTATTTTTCTAGCATTATTTGGGATATTTTTACCTATTATAATGCAGTGGCCTTCCTCACTTGCTAACACGTGAGTTACAAATGCTAATTAGTTTCTTTGTAATCTACTATTTGAGTCTCTAATAATTCTTCAGTTTGGTCCTGAATCTTATCATACTCGAGCTCAATAACGGCCAACCAAAAAAAGAAAAAGGGAAAAGAAAGAGAAAAATGACCCAACTAAATTAGTTCATTGTAGTCATGTTCATGACTTGAATTGTAAATTTAACGAGTTAACTCGAGTTGACGGGATCAATTCAATAAGTATTTTGTTAAGGCTAAATCATGTTTTATCAATTGTTTTGGTTGCCTAACTTGAAAAGTTATTTCCACATGGATAATCCCAATTTAGAACTCCGCTTTCTTCTCCATGATGTCTCTCTACCGCTGTTAGCTACAATTTCTTGGGTTTATTTGTATTCTTCTTAAATTAATTCGAAACAAGAAAAAAAAAAACATGGGAAGAAGGGATCCTTACTTTCAAATTGATATTCCCTGAACTTGTATGTAAATTGTGCTGGCCAAGGGTACATACAGCAATTAATATACCTTTGCAGCGTATGAAACATGGAATTGCTTGCTTCTTGGTTGGGCTTTGAAATACTTTCTGTGCCAAATTGAGAGGGAGACGGAAAAAAGAGAGCAAATTGGCTTTGTATTCTTTTGTTAGAAAGAAGACAAAACACTCTTGTACCCTACCATTTACAGTCGGTGCCGGACAACGCCTGCCCACCTTGAACTCACCACTCAGCTGAAGGGAATATCAGGAAATTTGGGACCCCGAATGCAGTATCAGGACGTTTTGGACCCCTCGGAGCCCTTTCCTTAATACACTGGTAACATCGAACATGTCCAACCCATCCTAATTAGTGCTTTATCTTTTAGAAATTCTCAATTGGATACTCTCATCCATGGTTTAATTAAGAGAATTTAATGTTTTCTGTTAAAACCCATTTGAGAATTTTGATCTATTGATGACCCAATTAAGATAAACATTGTTTGGTTTGGAGATTCGTAGTTGGAAATTAATGGATAAGTTTGTGGATAAATTTGAAATCTTTAAATATATTTTATAGTAGTTATAACTATGATCAAATAGATAATGTGGACTCTTTGAGCTCGAGATATCTCTTTGGAGTTCCTTTCTTCAACCATGACTATAATAATTAAATTCACGGATGGTACATTACAAGTTAAAAAAACCTTACCGAAAAAACTAAAATTAAAAAATAATTAGATATAAGCTTAATATCAAATTACCCTTTGGTCAAATCATGATTAGAAAATAAAATTAGATTTAAGCTTAATTAGCCATGTAATTAACCACTTAAATTTTTCATATTTTCTTAATATATTGGCTAATTGGTTAAAGAAGTTGGCTTCATTTCTTAACTTCTCAGGTTCAAACTTTAGGACTAGCATCTAGAAAAATTATTAAATTTTCATGAATGCACTATATTGATAAAGAGGTTTTAAATCCATTAAAATGAAAAGGGCGTTCTTGTACAAAATCCCTGCCACTTTACAGTTATAGAGAGCGCCGAGTGGAGGACATTGATGTGATCAGAACATTCTCGCTGTCAAATGTCACCATCACATCGAAGAGAGATTCAAAGGGAGATCTTCAAAGTATAAACCTCTCTCTCGGCCTCTGCCATCGTTAGGGTAAGGACTGATTTTCGACACCTTCTTCTATATTCTATCCTGGGCTCATATATTCTGTATATGTTAAATTGAAGACTTCTGCTAATACGATGAAAAAAGCAAGGAACTTGCACCTGCAAGTCATACTAATCTCAATTTCTCTTGGATCTCTTTTATTCTGCTTCAATTAACATCCATACATAGTGAACGGACACTGGTGCAGTGCATGATCATTTTGGGCCTGGTTTGATGCCCCTTCATATCAATATTATTGGGCTTAGTCTAATACCATATTTATTTGGGTTGTCCTCATTTGGCAAAGCCATAATTCGAACTAACATCAACCTGGTGGATTCTCATGGCCGCTATGACTTTCTGTTAGTTAATTGTTCAAGTGATTTTTCACAATTGCCTAGAGTTTTACAGCCAAGGATTCAATGGCCTGGACGAGTCCAGTTGTTTATAAAACTGGGAAAGATATATAGTAGTAACAAGACAACAGTAAATATGACTCAAGAAAAAAAAATCTTGAAAGAACAAAGTAAAGTCCTAATGAGAATTGAAATTCTTGTCCCAGAAGATCGGAAAAAACATAGTTTCCCTTGTATCGTCTTCCCCTGTACCGTCTTTGTTCTGCTTTTACCTGCTGCGTACATAAGAACATATGTTCATAGCAGGATGGCCAAATGCCTGCAAATGGAAAAGACGTAGTGGCAAGAGCAACGACGACATTCATATGTTCCATTTTCTTCAGCGCATTGCAGCAAAGGGGTTCCTCTTCCACTGTAGAACACGGTGGTCCGTTTTCGTTCTTTCCTGCAACTTGGTCCAGGGAAACTTGTGCTTAGCCATATGTCGTTTGCTTGCAGCCACTCCCAGATAATCTCCCTGGCCCTGTCACACACACACGTTAGATTTTCATAAATCATCTTTCCTTTATGCCATATAATTTAATAAAATACTGATTAATGACTTAAAAAGACTTTGAATTGATAGCTTGTCATTTATCATTTCTTTACCTTGAGGCAGAGCCCTTCTTCAACATCACAAATAGGGTAATCACTGGGACAGCAGTACACAGAGTCAGCGCAGCAAACAGCATTCTCATATGCACAGCAACCGTAGACAAGACAGTAATCAAAGACGTTAAGAATGCAACAGCAAGTCTCATCACTCGGGCAGTAGGAGAAGTCTCCACAGTCACTTGGTTGAGGGGAGGGGGGAGGTGGCACTGGTGTTGGTGGAGGTGGAGGTGGAGGCGGTGGCGACGGAGGCGATGGAGGACTAGTTGGAGATTGTGCAGAAGCTTCTTTTGTTGGATATGAGGCCATTGCATTGATTGCGCATACACCATAAGGTAAATCAGTGTTCCTCTTTATATAGAAATATCCTTCAATTCCCCATGATGTGCCCCATGAATTCTTCACTATCCAATAATCTTCACCATTTTCTGAACCATAGCCAACTATCAAAACAGCATGATCAATGTCATCTGGATCATCAGAGCAGTCACCATCATAGATTCCCTGAGCAAGTCACAACAGTCTACTTTTATCACCCGCTTTTGAACAAGAATCTTAATTTCCAAAGACGTACGACAGAGAAGAGATACTTACACCAGTATACAGTTGGAAATCTATCGCAGAACCATCAATACCAACACTAATGGGTTGTTGAGCAGCAGCACACAAGAGTGCACTGTCCGTTTCATCTACATCTTTATACCCGTCAATGGATACAACTTTTATTTCCTCCTAATCAAGTAGAAACACCATCAATGAGACAAATAAGATACATTCAGAACTTTCTTGAAGTAAAAACGTTTGCTAAAATTTCTGTAAACTTAACCTACTGAGTATAAATCAACATCAAGAGGTTATATTAATACAGGGGGACCAAACCTTGGCTGTGTTGCAGGTACCATCAACTCCTGTATAAGGATAATTAGCTTCTGTATCGATTCCACCATTGTTTATAACCCATTCGAAAGCATAGTCCATATAGCCTCCTTCACACCCATAATTGGTTGTATCACAGTCTACAAGCTCTTGCTCTGAGAGGCTAATCAGGTCGCTAGTGACAATGGCATTTATTCCTTCTATGGCTCCAGTTGTGGAGAATGACCAACAACTTCCTGTGAACATTTCATGTCCAGACCACATTATTGTTTTCATGTCAAGACATAAATCGGATAACATTGGATGTGGGGAAACTCAGAAATAACTTTAACTTAAATAAACAAGTTTATTTCAAAATCTTGCTTTTATCATTTTTTATTTATTTAAAGATTCTAACTTGCAGGATCTCTCTTCCCTTAGGAATCATTTTAAGTCAATTTTCACCAAATATATATGTAACTTTACTCATTTTTAAAGCACTACTTATTTATAAAAAGCAACCTTTTAAATTATAACTTAAAATAAAAAAAATATTTGTTTATAATTAATATATAATAAATTCTTAAATATTTTTGGTAACTAATTACTACTCATTTCTGGCTTTGTTTATAATTAATACATGCAATTGTTTTTTAAGAATATTTTTTAATTGAAAATACATTTAAAAATTTATTTCTTTTAATTTTAATATTAAAACTATGAAATATACTTAAAATAAATATCAGTTTTATAAAAAAAATTTAAGTGAAAAAAAAAAAAAACAAATTCAATAGTGAAAACAAACACTTTCTTCGGCTTATTCGAGGCACATGTCGTTGGATGGGCAAACGATATTCCATCTATATCAAGAAGAGAATCCTTCTTCCATCCTCCGACTCCGAGAGTAAAGCATGTGAGGCCGAAAACAAGCCACGCCAATCATTTTCTATTTCTTGATAAATGACATGATATTATGCACGTAGAAAACGGGGAATAATAATAATAATTGCACAGTATTTGCCCACCGGTCTAAGAGACATGTGTTATAATAAATATGGTCAATTGATTGGATTTCGATGCGTCTAAGAGTACTAAAGCAGTTGTTTTTTATTAAAATTATTTTTTAAGATTTATTTCTAATATCAATATATTAAAATAATTTAAAAATATTAAAATAATTAATTTAAAATAATTAAATAATTAAATTTTAATAAAAAAAACAAGTTGAAATTTAAAGCAACAATTTAGGTCAAAGGTTTGTCCAATTCAGGTCAAAGGTTTGTTTTAAGGACATAGCTTCTTTTTCAGAACTTGGTGCTGCTAGATACCGTATATTGACATTTCTAACACAAATACTTATGCTTGCGAAATTTAAGATTTCTCAAACTAATGTTTTCTCGGCTTAAGGATGATAAATATCGAAACATCTGATTAATCATTTACATTTAGCATTATATAAATTAATCTCTACTGACTGTCATTTTACGATCGAAGGTTTGTAGTAAAAGCCCTCAATACAGGGAAGCAATACGCATTTGATATCATAGACAGCGGCATTTCCTATTCTAAATCTCCCTTAATTAAATGAAGTTATTGAGGGAAGCTTACCACAGTCTCCTTGGTCCTTAACAGCAGTGACAACTCCCTTCTTCCTCCAATCCAAGCTGGAAGGTGCATCGCACGACTGCAAGTTTCTCCGACTCCTGTCTTCTGCATCAATCCTCGTTTTGTTGATGGGTTTCTTCACCTTTGACAGATAAAGTTGCTTGAACTCCTCATTGCTCAAATCAGCAAACTTGTTCAACCCCACCCTATGCCTCAGAGTTGTTTCCTTTCCTGTTTTCTCAATTATATATTTCAGGTTCCTCTTAAAATTCCCGAACCTCTTCTCTGCCTCTTCTGCATGCTTGTAAGCCTTCTGGTGCCTATCTCTCCATTGTTGAAAGATTTCAATGATGCTTTCATCTGGTGGAAGCTCACTGAAGTCATTGCCAACTATAGAGTACTCACTAGGGAGGCTAGAAGACACGCTTGTTAGCCCAACTAGAAGCAAGAGAATTAGATGAACCATTTGGGATTTCTTGAAATCTTCCATCTCTGATGACATTGATTTTTCTTATCTGTCTACACTGCAATTTTATATGGAGAATTTATAAGGTGAAAAACTATAAGCCCGATCAAGCCTACCAGTCAGCTCAAAAAAACGTCCTCATCTCTCACTTTCCGCCGTTTGCATTAAAAATTGGAGGGAGGGGTAAAATTATCTGAATTTTGAAAGTGACCGAAACGACTTTTGAGTTTGGAAGTGATTGAATCATAGGAACTGTAAAGGGTATTATGGTAGTTAAAACTGTACCACTTGTTCATAACCTTCTCGTAGCACCAAACTATTTTGGGTAGGTGGTCATCTGCTATTCATATCCCTTGACTTGTGAGTGGCGCACAGGCAGAGAGCCCGAGACATCTACCAGTCAATCTAACACGATAAACGTGGTTCTCTGTTGTCGTGTGTAAATGTGTGCAAAAGATCTTATGTTTTTTACGAGTGGGGTTTGCCTTATGGGGGCTCTCTTCGAATTTCTTCTTGAAGCTGACCTTCATTTCTTGAAAAAGCTCTATGATTAATACTTTTAAGTACTGCACCTACAGCAGCACAAACATCGTTCTGGCACTCTTAAATTGGCTGACTCACTAATTAAAAAAATGTATGTCACAAATTTAAGAGAATTTCTAGTTCTTGAATGAAATGGTTTTAAGCTGGAGTGGATAATCTGGGAATAGTAGCTCCGGTGTAATTTAATTGGTCAGGTCCTGAGTTTGCTTTTTAGAGATCATCAATTCGAGTGTCACAAACCTCAAAACTACTAGAAGCTTACATGGTCGTTAACTTCAGGGTCACGAGGAATAAGTCGAGATGCACGTAAACTAACCAGACACCCATGATTAAAAATAATAATAATAATAATAATCTGGGAATAGTGATTAGTCAAAATCTATTATAAAAACTGGTCTAGCTACTAGTCTTGCATGACAAAATTGCAGTAAACTGGTAGATGGATCGTTCATTTATAGTTTTTGACACTTGCCAACCAATTCACTGATACAGCGTCA
>Ga0307515_10013612_pt1 | contig 15171 bp, 3 predicted proteins | sample 17_EM_MG_FD_194513 | JGI IMG/M metagenome (GOLD analysis project Ga0307515, IMG submission 194513) | Populus trichocarpa ectomycorrhiza microbial communities from riparian zone in the Pacific Northwest, United States - 17_EM | ecosystem: Host-associated > Plants > Roots > Unclassified | place... | reverse complement strand
TACAACCCAACACTGCCTCAACCCCACCCGCAGCTCGGCTCCTCCCCTCCCCCTCCCCCGCCCGACCAGACCCAGCTAACCACCCCACTCCCCAGGTTCTCCAACCACTGGAAATGGGTCGTAATGCTGATCGTGATCTTCCTCGGCATCGTCTCCTTCTGGGCCCTCGGCATCTACCTCAAGCGCCGCCACAATCGCAAACGCGACGCGCGCGGCGGCAACCTCGCCGCCCCAGACGCCTTCATCGTCAACCACGCCCACCCCAACGGCGTCCTGACCAAGGAAGCCAGCATGATGCCGCCCCCGCCGATGGGAATGCCCGGCGCGCGCACCAGCGTGGGGCTGGACGGCGTGGGCGGGATCGCGCCGCCGCGGTCTGCGCGCGCGCGCAGCGGGAGCGGGACCCTGAACAGCGTCAACTATGGCAATGCGGGTGCGGGATATCCGGTCGTGTGGGGCCCGCACCAGAACCAGGCGCACGGATCGCCGCTCAACAGCGTGCCGCCGTCGCCGACGGTTGCGTCGCCGTCGCCGGTGTATTTGAATGGGGGGGCGAGGGGGAGCGAGACGCGGTTTGGGGCGCCTGCGTCCGCGTCCGGATCTGGGGCTGGTGCTGGGTATGGGTATGGAGCGCCTTCTGCGGCGGCGCAGGGCAAGCGCGGCATCAGTGTCGAGACGACGCGGGTCCCCTCGCCTATGAACCCGAGTCCTGTGTCGCCGATTGAGGAGGCCGGCGGCATGCTTAGCGTGCCCGGACAGGGCCAGGGCTACGGGCAGGGACTGCGGGCCATCGGGGCGCCGGCGGGCGCACAGCGCATTCGCGAGATGCGAAGTAAAGAGAGTATGAGGCGGAGTAGTTTAGGGAGGGGAGGGGCGTCCGTGGAGGGGGGCGGGGATGGGGTTGGGAGGAAGCTGAGCAAGAAGTTGGAGAGGAGGAATTCGAGGCATTCGTGAGGTTGAGAGGTGAGGGGGGTTGAAAGGGGAGGATTCTGGGGGGTTTGGCTGCTGGATGGGCTGGCTGCTGGACGAGCGCTGCCTATCACCTGATGTGTAACGGGTTACCAAAAATAGATCTTGTTCTTCACCAAAATCTTCTTCACTTCCGCTTAAATTTGGTGAACTGTCGCGATATATTAGCCTATCCTCTACATAAGCTTCGCTCTAAATAGCTTCATCAACGGTCTGGTAGAAAAAATCGGGTAGTTGCGAAGGTTAACTTAATGCGGCCGAGACGGCGCCGTGCGCGCGCAGTTGCTCTACCATATCAACGGTAGATCGGACATTACGTACAGGATCAGAAGGTATAGTGGTAAAGGCAAAATGTGGAAAATATAAGGCTATTTGGAAGGCTTAATCAAAACGTGTAAAAGTTCAAAGATTTCGATGTTATGCAATATCGTTTCAAACGATATTTGCCAAGAACTAGGTTTGATATTTTAAACGACTAACCAAACACTGCTAGTAAGTGTCGATCGCTCGTTTCAACTTGCTTACGCTAAATATCGAACAATCGAAACCCCTCTATTGGCGTAATTAATAAAGCCCAATTGCAAACGTCTACGGTCGGCGGATAGGGTTGTATAGCTTAGTTTTAAGCCTTTTTAGGTATAGTTTAGGGGTAATTTAGGGGGCAGACTTGCGGGTAATAGGCTTAACAGCTCTGTTAAACAGCTAGCCTATCAGCTGACAGTATCAAGATATTATTAGAACAGGGTCTGACAGCCTAAGCCATAAATGGAAATTTCAATTTATTATTGTCTTAAAACCCTCTACCAGCTACTATACAATAAAGAAACTATAAAGGGATACCTAGAATTCCTTAATCAGTCCAGTCCTTTAAGCATTCTGTCGCCTTAAGGATTTATATACTTATTTTTATACAATCCTATAAAACTCTACATCAAGAGCCTGAAAATACTCTCTCTAGTTTATTACTTATTCTAAGTATAGAGAGAACTTCAATTATAAGCTGTGAGAGTCGTTTATATCTCTTACGCTGCTAACTCCACCATTAAATAGCCGTTATTTTACTATTTAGTATAATTAGGTTCTTACTAATATAATTATTAAACTTATCCTAGCTTTATAGACGAGTATGCTTTAGAATATATAGCTAATAAGCCTTATAGAAGGCAGAGAGATTTTCTTCCAGTCGGAGAGTAGATTTGCCAGTACTTTCAGACTCGTACGGTATAGTTAAAAGTGGTGCCTTATTACGGAATCTCTCTTAAAGCTTTTATACGGTATAGAGCTATTTCTCTCCTTTAATTATAATATAGTTATTCTTATCTTTAAGGAAAGCCTTACAACATTATAGGTTAAGAATTTGTGCCGCTAGATAGTACGGAAAATCGTCTAGCTTTTTAATATACTTTATAAGCTTTTCCTAAGCACGTTAAAGTCAAAGTACTATAAACTTATTCTTAGTCTTAGTGGCTATCACCTAGTAGGAAAAAATTAGCTAAAGAAATATTAAGAGTATTGTACGATATACCAATATGTCTTATATTAGATCTTTAAGAATATTAATTAATTCTAGAACCCTTTCTAGTGTTATATAATCTCCCTAAAGAAATAGAGTTACTTTATAGAAAGACTAAATGAAGTTATAAATTATACAAAGATGTACCCATTTACTTATTATAAGGATATCCTCTTTTAAGATACTATCCTAGTAATATTCTACATAGAGTTAAAGCCTAGCCTTCACTCTATCCTCTAGAGCTACACTTAATATATTATACTAACTATTTTATCTTATACGATTATTAAGAGGAATAATCTTAAGTGTATATTCTTTAAACTATGTTATACGGTTAGCTAATTTGCGAATATATATAATAAGGTTATAGAGCTTTCCTATAGGGCCCATATTATCTTAAATATTCTTACCTCTTTTAGCCGACGATGGCTCTAGTTCTTCACCCTTCTTTTCCTCTTATCTTTTACTATTACTAGCTGCGGTACTAGTTATACGGGCTTTTCCTTATCCTCTTCTTCTTCCTAATCCTCTTTATTATATAACTCTATAAGCTTCTTATCCTTCTTTAATTTAAATAGGAAGGCCTAAATAATAAGATTAATAATATACCCCTAGCAGCGAATTCTTTAAGATATTACGTTCTAGGTAATTTTATATTTAAGCCTAAGCTATTAGCCTATTATACGACAAAGAACGTCGTTTAATCCGGCATTATCGCCAATAAAAGCTCTAATCTTTGCTATAATTCTATACTTAATAAGGACAGAATAAAGTGCCTTCTATTAATCTATATTACCCTAACTATATACCATATAAAGGGCAATTAAGATATTTTAGTATTTATCTTAGATATTAAGAAAGCTAGCACAGATTTTAAGGAGAAGAGAATAATTAGGATAGGTCCAGATATTAATAGTAAGGTAGATATTTGTCTTTATAGATTAAAGCGCTCTTTATATAATATCCTAACTCTTAATAAAGTACTTAGAGATCCAGTCTAATATTATTAAATAATGTTTAGGGACGAATAAAGGTGCTTCTTAATTTAATGCTTTAATAAAAGCATAAAACTCCTTCTATTTTATATATAAGAATAGAAGCCGTTATACAATAATAAGATCTAAAAGTGCTTATTTTATAGTATTTTTCTATACTATACGTTTTAGAACCTCACCCTTAAGACCTTATATTTCTCCCTTTACTAGAAGTCTTTTATATAGTTATTAAATAGAACTTTCTGCCTTATCTTTTATTGTTATATATAGATTATTTTCCTCCAGACTCTATTAAACTTTATATTTCTTAAAATAAAGTTAATGTCACGGCTTGTATAAATGCCTCTAAACCAAAGCTTGTAGAATACTGTATTATAAAGATACTAAGCTAAAGAAAAGGAAAAGGGGTTGCTAGGACCAATGTAAATAAATATATAGGGTGAGCCGCTAAGACGCTAGCTTTAGGCGGGCTAATTATAGGTTAGCAGAATATGGCAGAATTTGGCAGGTAATATACAATAGCGCCGTTACAGGTAACATGCGATAGCGCCGTTACATTACCCCCCTCTTTAAAAGAAAGCCTGCCTTTAGGCTTAGTTAGAAATAGGGTAGTACTAGGCTTATAAACGTAGGATTATAAAATATAAGATAAGAAGATAAAAGGGATATAAGTACGTCCAGACTAAGTACAAAGGGCGATTATGGGCTAAGTGGAAGTACTAAGCTAGAAAGAGTAGCTGCTAAAAGTCTTGGCACGGATCTAACTAATTAGACAACTTTAACCGGCGGTTAAAGTTCCTAGATATCTGAAATTTTATGGTACTGGTAGAAAACGGCAGAATATGGCACATAGCTATATTAGGGCTTTAGGGCGTTTTTGTCCCTATATTCTTTTAATAACTTATTATCTTTATTATACTAGCATTCTATCTATTCGTCTAGGTACTTTAGGGGTCTAGGTGTATTAGGGTATTAGTTATAAAATTCTTTAAGCTTCTAGGGGTAGCCCATAAAGTTCTATATAAGGTACTAGGTTAGGTTAAAATCGTAGCCCTTCTATTAGATATAGTATTTTAGCGTTCCCTATACTATCTTATAGGCTAGTATTTTATTAACCTCCTATTTGTTATCACCGTCTACTTAAACTAGTAGGGGAGGCTCGTTCTTTTATCTAGGTAATAGGTTGTTTATAGCTTTCTATAACTTATCTAGTAAGAAGATAGGGTAAACCCTAATTAAATCTAGGAGCTTTATCTTATATAAGTTGCCTATCTTCTTAAGAACCTTATACGGTCCTGCCATCTAGTAGTCTAGCTTACGGCTAGGTTATTTAATCTTCTAATTTCTTATTATAACCTAGACTATATCACTAGGGGCAAAATCGGGCTCTTAATGGTGTTTGTTTACTTACTATTCTATTAACCTCTAAGCTTTTTCTAGGTTCTCGCGGGCTACCGTCTAGGCTTTCTCCAATTATTTAGCGTACTATTAGGCCTTAGTATAGAATAGCTTCTCTTATACAGTCTAGGGTTTTTTTTAGCCTTTTCCAGTTAAAGCTTATATAGGGTAAGTATCCCATTTCTAGCTAAATTAGGGCAAACCCTATGGAGTTATAGGGTAGGGTTGCTTGCGCGTAGTTTATTAAGGGTAGTAGTTTAGACCAGTTGTCCTAGAAATAGTTAATAAAGGGCCTAAGCCTCTAGTCTAGGTACTAATTTACGATCTCTGTCTAACCGTCTATCTAGGGGTAATACGCCATAGAAAGCTTTAGCTTAATGCCTAGAATCCAGATAAACTTATTCCAAAGGGCTAATATAAAACTATGGCCTATAATTAGATATAATAGTATCTAGTAGTCCGTAGATTTGGTAGACGTAATAGATATATAGCTAGGCTGCCTCTTTAGCATTAATATTCTTATAATAGGGAATTAAAAATAGGCGTTTACTAAAGCGGTTAACTATAACCATAACTATATTATATTTGTTACGGTCCTTAGGTAGTTTATAAAAGTCTATAAAGATATACTGCTAAGGGCGCTCTAGTATTAGAAGTAGCTTAAGTAGTCCTAGGGTCTTATCCTATGGGATTATAGCTCTCTAGCAGTCTTCGCAGTTCCATATATATTGATTAATATCTATAACTATTCTCGGCTAGTAGTAGCGGTAGTTAATAATTTTACGGGTCTTATTCTTACTAGGGTATACTATAAAGGCTTAGCAATAAGCTTCGCGGATTAGTTTAGTCCATAGATTATTAACGTTAGGGACTATAAGCCGCTTCTAGTATAGGAGCAATCCTTCCTCTATCTTAAAATTAGGGTCTCCTTTTACGGCTTATTTACGGAGGGCCCTTAAGGCGTTAGCCGTGCGATTTATAGTTAGGAGGTGGTTAATTAACCCTATTAGCTTATCTAAGGACTCCTCTATTAGTGCTAGCTTGTTTTACTAGAAGTCTAGCTCCTTAAGGATCCGCGGGTCAAGCTGTTCTAGATAGAGGAGGGCGCGCGTCCAATATTAGGTCTTTAGCTTATCCTAGGGTCCTATATCTTATTCTCTTTAGGTTAGGGTATTAGCCTTAGAGTTTTACTTACTAAAATAATATATAATCGTAAAGAAGAATTAGGAAAGTATTTTAGCCTACTAAGCTTATTATTTAGTAAGCTACTTTATAATTATAAAGTACTCTAGGGCTTTATAATCTGTATATATCTTAATCCAGAAGTTTATACCTTTAAGCTCTATACACTATTAGAAGAGTAATTAAATAATAGCTAGCATTTCTTTATTGTATACTTTATAGTTATACTTAATTGGGTCTATTATCTTTAAAAAGAAAGCTATAGGGTACTATTTACTATCTAGATATAAATGTAATAGGATTCCCACTATAACCCTATTAGAGGCATTTGTTTTTAGTATTAATTTAAGGTCTAGGTTATAGTAATAAAGAATTAGGGAAGAGATAAGCCGATCCTTTATCTCTTTAAAGGCTTCTATATAGCTATTATTAAAGATAAAAGCCGTGTCCTTCCTGGTTAGTTATATAAGAGGTTTTACCACAATTCCGTAGTTACGGATAAACTAGTAGTAGAAGTTATAAAAGCTAAGGAAGAATTGGATTCCTTTTACTATATAAGGGGGCTTCTAGTTACGGATTGCCTTTACCTTTTTAGGGTCGACCTTAATTCCTTTTATAGTTATAATAAACCTAAGGTATTTTATACGTTTTACCCTAAACTCGTATTTCTTAATATTAACTTATAAGCCTGTGTTCCGTAGTCTCTCCAGGACCTTCTTAATATAAACTTAATACTTAAGTTTATCGTCTAAGTATATAAGAATGTCGTCTAGGTATACCGTGCAGAATTTATTAAGGTAATTAAAAAGAACGTTATTTATATACCTTTAGTATATAGCTAGTCCGTTTATTAGTCTAAAAGGAAGATCTTTATATTTATAGGAACTATAACGGGTATAAAACGTTGTTAAATCTTCGGATATAAGGTCTATCCTAATTCGGTAAAAAGCTTAGCAGATATTAAGTTTAGTAAAGATCTTTACCTGGCTTAGACGTATAAAGGTTTCGTTAATTAAAGAAATAGGATACTAGTCCTTTTAAGTAATAGCGTTTAGCTTTTAATAGTTAATATAAAAATAAAGGCCTCTATTAGGTTTTTTTACGAATAAAATAGGGGAAGTAAAAGGGGCTTAACTTAGCTTAATAAACCCTTTATCTAGGTTGTTAATTAAGTACTACTTTATTACTTTTAGCTTATCCATTAATTAATAGTAAAGGGGGCTATAGCCTAGCGAGTTATTGGCTTTTAATTAAATCTTATAATTATATATCCGGTAGGGGGGTAACTTATCTAAGGCCGCCTTTAAGAATATATCCTTGTAGTCTATATAAATAGTAGAAAAAAGGCGTTTAACTAGTTCCTTATCGGTTTCCTTAGCTAGCCTTTTCTCTCTATTATTAATAATTTAGTTAATCTTATATAGGCTTATTATAAAGACCTTATTGTCCTTCTAGTATATATTAAAGTGGAACGCTATAGCGCTAATTACGGCGATGTCTATAGTGGGGGGGTTGCCTAATAATAGGGGCGTACGTAACTTTAGGGACTTCTAGAGTACTAGCGTTATTATTACTTCTTTTAGCTCCTATTACTTCTTTTAGAGGCTATCCCTTATATCCTATTAATACGTTCTTTTCTATATGTTATGCCCAAGGCTCCAACCCACCTGGCCATACAAACCTCCAAAAAGGTAGCAGTGTCTCGCGACTGGGGAGACTGCTGGTTGGAATGTCTTATAAGCTTTACAGCCCATACGTGACGTATGGGTAGCGCAAGGCATGACACTATACCAATTAGATCTATACGATTTAGACGTTATCTACATCATTATTTATCCCGCTTCTATATATAAAGTCCTCTTTAAATATAGCACTTTAGGAGAGTATTTTTGTTAGTATAGAGTTTTTTCTAGCTTTATAGCGGGCGTTTTCTTAGGCAAAGGCTAAGTTACGGGCCTAGATATCCTACTAGTAGGTAAGGTTAGCCCTTATAGCTAGTATCTTGCGATTAGTTTAGATCTCCCTAATAAAGGAGGATAACTTTAGTTTATCCTCTAGCTAGATAAACCATCTTTATTATACATTTAACTAAATATTAAAATAGGATATCTATTTTTGTTTAAGGATTATATTATAGAACCCTAGGTCTAGGATATAAAAGGGGATGCTATATTAGCGTCGTCCGTTAAGAGTAATATATAACTTTAAGACGTGGGTAATAGGCTAATTGGCTTAGCCGTTATAGCCTTTTACCTAGATAGGCTTCTCTAGTCGGATAGCTTCTATATTTAGAAACTTAGCAACATTATTCGTATAGGCAGTATTTATAAAGGCGAAGCTATTTGCTTTAGTATTAATAAGGGCGGTTATATTAACTCTATATCTATTTTAAGATACTATATATAAAACTGTAAAATGCTTTCCACCTATTAACTAACTAAGATTAATCTCTTTAAGATTAATAGGGTACCCTAGGGGGGAGTCTTTCCCTAGGGTTCTTCTTTTCCCAACTTATTAGATATTTCTCCTTCCTCTATTTCCTTAATATTGCCTATATCCTTTAGCTCTAGGCAGGATAAGGTAAAATAATCCTACTTATTACAGTTATAGTATATAGCTAAGGTAGGGTCGATCGGAGTATTACGGTAAATACTAGTTAATGGCGTGGTATATAACTAGTTAGGTAAGGCTTGCCGGTATATAGTTATAACCACCTTTAGTATAAGAGTAGTTATAACTTATCTTCTTACTCTAGCTCTTATAGGTATAGCTAGCGAGTTCCAATTATTATAGAGCCGCTTCTATTAATTAGGGTAGGCGTTAATCCGCTTTAGTTCTAAGTTTAATAATAGGTAATAAGCTGTAAGTCTTTTATAAGTTAGTAGGTTATCTAAGGTTATAGCAATCTTTTCTTATAGCCGGATTGTTAGCTTATTGTATAGGTCTAATTAGTAGTTTTTAAGGGAAACCTAGCCTTCTCCTATAAGGTATAGGAATTAAGTTTAAAATTTAGTAAAGGGTTAGTTTAGTTTTATTATTAAGCGATTATAGTTATAATGGGCATTCTATACTTTATTTAGGTTAATATAAATAGCCGCTAGGTGCCGTATTATCTTATTAATAAATATAAATTAGATAGGGGAGTTGTCCTTAAACTTGGCTTAAAGGTGCCGTTAGGCGTCCCTAGTGGTTTAACTAAAGAGGTAGAGTATTTTAGCTTTTTTAAAAAGGAAATAGTTGTAGTTAACACAGAGCTTTTCTTATACTTAAATCCTCTAATTCTTAAAGGTAGAGTCTATCCTATTAGATAGTAGTAGGGGGTTAAGGAGCTTAACGGACTTTAATTGCTTTATTATTATATCCGTACTCCCTAGTATATCGTATTTAGTGGAGTAAATAGGTTAGCTAGGGCTTTAAAAAGGGGAAGCTAGGCTATTTTATAGGGCCGCAAGGCTTTCTAGGATCTCTTATTGTCAGATAGTATATATAAAGCTATTCATTGATAAAATGGGTTAATTGATTAATAATCTTAATGGTGTTTTAATGGTTTATTGACCTAGGGCCCCTAGGCTTAGACGAAGATATTTACAATATACGTAACTCGTGCACGTCCTACGCCTCCAAGAATACAGATTATCTGATACACCCCCTTAGCTTCGACCTGGTTGAGGACGAAGCTAGCCACCTTCTTGTGTCCGTTAATGCGTTAATTAAACTATAATCTTATCTGAATCCTTCCGTCTCACTCTAATATTCTCCCTTAGGTCCTCTAGTTACTTCTCCTTATTTAGCTGCTTCTTAATATCCACTATTCCGATTATATTAATGAAGCTCTTAAACCTCTGCTTAGGCAGGGCCTTTATAAGTCCATTAGCAATCATCTCCTTCATCACTATCTATTAAAATCGTACTCGTCTTATTGCGTATTCTTAACGCAACTAGTGTTAATAGATGTTAACGTATCGGAGCTTTATAATTAGCTTTGCCGTGTCTTCTATAATTAGTTATAGTGTCTAGACGTTATCGCAGTTAATAATTAAGGACTCGTTTAGCCTTAACGTCATTACTTTAAATAGCCTACTAATGAAGATTGCTTCCTTTACTGTCTATAATAGGGCTAACAACTTAGCTTCTGTGCTTAACGTTGTAACTATACCCTGCTTATTTGCTCTCTAGGCAATCGGTCCTCTGAATAGCTTTATAATGTATCCTTATAAGCTCTTTCTGTTAACAAAGTTGTCCGCAAATAATGCGTCGCTAGCACAGATAAATAATTGCGCTTTACTTCTACCGTCTCTTCCGTCATTTTGTCCTTTATCGCGTATTCCTTTATCTCTTCCTCTACTGTTCGTTCCTTCCTTATCTCCTCTATAGTAGATTGCTCTGCTCCTCGTGCTATATAGGTACTAGTCTTTAATATAGCATCGTAGAAGCTGCTTCTCTTAGTAGGGATATAGGACGGACTAGTAGGTCTATATTAGGGGATGGACGCGTTAGACGGATCGATTGGTGATTAGTAGGGAGGAATTCCGATTCTGCCATAGGAGTGTCTGGAAGACGCCCTTTAAGATCTATCTTATACTAGTTAGCTATCTTCTTAATATAGGCTTTTTGCGATAGCTATAGGAGCCTTTAGCTACGATTGCGTAGTATATAGATTTTTAGGAACTATTTTAGCTCTCTAAGGGTACTTATCTGATATTCCTTGCTTAGCTCCTTAATTGCTTCTTAAGCTTTCTTTAAGGTCTTTTGTATGCGCTTCCTTAAGGTTAGTCCAGTCAATATGGACGTCAAGATAGGGTTTATTAATATTCTAATTTAAGAACCTTCGTAAGACCTAACGCTTAATTTTAGCGAGACTACAGTATTAACATTCCGTCGTCTTAGGGCCTTAAAGCTTGACTCCTTAAGCGTTAATGCCTAGATAATGAAGGCTATAGGTCCTGGATGACCTAGACGCAGATACTATAGTCGTGCATTACCTTTTAAGTCTGGACGAACGTCTCTTAACGAGATTCTGCGCTTCTGTTGGCGGCTTAGTAGTTAGCTTAAATTAAAAGCTAATAGACTTTCTAGTTGGACATATTTAATAGTCTATTGTTTATAACATTCTTCCATTTAATATAGAATAGGACTCTCTTACTCTCATCTTGTTATTATTAAGCTTCGTCTTCTTATTTAAGTCTGATTTTGGTAACTAGATTAGTAAGATCCTAGTTCTATTCTACCTTCCTTAGTGCCTTTTTAATACGAGTATCTTTAATTATAACTCCTATAGGTCTCTTATTTTTAAATAAACACTAATAGTCCTAAAGGGAGTGTCCTTATATTCCGCACGCTAGGTATTTAGGTGTTAGCTTTTTTTAGGACGTCTCCTTAACTAATAACCCGGCTCTCTTTAAGCGGCTCTTATATACTAAGGCCTTTCCTCTTCGTAAACCTTTAGTAGTATTAGAGTAATCCATTATAGCTTGCTCTGCGAAGTCTATATTAAAGGTACTCCCTCTTATAGTAGTATTGGCTTTCTTTAAGGGTCTTCTAAGTCCTTCTTGCAGCTCCTTTACTACTCTACGGTATTTAGAAGATCTTAACTTCTGCGGGTTATTTAACTCGGTAGTGTACTTTATATAGTAGGCATTACTAAAAGGTTAAATAACTTCTGCTAATTCTTAAAGCCAGATTCCATTAGATATTTAAGGGATCTTATACTTCTCTTCTAATACTATTACGTGTTCCCATTAATTTAGCTATTAATTTAATTTTAATAGGCATATGAACCCCTTAAGGGCTTCCATGTACTAGTATTATACCTTCTTCCTAATAAATAATAAGGTAGGTTCTATATTCTCCTTTAGTTAAGATAACTATTCTTTAACTATTAGGGAAGGGTTAAGTAGTAGCTTCTTCTAAATCGATATTATAGACGTAATCTAGGTGCGGATCTATTAAAGATAATCTTCCTATCTTAGGAAATACTTTATATCTTAGTTATAGTATCGTCTACTATTCTTATACGCTCTCTATTAATTTATTAAGAGCTATATATATAAGGTTACATTCTTATTAAAATCTATAACTTTTAGATAAGCTAGTTCTTATAGTAGACCTTATTAAGGTACTTCCTTGTTTAGGTTAACGTAGGCCTAAATTCGCTAATTTATAAGGGCTTAGAGTTACTATAACTATTATTCCTAGTCTTCTAGTTTATTAAGGATAATTATATTTAATAAGGTAGTTGGTGAAGTTATTTAACTAATAGGCAAAGTGTAACGGAACCTTGTAGCAAGTACTACGGTAGGCTCGTTAATGGGCTAGGTATATAGGTATCGAATAAAGTCAACAATATAATAATAACTGGTGGAGTGGTTGCCTAACAGATTAACTCCAATTATATTCTAAGAATCACTACAAGGAAGGAACTATCTAGGTAGGGACTAAGGGTCCTTAAATACACAACCGTACTCCTATAAAATCCTTCTTATATGTAATGTACGTGTGCTCTGTCTGCTCTGTTACAGATCTTATAGATTACACAGATTATACAGATTACCTTATATGACTTATACTACCATTCCTCGTCATATAGTTCTATCGGCTCTACCTTAGACCGTGCTTATATTAACCAACTAGCTTCTTCTAACTCTTTTCTAAGTAGTTGTAATATCGTACTTAAAGCGTCCGTAATACCATCTCCCTCCTCTCCATCTTCGTCCTTAAAGATTCCAAACATCTCTAAGTCGTTTACTAGAGGTATAATGTCCGTCTAATTAATTTAGTTGACATCGTTACTTATTATACCTAAAGTAACTTCCTCATCTTCTATAGCTCGCCGGTCTCGTACCATTGCTATAATATTATCGTTGGGTGAGATTATGCTATCTCCGTGTTCTCATTGTGTGAAAGAGGGGTTGGTTTATATTATATTAGCAAGTCCTTCCTCCTAGCAACCCTCTTTATATTTAGAGTGTACTAAAGCGAATATTTATTCGTCCTATAACGTTCGCTCTGTCTCTAACGCTAAGTATACGCGTCCTATTACCCTTAATAGTTGTTAAGTTCCCTAAGTAATTTATTATAGAGTCTTGTGTTTAATCTGCTGCTGCGAAGCTCGATAATAAGCTCTTAATAGCCCTTACTAAACTTTATTGTTCCCGTAACGCTAAAAGAGAGGCTGCTGATGCTTAACAGCAAGCTCTTAACTCCCGTCTTGCTGCGTCTACTTAGTTAATTCGTCTTAAGAAAGTGCGCGAGAAGGTCTATTTTAAGAAGTGGAAACTTATAGAATAAGGTCTGCAGGAACTAGGTGATAAGAGAACTAACTCTCTTCCTGTGGTAAAGGGAACAACTCTAAGTAGTTTAGCAGTCGCTCTTTCTGGGTCCCCCTTAGGTAACTCATTTTTTAGCGATATTTCTTTATTAATGTTACCTAACCTATTTTCTTCCAATACTCCTATACCTTTTCTATAGCATTCTTCAAATTCTCTAGTAGCTCCTAGGTAGTCTCATTATAGCCTATCCACTTAACTTTGTACTATATTTTATTGTTAATATTCTTATAACTAACGATCCTTAAAACTTGCCATTTATCTTCTTCCTATCCTCTATATATGTCTGCTTCGTAGACTAGTGGCTTAATATTCCTATATACTAACTCTAGCATTACAATATACTATACTGGGTAGATTTTTATTTTGGCTGGTAAGTTTAACTTAAATATAACCGGTAAAATCCTCTTTATAATTTCGAAAGGTCCTAGTCTAACATAGTCTAACTTCTTACTTAATTATTAACTCTTAAAATTTTTGTATAGTAGCCATACTTTATCTCCCTCCTTAAGATCTAGTCCCTTAGATCTCTTAGCATCGTAATATTTCTTTATTCTTTGCTATACTACCTTAGCTGTTTCTATAAGGTTTATATAAAGATTTATTAAAGTCTCTATCCTTTACTTAGCTCTACTACTTGTCTTCTTTACTTAATATGGCGATAACGATATTCTTAGTTTATACCTATAATTCGCCTTAAATAGTGACGTGCCTATTTCTTCTTGTGGTGTTATATTATATGTAAACTATATAACTAGTAATAGCGATACCTAATTATTCTATATGTGATTAATATAGTATCTTAGATACTGCTCTAGTGTCTAATTTAATCTCTCTGTTTAACCGTCTGTCTGCAGATAATATACGGTAGAAGTTACTGCTTAAACTCCTTGCTCCGCCAAAAATACCTCCTAGAATACTGCTATGAATCTTAGATCTCTATCCAATATAATCTTACTTAGTGCTCTATATCTTGTAAACACTTCTTTAACGTAGATTCTAGCGATATCTTCCGCTGAGATTTCTTCTATACAGGCTATAAAGTATCCCTACTTCGTAAGCTTGTTTACTATTACTAAGATTACGTTATAATCTTATCCAGTAATAGGGTCTTTTAATTTTAGCAACTTAATAATAAAGTCCCATAATATAACCTCCTATGGTCTCTTTGGTATTTTAATAGGTTGTAGCCCTCTATATAGCTTATACCTTATTAATTTATTTCTTTAGCAATCTAGACACTTCTTAGTAACCTTCCTAGCTATCCTTTAAATTCTGTTAATAATATACTCCTCCTAGAGTCTTAATACTAAGCCCGTAGCTCTATTATGTCCTTAAGTTAGTTCTTTATAAAAATCTTCTATAAATTGCTTTGCTATGCTTCTTGGGATGTACTTCGCTTCTTAGTTTTCGTATATATCCAACTATAGATCTTTTAATTATGCTTCTAGAATTCTTTATGCCTAAAAGCTTTCTAGTATCTTATAGACTTTCTCTAACTTATCCTCTTAAGTTGCTGCGATCTTTGGATAATTATACCTAATTAATCCATCTGCATCCTTTCGCAGTAAAGCCCCTAATGGTTTTTCGTTATTCTATAGTTTAGCCTTTCTACTTAGAGCATCTGCTCGTGCATTCTCTGTACCCTTAGTATACTGAATTTTAAAATAGTATTCTATAAGCATCTCTGCCTATCTAACCTGTCTTTAGTTAAGTTCCTTTATCATTAGGAATCCTATTAGGTTTTTATAGTCTATCTTAACTATAAATAGTTTCTCTATGCCTTATA
>Ga0307515_10013611_pt1 | contig 15171 bp, 15 predicted proteins | sample 17_EM_MG_FD_194513 | JGI IMG/M metagenome (GOLD analysis project Ga0307515, IMG submission 194513) | Populus trichocarpa ectomycorrhiza microbial communities from riparian zone in the Pacific Northwest, United States - 17_EM | ecosystem: Host-associated > Plants > Roots > Unclassified | place... | reverse complement strand
ATAGCCCAGACGGGCGGAAGAAAGGTTCTTTGCTTTCTGCTATCAATCACCCCCCTCCGGAGAACTCAAATCAGCTCTCCCGACGCAGTAACCCCAGTGGAAGGCACAAACTCTATCTTATCATCACAAAGAAGGGGGACGGGCGTCTCCCAGCCCCCCGCACGATCCATTTCGCAGACAGCTGAAGAGAGGATGACGAACGTATCTGGGTTCACGGATACGTTCGAACCCTCATCCCCTACGTTGTCCCCGTCCAACCTCGCGGTGGCGTTGGCCAAGCCAGCCAGCCTCCTCATTTCTTCGCTCAGGAAGAAATACGGTCACGCGAGGAACCTGACATTCGGACGAGCAACGAGCGTGGCCGGGGATGGGACGAGAGGCATCGAGGAGTGTGTGAAGGCATTCGAGGAGAAGTATCGGTTGAATGTAGTGGGGATGAAGAAGGACATCGGAGAGTTCTACAAGCTCAGGCTGGAGGAGTTTGGAATCGGACGCTTGGTGAAGATGTCGGCGTGGGAGGATCTGGAGAGGAACAATAAGCTGGAGGCGGCGAGAGAGGCCTTTGGAGGGGACGATTCCCGTCAGTGGGCATTCACCGCTCTCAGGGAGATGGCTCTGCAGGACGTCGTGGAGCCAGGCGAGGGAAGGACGACCCTGGGAGAGATATACGCATTCCTGGAAGCAGAAGGTTTCGTGCAACAAGTCGCCATAGACCAAGCAAAGGCAGGAGCGAACGCCGCTCTTCAGACCGACGTGATCGTCGGCGAAGCGGTCGAGGTAGCTCTTCGGGCATGCGCCGACGACGAAATCGCGGCTTCGAGGGAGAGGGTCAAGGAAGCTCTCGGGATCATTCGCCAGGTCGCTGTGGACGAGATGGTCGCGGCTCGAGAGTTCCGAGCCGCGGCAGAGTTGTTGTTTGTCTGCGCGGACTTGGAGGTGGGGGTTGGAGGATACATGGAAAACTCCCAACAGGTCTTGACCACCCGATACTATGCTGGAGTTCTGCAGCACATGCAAGTCGATGGTTAGGCGTTAATTTGGCTTGGAATTTCTTTTTCTTTTTCGTTAATTTTCCGCTTCTTCGTTTTTCTTTCATACCGAACTTTCGAAACGGACTTATATCATGTCAGACACCATTTGTAGAGTACTGTAGGCTGTTAATCTTCGGAGTCGTACGCTCACGCATTGTATATTAGTCACTTACCATGAACTGCCCTAGTTTTCATGCAGTATGATTATGTCGTTTATAGGTATCTCCGGTGTCCTCGGTGAGCACGGTGGAGCATGGCAAACTGCCCACCGATCGTCAGAGCGGAAGCAGCTGAGTATACAGCCACTCGTCCTGTGCGTTCGTAGACCGGCTCTCTTGGAACCAGGTCGTACTTCCCAAGAGTCTGGCATATCGCATTGGCGGGGCGCAAAGCATATGTTACCCGACGCATCGGATATCCCGATCGGCGCATCCGACACGGCACCACTCGGCAATAGCCATGCACCTGCCATGGCAGACGGAGGGATCCCTGGTATCGTCATGTCCTCCACGGTGCCATGGCCTCACGGATGGCCATTCCGTCTATGGCCCTCAAAGAGTCGCATAAAATGATTGATTCTTTGTTGCTTTATCCCCCCGCCCCCTTCTCCGAATCTCTTATTCTCCCTTCACCTCTCGAGAAACTCGAACAATGCCGCGCGCTCGTAAGAATCAGCCAACAGAAAAACCTCCCAAGATTCCTCGTCCGGCCAACTGCTTCCTAATCTTCCGCGCCGACTGGCTCAGGATCTCCAAAGCCACAGGGAACTACGAGGGACAGAAACAGATGGATGTATCCCGGGGGGCAGCTGAGGCCTGGAGGAATCTGTCTCCAACCCTCAAGAACCTTTATCAGATCCAAGCAGGGATCATTAAGGAGGAGCACCGTGCAAAGTACCCTGGTTGGGTGTACCAGCCCAAAACCGCGAAGAAGGAGAAGAAGAGGGTTGTAGATGATGATATTACTCCGGACGGCCCTCCCACGAAGCGCGTCGCTCGTGGCCACACAGCTACACCATATCAGAAGCCCTCCGTCGACGCCGAGGGGAAGCGGAATGTGAAAGCCACTCCGTTCACCCAAATCACCGACCAGACGAAGTTCGTGTGGGATCGTTCCTGGTTCTCGGGAGGCTCGTCGATGAAGGACCCCTTCTATTCTGCGGCCCTTGAGCCCCTTACGTCGGTAAGTCGGCCCATCCAGAACGCACGATGTGAAGGTTGCTTACCTCCTTAAGGAATCCCCCACCGCTCCACCGCCAGTGGCACCAGCCCATCCCCACCTCTTCTTGCCTCCGGCTCAGGTGCATGGTTTTGGCACGGCACCGAACTTTCACCCCGCGCCACCCACGCATTACCCCGAAGATGATGACCGTAGCGCATCACCTCCGGCGAGCAACGCGCTCGGCCTCTCGGACCTCCACTCATTGCCACAGGCGACCACCCAGGCCGAACCCCTGGTCAGTGACCACCTAATCCACCCGTCAAACTCAACGGGGGATTCTACTCCCACCGTCGGTTCCTCCGTGGGCGAGGTTCCGACACCGGTGTCAGAAGTGGAACCACCTACCCACTCGTTGTTGAGAAACTCTGGCCTTAGTTACGAAAAGTTCTTGGAGAGCTACTACAACAGCAGTGACTGGGTGACTAACCCAGCATTTAACCCAGATTTTGACTTTTTCCCGATGACGGGGTTGTAACTATCTCTCATTCCTGTCCTTGTTTTATCGCCTTCTGGTTCCATCTCCACCCTCAGGTCTTATCGCCGCTACTTCTGTACATCGATGTACCATTATCATTATTTGTAAATAACTTGCCCTGTTACGATTTCCGTTTCTTCCCTTGGTCCAAAGCCAGGTCTGTTGTTTTACTGATTAGTTTTTGTATCAATTAGTATCCTTAGTGCTTATGAATCCCGTTCACCCTCGACATTGCCCCGGCAGCTTGTGTTTGCGTTTGTTTGGCAAACATTTGGAGGCGGCGCGGTCGCGAAGCTCAACTGTGGAGTTCATTACACGTCTGCCACCCGCCCCGTTCACAACGCCCTCCAACAGTGCTGCCTATATTTACCGCTCTTGATGAGCACCGAGTGGACTGCAGATTCGAACGCGGCGTTATCCCTGTCGCTAGGTAACTGCCAGTGTGGCATTGATCAAGTTGCTCAGTGCACTGAACACGTCCCACTTCAGTGAGGTCCAAGAAAGACAAGGAATCCCTCGCTGAAACGGAATCGTACGAGAATTTCTCTCCGACATTCACATACCCCGTACGGCCCCGTCAATCAGTTTGTAATCCGTACTTACTCTGCGCTGTAGATCTATGGCGAGGAAGAGAAGATCTATGGATACAAAAACTTAGCGATAGACGTACGTTTTCGGTGCTGTTCCATTTCCCGCTTCCCCTCGTGATGTTCACTTGCCGGTTTGAATCCAGTTGAGGTTCGCATCTGGTTCATTACATCAATTCCTAAACGTCCGTTACGCGTCGAAGCTCGCGACTTCTTCAACGGTGGATAATGTGGAAGCCACTTTGTCCGAGTTCATACCACCGGGTACGACCCCGCTCTTCACATCATCCAGAGTCCACTTTGTTGAAATAGCCTATCAGGTTATGAAACGGACGAGAAGACGTTCCTCGACATCGTGGAACGCGATGCGGCGGGATTCAAACCTTTAGGCGAAAAAATTTGCACGTACCAACGCGCATCGCCCTCTGCTCATGGAAAGGGCAAGGGTATCGCTTCTGTAGTCGACCTGAGCCCGGAAAGCGAGGACGTCATCGAGTATGAAGTATATCATGTCAGTTCTTTCCTTCCTCAAGCGGCATTCAGTTTCCTGATATCCGCGGTTCGATTAGTTAACATGGGATACCCCTGGATTTAGAGAGTACCACCGAAGGATGCAAATATTCATCCTCCTCTATATCGAGGGTGGTTCATACATCGTAGAGGACGAATCGACTTGGGAGTTCGTGGTGCTGCAAGTCTCTTTTTTTCTCCCTGTTCCTCTCAGCCGAGGCTTACCACCACCCCAGGTACGAGAAACGGAAACGGAGAGGGGCGCCTGGGGTGACAACGTACCACTTCGCGGGATACTCCTCGTTATACCCGTTCTATTGCTTTCCTGAAAGAATCAGGCTGAGACTCAGGTACAGTCAAGCACATGCGGATAGATAAACCACACCGGTGACCTGCTACACACAGCCAATTCGTGATACTACCACCGTACCAACGGCAAGGCCACGGTTGTACGTCCCTTTCGTCCGAGTCCGACCAAGCGAGGGAAATCTAACAAGTTAACTTTCCAGCCGCCTTATACACTGCGATATATCAGCACGTGCTCTCGCAAGAACACGTATCGGAATTGACCGTCGAAGATCCCGCAGAAGCGTTCGAGGATCTCCGGGACCGCAACGATCTCAAGTTACTGCTTGGTCTCAAACAGTTCATGGAAGAAGGTTTCGGGAACGGCGGCTCGACGGGTGGTGGAGTGGGACCCATACGTCGAACGAAGTCCTCGTCTGGCTCTGGGAAGATGGGCCCGCCTGTGAATAAGGCTTGGGTGGAGAAGTGGAGAGTGCAGTTGAAGATCGCTGGGGTATGGGTCTGACGTTCTCTGAGGTTTTCAGTCTCTGACCCTCCCGATGTCAATAGCGTCAATTCTACCGGTTGGTAGAGATGTTGCAACTCCTCAACCTAGATCCTCTGGACGTCAGGGCCTTCAAAGCGTTTAGGATTCAAGTCAAGGAGCGGCTCTACCGTTTCAACTACGTGAGTTGCCCTTCCACTCACGTATTCCGTTTTCTGACCTCGATCTCCGCACAGGAAATCCTCGTACAATTGGAGAAGCAGGAACGTGTCGACAAACTTGAGGAGACCTTCCAAAATGTCATCGAAGACTATCGCAGGATTCTAGCAATGGTCCATTGATTATATTTCTAATAATGTCTACAGCATATACGATGATAGTCTGTTAGTGATAATGGGAATACAGTTAAACTACTATACAATCCAAAAGATGCTAGGGATACCGAGGGGGGGAGGAAAGGGTATCGAGTAACGAATCAAACAAGCAGGGCAGCTCCAGTCAGCGGAACCCCAAGGATGAGGGGATAAGAACACCGGGGCGATGGGAGCGAGATATCCAATCAAGTTAGATTGGTTTTTTCGGTATGACTTGTGGTGAATTCCACCTGAGGACACCGATGGTGTTCCCGAATCCAGCCAAACACCGATTTCCGTGACACAGGAAGGACGAAATCCGGGTGAACGGAAGTCTAGGAATGGGTTCCGGAAGTTCGATACCGTTCTGAACGGAAAAGGCGGGCTTGAACCTGTTGAAATCCATGAGAGTGTCGTCTTGATCTTCCTGCCTCAACGATGCCAAGGACGAAGCTTGAGTCTTCCCCACCAACGGATCGAACGTCCAAAGCTCCCATCTCTCCAAGGACGCGGGGCTCAATCCTGATGTAGAGCAGGGTTTCAGTTGTACAGCCCATTTTTCTGAAGGTTTCCCGACTTTCAAAGGTCTCCTCCTCAATCCTACGACCTTCTCGCCCACGACTTCCCACTTCCCTCTCTCGAAGTTAGTCGCTGCCACCCTGACCGCGACAAGGTTCTCCCATACGTGGGACCGGCAAGCCATGAGAGAGGTATACGTCCGCGGGTGTCCGTGTGAGGGGAATCCCTCAGTGTCCTCGTGTTCGAAGGACGGAATCGGCAAGACCATTAACTCCACTGCCCTTTTCAATGAATCCTTGTCCTTCTCACTGACCCTCCTCGAGTGGACCCCGTGCCCAGAAACTGGGAATGTCGGAAGAACTCCTGAGCTGGTCGTCGTCCCACTGAGCGAAGGGTGTCGCGATCTGGTCTGTCGTGGAGAGGAATTTCCGGAAGATGCCGCGCTGCTCTGCCTCGACCGTTTCTTCCTCAGTGGCGAAAAGTCAACCCCGACATTCGGCGCCCGTTGAGGTTGATGTTGGGGACACGAACACTTCCTCGTAGAACCCTCCATCAGGTATGCCCGGTACATGAGAACTGTTTGGCCGACAGAGAACGACAGCAGGAAGCTGTCGAAGATCATCTCTCCACAGAATTGGCAAGTCTTGGGTTTCACGGGCGACAATCGGAGACCACTCGTTTCACCGAGCAGGTCATCCAGGATGGTGATACATTCTCCTGTTTCCCCGTCCCAAACCGAGATAACTCCAGCCCTTGTGGCTGCGGCGACGACACTACGCATTTGCCCGCCGATCAGGAGATTGGCGGCGTGGACTTGGAGGACATGATCCGAAGGGTTTCCGGCGGCAACGCAAAAGTCTGGGGTGGGATGAAAATCCTGAAAGGCAGCGCACAACTCCAAGGTTCCGTCTTCCATGAAAAATGCAACAGCGGGTTTTGCACTTGGGGAGGGTGTTACAATGCCACACTTCGATGCCAGCGTAGGTCGGGAAGGAGTTATCTCTCTGGAACACCCAGTTCCATCTGTCCACCACTCCACGGCGACCCCATTCTCGTAGGTTGCCAACAACCGCGGCGGGTCACTTAACGACCTAGTGGGGGAAAATTGTAGACCAGTCACGGAGAAAGAACTCTTTTCTGTAGACAACTGGGGGACTGAAGCGACGCCGGACTCCCCAATGCTCCACGCGAGCACCATCCCCGCGTTAGTTCCAACGGCACACACTGAGCCGTCCCCGGAAAGTGTGAGCGCAGTGATCGTGACTTGGTTGGATGGGGAATTGGGAGTTTGCATGAGGAGGTCGGTCGCGTCGGAGGTGATGTAGGATTGGCGTTCGTTGTTTCGCATGTTCCAAATGATGAAATCGTTCTGAGTTCCAATTGCTGCGATGCGTCGGCCGTCGTCGCTGACAACAATAAATTCGATGTCCGTAGGGAAAGCGCGTGGGAGGGTCGTGAATGAGATGTTTTCGTCAATAGGAGGTTCGGTGTTGGTACATTCGGGGGTCCCTTCGTTGGGTCGGTCGTGACGGGCATCCAGGAGTTGCGCACCCCGTAGGAGATATAGCATCAGCGCATACAACAGCCCAACCGTTGCGAAGATGGGGCCAAAGAATATCTTCAATAACTGTATTACTCGACGGATCGTTCGAACTGGGAATCGGGGGCGCTGGTACGTCCTGGGGTCTGTCGTCTGGGTCACGTCAGGGCGTAACATTAGAATTGTGGGTGCTTCTATGCGGAGGTGGACCAGGGGGTCATCGTTGGGGTTGAGTAGCCTCCAGACGCTGGATGCAGGTGAATGAGCCAAACCAAACTCGGCTCCATATTTTCCCCTCGAAAGTGCACCTCGTGAAAGAGGACTCTTTGTGTCGGACACACCAGCGCGTTGAGTCGAGTAATAGAGGATGCCGGTGATCGCCAGAAGCTAGGAGATGTATTAGCATTGGTGGATCCAAAAGAAACGCTTGGCGCACCAGTAACAAGGTGACATTCTTGTTCACTCGCCCCTTCAGATTCTGAGCAGCGGCGGCTTTAGATGGTTTCTGAGATTCCGAGTTGTTCTTAGCAACATCAGGGGCCTGCTGAAGGAGTTCGTCAAGCTATGAAGAATGAGCACAACGTTTGCTCCGGGGATTACAAGTTGTGGTTAATACCTCGAGCCGTTGCAAGTCAATTGACAGGACCGTGACGAAGAAGGTATGCGCCAAGAACCAGTGTGCCACAAGGACCACCACAGCGAAAGCACAGAATTGCCTGATGGCGCCGTCAGAAAAGCCAGCGATGACACCCAAGATGGTGTTATAGGCACAGCATTTTAAGGTGTTGGATGTCCCAGCCCGACTTAAGCCTCCCGCGACACGGTCTTTCACGGGGAGGGTGATTGGGGTGGAATATATGGCATCGACCTGCAAGTCTGATCAGTCGTGCGAGTAGCGTAGGGACCCCGGACATACCAAGGCAAACATGTTCTCTACCCCGACGAATGTGATAAGTACTGGGAAAAATTCCCTAGGATTGTGTCAACCCACTGAGAGATTGATCAGAGGGGAAATGGACAGACCATGGAATCATAGTAATCTTGAAGCCAGCGAGGGCGCAGACACTCAAACTTGTGATGGTACTGACCAAAATTTCGATCACACCGGTGAAGGCAACACCCAGCCTGGAATGCAACTTGTTGGTCTTCCGGGAGATTCGATAAGCATAGATCAAGAGAGCGAAGTATGTAAGCCACGTAAAGGTGTACAGGGCCGATGAACGAGTGTCCTTGGTTCCCTTGTACTAGTTAAAGGGTCAATAAAATGAAATTGGAATCTCGGAAAGGATAGTTACCTCGAGTGCTAGGAGCGTGGGTTCCTTGGTCACCACGACCAAGTCCCCGGTTCTTCCTGTTGCTTGTTGGACGGCCTTTACCCAGGCTGAATGACCGCCAGAGCCGAGACAAGACGTCTCATGAAACACGTATGTCAAAACAAGGAACATAGCGAAGTCCAGGTTCGAATTGTCATCGAGTTCCCGACCAGCGAGCACCATTTGCGGGGTGATCGGGATGCCCTGGATCGATATATTCTGGGTTCGCTGAAGTGTGTCCAGCATATCCTTGTCTGAAAGCAGCGTGGCTTCGTCGTAGTTCCAAAAAGCAACCGGACTCAAGACGAAACACGAGCCGTCGCTTCGACGTAAACAGCTCGCGTCAGTGGTGGAGAGTGTGTGACCGATTTGCCGTTCTAGCTGCAGAGTGGACAACAAAATTTGATTATTGAGCGCCCCTGCGTCTTCGGGGAGTGCACTGTGAATCAACAGGCGCTCTACGCGGAGAATGCCCTCGGTCCCGCAGCGGGCTCGAGCAACGGAGTCTTCGCGGATATGGAGGGTGTCGTACCCGGACCACGGATCATGGAGGTCATGGTAGGAGTTGTGACTTGATAGGCCTTCGCCAGCAACGGATTCGAGGATTCGAGAGGAAATCCGAGCGAGGAACTGTGGTTGTGACGAAGAGTATATCGCAAGTGCTGGGTAGAAGAGTGAGGTTATGACGACCGCAGAGACGAGAATAAGTCTAATTTGATGTGTCGCACAGTGACTGAAAGGTACGGAGACTGTTAGAAACCTGATTCTCGAGTGAAAGGACGGAATCACGTACAGGCCAAACTGATACAAGAGTCTGTGACCTATCGCTCGCACTCGGGAATCATGTCCGAAGTAATTCATTCGCTGTAGTCCACAACGGTGTACAAGAAAGGCTCAATCGTCAGGATACTTGGATACGACGAGTTGGGCGAGAAAAGCCGATGTGTGTAGACCACCTGTCTGTCGTTGCGTAGTCTGTTGCGGATCGGGGTGTAACGGCGGACGCTGGTGGTGTATGCGTGGCCGTGGGTGTTCGGCTCAACAAACCTGAGGTAGGAGAATATAAGTCCCGAAGAAAAAAGCGGCCGAGAACGAAATGCCTACGTGTTGTTGAGGGCAAGAGGATTCCAGTCCGCCTGTCTTGGGGGAAGCTGATGTCGGTGATCGGTCGGTCCCGGCCCGTCTTCCAGATCCCTTCCTTCTGTGTTATACCCAACAATCCTCTCGCATGCAACGCGTCTTATACGTTGGCTCGTCGCGGCCGGTGTTGAGGAATGTCCAGCTCACTGCTGGAAGACGAGGTAGGCGAACCGAAACCACTGGAATGTCAACTGTTACTCATCCGAAGGGCCAGGCGTCCGCTCGAGTGCTGTACGGCGTGCGGTGACCAACCTCGCCATGCCTGCCATGTCGCCAACCATGACCGAGGGAGGGATTGCTCAGTGGAAGAAGCAAGAGGGAGAGGCATTCTCTGCCGGAGATGTCTTGCTTGAAATTGTGCGTCACGGTATCACGACCATGACTCAGAACGGTGCTCACCTCCAGTCCAGGAAACAGACAAGGCTACGATAGATGTTGAAGCTCAGGAAGACGGTATCCTTGGGAAAATATTGGTACGAAGGTTTCACTGCCGCGATCTACGCACACTGATTTACCCTACACCCGTATTCAGGCTCAGGATGGCACCAAGAATGTGCCAGTCGGTAAAGTCATTGCCCTGCTCGCAGAGGAGGGGGACGATATCTCGAATCTCCAACCCCCTGCTGAGGAGGCGAAGCCAGAACCAGCCCAACAATCCGCCCCAGCGGAACCCGGAACCCCCAAGTCCGAGCCAGCCCCAGCTCCTCCCACACTCACCCCTTCGCATTCGCAAAAACACCTCGAGCACTCTCGGCCATTATTCCCGTCCGTCCTTCGGTTGCTTCAGGAACACAACGTTGACTCGGCCGACAAAATCAAGGGAACTGGTGTTCGCGGAATGCTCACCAAAGGAGATATTCTTGCTCACTTGGGTCTCGCCTCTGGTCCTACCGGCACTTTCAAGGAGAAGCATGGTTTAGACGAGTATAAGGCAAAACCGGCGCAGAAGTCGGAGAAGGTTGAACCCCCGTTGGATGGACCTGCTATCCGACGGCTTATCGTCTCAAATATGCTTGCCGCTTCCACTCGTGCTCGCTCTGCCCCAGGTAATATTCCTTTCTGCCTGCTCATTGCGAATGCTCGGTCTGATTCATAAATAACAGTCTTCGACGGTACTCCAGACTTTGACTCGATCATCGCCGACTATCTCCCAGTCCCACAACCTACGACCAGCAAGGACTCGTCTGCCCGCCCAAAGCCGTCGCAGCCTGATTACTTAGAAGGTTTGCTGTGAGGTGCCACCGGGCAGACAAAAGGGAGTATTCTACGTAGAGTCCGTAATACGCATCTCGGATGAATGTAATACTTTCTGCCGACCTGTACTGAACCTAAACCTCGTCAAGGGGCAAACACTGGAGGAATAATCAGAACTAATCTATAGACGATAATGCACGACTGACACTAAACTGGAGGAATGCCTGTGAATTTCCTCCCTTTGGTCCGGGAAAAGATGTCAGGAGCTGGAGGCACAGTAGTCCTCCGTTATCGATACGCAGGGACGTTTTGGTCGAGTTTTGTAGTGCACGGACCGCACGAGATATGTGCGGCAATTTGTAGCTTGAACTGCATAAGGAGGATGCCCTGCTTGGCCGGGGGCACTCACCTAAAGGTTACAGACTCTTCGCATTCGAAAGTCTCGAGGACTTCTCGGTCGTTCGGGTAATCCATCTAGACCGCAGTATGTGGTATTTCATTGAGGGCTTAGATAACTAGAATTTACCTCACAGCTGCCAAAGGGACCCGCAGCATGTATCCGTAAGATGGGTTTGCTTGGTGCCCTTGGCCCGCGTGTCCGCGGCGGGGGAGGGGGATTGCTGATTATTGTAATATTCTCACAGGAAGAAGTTTCCAGTTCTGACAAGGCATCGCTCAACCAAGAGGACTACGTGGGGCATTGAATTAATCCCATCACGTTCCTAGGAGAGCCGGATATCATGACGCACCTTGAGGATGATCTTCAACACACTGGAACTCGCTCAGAAACGAGACTTAGGGTAGGACACAGGTCGCTCACACTGCTTCGTTTTCGAATGGTAGTTCTAGCTGTGGTTCGGGTTCATAGGTCGTGATCCGACAGGTTGCTGTTGGACCGGCTGCATCTTCTGCACTGCTCGGCATGTTATAACCTCCCATCTGGAAACTGAGGCAGGACTTACATGTGAAGGGTAAGGGGATACCCAGTGCCGTCATAACTCATCCTCATTGCGGTCCCTTTGTCGGACGACGGAAAATACCTATCTAACGGACCAGTTCGGTCGTTATTGTAATCCATACCACCATCTTCGGCATTCTGCTTCCACTTCTTCGTCTTGGGCGTCGTTGATACAGTGGATGCACCAAAGATATTCAAACACTCCATCAGAGTGCTCAGATGGATCTCAAATGCGGCGTTATTTATCGTCTGCTGCTGCGAGGCCTCGGGGTGATACGCATATTCTTCGAACATGTCTTTGAATACGAACGCAGTTGCTAGAGATCTGTGCGTCAGTTTCATGCAGGGATAACTGTTGTCAAAACTTGCCCAACAAGGTTCTGGCCTCCTCAACCGTTACGGTGAACCCGTTGTTAGTAACAGTCACAGTGGCACTCTATCTGACTATCAGTACTCGCAAAATGCAGAGGGGCACACTCACTCACGTTTACAAAGCTGACACCGCGAAGTAGTGCGGCCAGGTACCGTACGTCGGGTACAGACGCAGACAATACCTGTGGACAAGGATTTCGTTCAGCAAGCTTCCACCTCCAACAGATCAACCTACCGGATACCTCTGTTCTGATTCCTGAGACTGACTCATCGTGGTTTGCGGTCAGGACGCGTCTGGGATTGAACTCTACGACAGATCATTTTGACTCAAAGCTAATCTGAGCCCATTACGTGAATTCCCACGCTTTGAAAGTGTCTCGTCATCCCCGCACTCCTCCCGGACAGCTCTCGAGGTCCACCACCATGAGGCTCGACGTTTACAACCTCACGGACAGGTCTTTGCTGTGCCACTGGAACTCCAACTCTCCCCAGGAGCACCACATCTTGCTTCCAAACCAGCCAACGAACATTCAGCCCCCCAACCGCGGCTCGATGATGACCTTGACCGCCCACCAGTCCATAGGTCAAAGGGGACAGAAAGACGAGATCTGGTTATCTACCACTTCGTTTTCTTTTAAGCGCTGCAGAAGAGCTTTGTGGACGGTGATGAAGGTCGACGAGTCGGCACCGTGGACGATATACCGGTGCAGGGTAAGTTGGTGACTTACTCTGCGATTGATTACAGGATAACACTTCACATCTCAGGTTTCCAGAAGGCACCAAAAACTGCTCATTTTCCCTAAGAGAGATCCACTTTCGTTTTTGTCTCGACTGTCCGACATTACGCCTTTGTCATCACTTTGTCTCCCAGGTAAGTTCAGCTCTCCCAGTGTGGCTCGTTAAAACGCCTTCATTGACCTGGTTATAGGAACGCATGATACGTAAGCCGCCACATTGAACCCTCGTTTCCTGCCTCACATCGTTTGTACAGCCTTGCTTTTTATGGCTGGCCGGTGGCGCAATGCCAATCCCTCGGAAGCTCCCTTAGCTACCAGCTGCTCTCCGGTATCCGGGTCATAGACATCCGCCTTGCCGTCGGGAAAGAAGGTCTGATGGCATATCATGGGCCGGTTCCCCAGAGAGTCTCTTTTCAGCAGATTTTGTCAGACGTATACGACTTCCTGACCGATCCCGCCTCGTGTCGAGAAACAATTGTTATGTCAATCAAACAAGAAGACTTCGCGACCACCCCTCCTCCTGACTTTTCTGCCCTCGTACACAAAGAAATACAGACAGGACCAGGTGGTATGGGTATGTGGTACTTGGAGAATAGGGTCCCGTTGCTCGGAGAAGTTCGTGGAAAGGTTATCATGCTCAGTCGGTTTGGCGGCGACGGGGCCGGCTGGAAGGGTGGACTGGAAGGTATGGGGATCCATCCGACCAGATGGCCGGACAGTGAAAAGGGAGGCTTCGCGTGGTCTTGTAAGAATACTCTTGTCAAGACTCAAGACTGGTAAGCCAAAAGTGTCTCGTGTGAAGATGGTTACTTAACTCGTATCAGGTATCATATCCCCTCGTTTTTATCCATACCCGAGAAGATCGAGCTTGCCACGAAGATCTTGGTTATGCCGAACGATGTACCGGCAACACCGACTCTAGCGATATCGTTCCTCTCTGCGGCCTCGTTCCCCCTCGCATTGCCAACAACCGTGGCCCGAGGGTTTGGCTGGCCCCAAGCAGGGTTTGGGGTAGAAGGAGTGAACAGCCGATTTGGATTCTGGCTGCTTAATACCTTAACTGGCAAAGTAAATGGGGAGAAGGGAGCCACCATCTCTAGCCCCAAGGTGACAGGCTGGACATTCATGGACTTTTTCGAGGATCCCGAAGATCGTGGAATTGTTTCCCTCCTTATTGAGTGTAACTTTAGAGGAACCTAAGCTATTAGGCTGCAGCAGGCGGTGGGACTTTTTTATTATAATTAACCCATCACGTGTAATTTACAGTAATCCAGTCAATTGACTCGATCATTCGGATGGATCCTTTTCACGCACTCGTTTGCCACAGACGCACCCGCCGCCCGGACCGCAAGGAGCATGAATCTTGAGGCGTCCCAACCGATTGTCAAGTCTGAATTTATCGCTGTGGTACTTGCAGGCTTTGGTCGAGAGTAAGGACATTCGATCTTTGGTTCGTACCGTCCGGAGATCCTAATGGATCCAGATTACAGCCCTTGACGAGCAACCACGGTGATGAACCTTGCCCGAAGGCCTTACTACCCATTGGCAACAAGCCGGTGATTGATTATATTCTGACTTGGCTTGAGCCTTCCGGGATCACAGGCGCGTCCCAAGAGACCCGCATACAGGGTCTGAGGTGCTGATCCCAGGTGTCGCAATCTTACAACAGACGTCCTCCTCGTTTGCCCAACATCACACCGGAGATCGATCGCAGACCACGTCCGTTCTGACGCCTCCGCTTCTTTCCCTTCCCTTCGCATCGACCTGCAAACATACGGAGATCCACAAGACTCTTCGTTCGGCACTGGGTCAATCCTTCGAGCTTTCGCGCACCGAATCGATCGCGATTTCGTCGTGTTGCCATGCGACTTTATACCTCCCCCTTCTCTCCAACTTTCGACCGTGCTAAACAAGTTCCGGATGGAATCTGCGTCCGACGGTTCGGTTCTGACGAGTACCTGGTATGAGATGCCGCAGCAACCTGATAAACACGCTGGAGATGAATGGGGTCCTCGCACGCCACCCACGTCCGTCATTTGGGATGAGAAGTCTGGAGGTCTTTTGCAAGTTGAGATCCCCGACTCATCGGTCCGTAACGACGAGGAGATTGAACTAAAAATGACACTTTTATCTATGTACGGAAAGTTTTCTTGGGTTCTAAAAATCAGTAGAGAATTTGACGGGATGTCTTTCTAGGTATCCCAGATTGAAGTTGACGAATAGACTACAGGACTCGGGCGTTCTCGTCTGTCATCGTTCGGTCGTCGAACTGTTGCAGAAGAAGCGGAAGCTCGAGTCGCTCAGTAAAGGCTTCCTGCCATGGTTATGCAAGATAAACCACCGCCGTTCAAAAAAAGAAGCGTATAATACTCGTAGGTCTATTCCTAATTTTCAATGTCGTCCCCCGGGTTGATCTCCCACATATAGTCCT
>Ga0307515_10013610_pt1 | contig 15173 bp, 25 predicted proteins | sample 17_EM_MG_FD_194513 | JGI IMG/M metagenome (GOLD analysis project Ga0307515, IMG submission 194513) | Populus trichocarpa ectomycorrhiza microbial communities from riparian zone in the Pacific Northwest, United States - 17_EM | ecosystem: Host-associated > Plants > Roots > Unclassified | place... | reverse complement strand
ACATCTAGAGTACAATTATTCTAGTATTGTGTGGGTTTCCAGTCCAAAGGGCATATTTACCCCATTCCTAACCCGATTTCAGCAAGTATAAACCTAACCCTGCAAAGCAGTCCAGGACCAGTCCAGACTGAGTCTGGACCAGTCCGATGAAATTTCAGACTGGTCCGATTCCAGCCCGAAAAATCCTTGGACCGTACTGGACTAAACCCGGACCGGTCCAGTCCAGACTGGTCCACCCCCGGACCGGTGAAAACACTGGCCGAATATGCTCCTACATGCTCGATCCAGTGACTTGTTGAGCAGTGTTTGGTGGGTGGCGTGTGCGTGTGGCATGTGGCAGGTGACTGGTAGCGGGTGGCGGGCGGCCGAAATCATGACGTCGGTCTATATCATAGTCTGAATCTTATGCACCCACCGAGACGAAATCTCACGATGCCTCACGACCATGGTGTTGACAATTGCAGCCTTAGAATCTGTCGGAATGGTAGACAATTGGATCTTGGGGAGAGCAGATCTCCGACTCAGATGTTCCAGCGGAATCTGCTGCTTGCTTCCCACGGATTGTGGGTGTATGTGTGTGCATTTGGGCTGGGGCTGATGGTGATGATGGCGATGGTGATGATGGCGATGGTGATGACGGCGATGGTGATGGTGTCGGTGATGGTGATCATAGTACCAGAAGCACTTAGACAAGTAGGTTGGCTACATCAACGTTAGCATCAAAGCTTCTACAGACTTAGAGCCTTCCATTAGCCAAAGCTTCCATGGACTTAGAGGCTTCTAGTAGCCAAAGCTTCCACAAACTCAGAGTTTGCCATCGGCCAAAGGCTTCCAGTGGAGGAAAACTCTACTCCTCCCGAATCGCGGCTCTCTCAAGCAGGCTCTCAAGCAGGCTCTCAAGCAGGCTCTCAGGCAGGCTCTCAAGTAGGGTGTAGAGCAGGATTTCAATCGCCAGCGGGCTCTCATGCAGACTCGCAGCAATAGTGTGTACAGTAGCGGTATAACAGCCGGCACTAAAGACAAATATAGGTCCATCTCTGGCCGGCAGCCGTATATAGTTCCATAGGCCCACGCGCACATCTCTATGAATCGACTATAGATGAGAATAGGCTGCGCATCAGCAACAACCCTAGTTTCCGTCAGAAACACCCGGGTGTTCCGGGCGGCTCTGACGGCTCTGACGGAACCTCGTACCCTCTGACGGAGAATTACACGCTTCCCGTCGCCCAGGCGACGGGTCGCGTTGCATAGCATCAGCAAAATGTATTTTAGTGACTGGAAGCCTCCAGGAGTGTCTGAGAGGATGTTGTTTGTTGTTTAATCATACTGTATTGACTCTAATTAGAGTATGACAGGACCCTGATATCCCCTCCGCCTCCGGGCGAGCCGGCTAGATCGTGGAGCTCCCCCCCCGCTACCCTCCGTCCCCGCTGACAAATGAAAGATGAGAGATGAGAGAATGACAAAAAGAAAAAGAAAGAAAGAAAGAAAGAATAGTATAACCACGTTGCCGCCAGCGCCGCCCCCGAGCCCCAAGCCCTGCGCCCGCTCCATACCGCTACTTCATTTGGGCGGAAATTTCCCGAACTCAGTGGCAGCCAAGAAGTCTATCACCGCCTGGTCGCACTCTGCTATGGTAAAAAGCTCAGAGATCTGCACGTGCCGGCATCTGCCCGCTTTCCAGCCCGTTGCCCGTCCCACTACCTTCCAGAGTGTCTTCTGCTGTTCTTTCCATCTGCTGCAGTGGCGGAAGAGGTGCTCCCGCGTCTGGGACACAGTCCCTCCACACCACCAGCATTTGTCGTCATCTCGGTGGCTGAACCACTTCAGGTAGACTCCAGTGGGCGCATGCCCGGACTTCAGTCGGTAGAATCTGGCGGCCAGCAATTCTACACTTGCCATCGGGATTGGTCTTCTGGTCCCCACCTTGCCCTTGGGTCTGTAGCGAAAGTGCTCGCTACACGTGTCGGCATCCCACTCCGCCTTAGTGTCAGGGCATGTACGCCTTCGTTCGGCCTCATAGGCATACGTATGGTAATTACAGGATACGGTTGCAAACGTGGATGCGAGTGATAGTAGATGTAGATGTATAGGTAAGATTATCGCTAGAGATCTAAGGCTCGCGGCGAGCCGACTATATAGAATGGCCATTACCCGGCCTGGGTCACGTGCCGCCGTTACATTATCCCTCTCTTTAGGCGCAGACCTCCTGGGCTGCATAAACCGTACAAGAGAAGAGGAAAGAAAAGGGAAGGAAGCATTATACAATCATGACGCGTACGTACTTGTACGAAATCATAAGTCCCGCTACCGATCGGTACCACTCAGGGCGACCTTTCGGCGGATTCGGCGCACGGGGAAACTCCACCTCCAGTGGCAGGTGGTAAAAACCCATGCCGACGCCATTTGTACTGGGCCGGAATCCAATAAGAAGAGAAGAAGAGAAGAGGAGAGAAAGAAGAAAACATCCAAAAGTGATCCCGTCTCCATATCTCGACTTCCTAACCCATGCTCCAACGACCAGCATTCCCGTAGCTCGTATCTCACGGCGTAGGTCATTGTCGGAACTCGTCTGGGTGTTAAAGAGCTTCTGCTCATGACTTGGCATCGATGGGAGCTTCCGCTGCCGGCATCGGTCGTAGCCGTTGGTGGTCATCGATCGTATACGTCAATTGCGTGTAGTATCATTCGTAGACACCTAAGACGTAAGTTTCTCTAAGATGGTTATTCTTACCAAGTTCAAGCGCGCTAGCGCTGTCTGTGCTCTGGGCAGTGCTTCCGCCTGCTCTGTGGAGTATTTCTTGCAGCCGGGAGTCATCAGCACTCGGCATTGACTCGTAGATTCATCCTGATTCGTTAATCATCTGTCGAAGTCCGCGTCGGTGTCCATCCGGTCTACTTCACAGGTAGGCTTCTCGGTAGAGTTGTCTGTTGACTTCTCGGTACGTGTCTCGGTAGGCTGCCTCTCGGTAGGCTTTCAACTTGTTGGTTGGACTTGTCGGTCGACTTCTCGGCGCGTGTCTCGGTAGACTGCCTCCACGTAGGCTTTTAACTTGTTGGTAGGACTTGACTGGTCTGACACGGCTATCTCCCTCTTTTGAAAATTCGTTGCTCCGTCGACGACTTCTCCATCATATTGATTGTCGATTGCCATCGTGGCTCGGTAGCAGTGTAATCGTGAGTCAGGATTGTAATTGTAATCTCTCTGTGATTCGACACGTTATTCGGTTCGGCTTTGGCTTCGTAAAGTTGATCTTTGGACAACGATGTGAGCTTCCGCTCCTGGCATCATATGTGATTTGCATATAGCACTCGCGGTGACCACTCATGGGTGGCATATCATTGATCCATATATTTGCAGGTCTCGCCATCTCTTGATTCGGCATTCAGTAGGGTCTCGGTGGACGGCTTCTAGGTGAAAGTCATTTGGATGATAGCTTCGGTGCGTTCTTGGTCGACTTCTCTGTGGCAATCTCGGTAGGCAGCTTCGGGAGAATATCCGTTTGCTTCTCGGTAGTCATTTGGTAGGCCTCTGGTAAGGAGGGTTGACATTCAGTTCGGTATGCCGTTCGGGGATAGTTTCTTGATCCTTCGGTACGCCATTCGGTAAGCGTCTTGGTCAGTGGCTTGGTACGGTAGGGCTCCCGGTAATCCTCTCGATGTCTATGTGAAGTCCTTTGGCAGTGATATCCGTCGCTGTGAGATCTCGGTGATCATCTCATGGTAGTTATCGTGGCTGTCTCTCGTGATGCCTTTCGGTAGGTTATTCAGTACGTTCGGTGGTCATATTCAATCTCGTTCATGACCAATTCGGTAGCCATATTGCAGTCTTTCGGAACCTCGTTCGGAACTATTTCGGTAGCCATATTGCAGTCATTCGGAATCTCGTTCGGAACTGCTTCGGTGGCCATGTCAGCACTCGTTCGGCATGGATCAGGCTCGTTTGACTTATCTCTCTCTCCCGGTGCATTTGCAGGTATACTCGACGTCCGTCGTATGCTAGGTGAGCTTATCGTCTCAGATCGCGGGGTGCGCTCGCTGGCTCTCCTCCGGGTGTGCTTGTTGATTCATCGGTAGGTGTGCTTGCCATCACTTGACTCGGTGCACTTCTCGTCGTTCTGAGTACACTAGTCGATTCATCTCGAAGTGCTCTTCTCAATTGATGAATGTATCACGGTGCTTTGTTCCTGCACATCTGGTACGGTAATTTTTTGCGGTCGGGGTTGCGATTCCGGTATGGTCATCCCCCTCTTTGAAAATCGTTGCTCCGCTGACGACTAATCTCATACAGCTGGGTAGGGAATATCGATTGGAAGGGCTTGATTCGGAAGTCGATTTGTAGTCGTCAATTGCCATCATAGTTGTGGAGCTCAGGATCGCCGAGTCTGAGTCGGGATCTCATTCGGGATTGTCTTCTCGTTAATATAACTTGGTAACAAATTCGGCGTTGTAATCTCTGCCATCAGGCTGCTTGATTCAATCTTTTGAATAGTAGTCGGGAATGTACTGGTCCGGCGAGGCCTCCGGTATGTATAGCTGCATTACTGCTTTCAATTGCTAGTCTTGTAACTTATTATCGAAAGTTATAATCTTCGAAGGGGTGGAATTTCACATAACCTCGTGTATATCGCAATAGTCAGAAGACTGATTGTCATCCATCTCCGAGCATTGCTGCATTCCCGGGATGTGCATATTAGCGCTCCTAAGTCCAAATCTCGTAGTTTCCACCATAGCTCTTTCCTCAATAAAGTAGCCTTCTGTAGGACCGTCGTCTCTCGTATCTGGGACATTATCTCAAGCCCGGGCTTCCAATTGTAGTTTATAAGTATACGGCGCTTCTAAGTGCATTTCACCGCTGTGAATTGTCATACGTCTGTCGGGATGATCTCCCAATTGCAGACGCACTCAGATTCGTACAGCTCTGAATCTGCTCCATCAGTGTTAGCCATATGGATGAAAGAAAGGATCGAAGCGGTGGAAGGGAAAATCCAGGAGCCCGGATCGGAACGGTTCGCCACAATAGGGCCAAGCCCCGTCGTCCAAGTACTCCCTTCGTGTCTCGGCGAGCTGGTAGCAGTCATTCAGGGTACCCCTGCGGACCCCCTTCTGCCGCAACTACCGCCGCTGCTCCCTGCTCGCCCATTCAGCATCGACCGGGGCTCGTCCCACCTAGTTTTCATGAGGTGGCGCCTTCCGACATTGTTGATGCTCCCAGCAGACCGGTGCCTCGTCAAAATGTATGGCCAAGGCTGCGACGACCTCATTAGGTCGTCGAATGCGGTGGCCCCCAAGAACTGAATATATACAGCTGGGGGTGGTTCACAAGCACCGTCTTCCGCACTTCCATCTCCCTGGGGTAGCGAAGTGATCGTTTGCTCATTTCCGGAATTCCCAACCGGCGTCCGCAAACCTAACAGGTGTGATCATAAGCCGGCATAGGCACAATGAGGACATCAGGTTCGTCAACCGGCGCCTAATGTTCATTATACAGACACGAGATTGTCGTTTTCCGACTATCTTACACCGACATCATACCCGGCTATTGAGGCCTACAGTGGTGATGCGTGTCGGTTCTGATGGCAGTCCAAGTCGCCGAAGCAGTCTGGGCGCCATGAAGTGGCTCGTAGCCTGTCATACTCTAATTAGAGTGAATACAGTATGATTAAAACTACAACAAATAAACAAACACGAGATTGTCGTTTTCCGACTATCTTACGCCGACATCATACCCGGTTATCAAGACCGAAAGTGGCGATGTATGCCGGTTCTGATGGCAGTCCAAGTCGTCGAAGCAGTCTGGGTGCCATGGAGAGGCTGGTAGCGCCGCAATCGATAAGAGATCGAATGCGTTGCCTCTCTCCGTGTATATCCCGAACATAGAGTTCATGAACTGTGTGAAATACAGTGGCGTAGGTGGACTTCGATTGTCCATAACAATTGTGCTCTGAGAAGGGATCATAGCCATCATAGTCGTCATAATCATCGTAGGAGGTCCGCAGAATTGTATAGGTCTCGACCGTAAATGCACGTTACGTTGCGCAATATATAGCCGACTTTTGCTCGTGCAGACGTTCGCGGCGGTAAGACTGCGTAATTTGTAGACTGATCCTTCTCTGTAGGTTGGAGTCGTCTATAGTATTGTCTATTTCCGTAGGCATGCTTCACACGAGTAGTGTATCTATATAGATATTCATTTGATAGGCTAGGGAAGGTTGTAAAGTCACACTCGATTTTATCGTGATCCGGTGTGGTTCTATTTCGTCCAAGGTTGCCATGACAAACCGCATTACGATCAATTCAAGACCCAGCTCTTTCACATCCAGTCTCCCGCAGTAAATAAAGGCAATCTTGGTTGGCTTTCCTAACTCGATCGCAGTCGTCACCTTGGTGTATCCGTTGCCGTTACTGTAATTGCAGTCGAAAAGCATTGATATAGTAGGTCTCGACCGTAAGTGCACTTCCGCTGTGCAATGATTCCCCGCAGTAATTTCGTTCCAGGCGAGGAGGTGCTTCCGTCGTGGGGTAAATCTCTGTAAGTGCACTTCGCTCGTGCAGACATCCGTGGGTGTAAGTGGCCGTCGAATGCCTGCGCAGGTGGACTTCTTCGAGGTTGCTGGAGCGGTACGTGTACAAGCCAAGTGAAGTTGATGCACTTCACTCAATTAGAAGGCATGAAGTTGTAACTGTGCTGACTCGTGATTGGTCTGTTGACTTCGCCTTTGGTTCCCGAATTGGCCGCATTCAGGGGTAAGGTCGCTCCGTCCATTGTAGGTTCTTCGACTGATGGTTGCGCTCAATTGACTCCCAATTCGTCTTTCGACTTCGCCTTTGGTTCTCGGTATTGCCGATTCAGGGGTAAGGTCACGCCATTGATTGTAGGTTCTCTGACTGATGATCGCGCTCAATTGACTCGTAGGAATGGTGTTCGAAATCAAGGATGTCAATCGTATTCGATTTCTCTCGTAGGCAGAATCGAATAGTGTTGTCCAGTACTCATGATAATTGTCGTCATTGCCGGTGACGCGCCTCCTGCGCCAATTGGTCTCTGAACTCTTCTCCGCTGCCATAAGGAGGCTTAATTGAATATTGTAACAATCATGATCCATGCTCGCAGTAGTCAAGCTTCGATATCTCGTTTGGAAGGCAGTTGTCTCAATTGTTGACATAGTGATGTGATGCGTCGGTGAACGGGTAAACTCGCGAAGTCCGGTGAGCGAAACATATCCGTTTACTGAAAAAGCGAGAATAGTGTCAGGGCACGTACGCCTTCGTTCGGCCTCATAGGCATACGTATGGTAATCATAGGATACGGTTGCAAACCTGGATGCGAGTGATAGTAGATGTAGATGTATAGGTAAGATTATCGCTAGAGATCTAAGGCTCGCGGCGAGCCGACTATATAGAATGGCCATTACCCGGCCTGGGTCACGTGCCGCCGTTACACTTCCCTGCCGACCTTCCCTCGGAGATTCGTCTAGCCCTGTTCGAGGCCGATGTGTATGGGTGCACTATCACTTTGCTTCCGCTTGCGTCACGGGGCAAGTTGGCCTCACGGTGTGGTTCATCGTTTCCGGGGATGCCGGAGTGTCCCGGGACCCTGTGGGTCTCAGTTGCAATGCCGTGGGCGAGGAGACTCGGCGCCCATCTAATGATCCCCTTCGCCAGTCGCTGCCCAGCGCCCTGCTCCAGGTGTGCCGCATGTTGAATTGCGACCTGTGAGTCGCTGCAAACTGCCACCGTCTTCAGTCAATGCATCTGTAATGTTTCTCTCTCCTCGATCGCCACGTCATGCGCAAGTCTGATCGCCCACAGGTCGGCGTTGAAGACATCCACACGTCCAGTGCACAGAAAGCTGCGGCGTGACCTCCATACATTTCGCTGTTTGCACACAGCTGCAGCTCCCACTGGGCCATGGTCTGAGCGCGATCCATCTGCCCATTACATCCAGACCCCTGCTGCGATTGTGACTTCTTGCTCTCTTGCCCAGAGCTGCGTCGCACTTTTGGCTGCAGTGGTTTCGTCCAGTATGGTGGTGATGACCGCTGGATCTTCTTCCGGGGCCACCCAGTTCATGCCTTTGGTTGTCCGGCCATGCTCATGCTCTTTCCTGACTACTCTGCATATTGGCGCACCGGAGGAGGGGTTGCTGTGTAGCTCCTTTCGCTTGTTACTGCATGTGTTTTCTAGTCTCACTGTCAATCGCTGTTGTCTGGAATCTAAGGTCACCGGCGCCAATGTAAGCCCTGACTCTCTCATCAGTGCACTCCGCGGGGTGGTGTGCAGTGCGCCCAGGAAGGACCTGGCTTTTAGATTGAGGAGGAGTTGGAGGTCGTCTCGCCTGCCTACTTCCTGGGGGTTGCACCAGAGCTCGCTCCCATACGGTGCGACTGCATGGACGCACACCACTTGAACGGCCAGTACGCTCTCAGGAACATCGCTGTATGTTTTGGTAAGTGTTCAGAGCCTGGCTTCTCTTGACATGGCTTTCTTCATGCATCGGATATGGTGCTCCTTGAAAGTTAGATGCGCGTCCATCCACACACCCAGCGTGCTGGTCGCCTGTGTGCCGAATCGTATGGACCCGTTTCTGACAGTTTTCTTTGCTGTCAGTTGTGGCCGGAGGAGACCCCTGTGGCCCTGTCAGCGTGTAACCGGCGCCGCCTGAGTCTTTGCAATGTTGAACTGTAGCCCTTGTCTGCTTGCCCACGGGATGCTCTGTGCACCGCATCTCTCACGTATCAAGATGACATGGTTGACACCGCTTCCGGTCCCCACTCAGCCGAGGTCATCTACAAATCATAGCCTCTCGGCCTCTGACACATATTCTTCAACCCACTTGATCAGTCCTGAGGTGTAGATCACAACGAGGTTCGGTGACACAGGTGAGCCCTGCGGGATTCCTGCCTCCACTGGGTTTCTTTCCATAGCGTTGCTCTCGATTATCATCTCCACTGTTCCCTCCTCCAGAAAGCTTTCCATCCATCATATAAGGTCTGCATCCATTTGCCTGACCATCATCGAGTTAACTAGTCGTCCTTTTGCCATGTTTGGGAAGACTGCCTTAATGTCCATGAGTATGTAACGGCACGGTCGCACGTGACGTGTCCAGGGCTGGGTAACCCCCATTCCATATAGTCGGCTCGCCACGAGCCTTAGATCTCTCGCGATAATCTTACCTATACATCTACACGTCTACATATATAGTCACTCGAGTCAACGTGTGCAACCATATCCTTATGCAGCCGGACGCTGGCGTATGCGTCCTTACACTATTATCCCTTTTTCAGTAAACGGATATGCTTCGCTCACGGGATTTGCGAGTTTACCCCTATTTCGACGAGCCTGAATCCGAAGTCAACAATTCGATAAAGCACTGCGACACGAGTCCAGATACCTACCGATTACACGAGCCACAACTCTTAAAATGTTCATCCTTTAATCAGGTGAATTGTCAAAAGCAGGGACGATTTCGGAGATGCACTCGGCAGCGAGATGCGTTACAGGCTAATAATGTCGATAATTGATACAAGTCGAGAGACAACTCCTACACACATCCAACGGATAGCATTCGCATACATCCTACTGCTACAAACACAATTACGATCGACTGCAGTCAATAGAGCAGCACCAAGCGATACAGAGATCGCGATTGATGAGAAAGACTATATTACCCCTGAACGCGTACGACTGACGAGAACCCAATGAGGAGGCTACCTCTCACGGTCAAAGTGCGCCTACGGAGGAGAGGGTGTCTGCGAACGAAATCCCGCTACAGAGATCAACTACACGATGAAAGTTCACCCAGAGGAGATGCCATCCGGCGAAGCTCACTTACGATGAGAATGAAGATATTGTGATAGGATACTCGATGTCCGCCTACCATTTCGACGAATTCCCACCGCAATGACCGCGTATGCTACACAGAGGAAGATGCTTCCATCAATTGACACCACCGAAGTCGATCCCGGTCGAGCGAATACCATTTCTGCGAATTCAGTCACCAATACCTACGATGCTACGCACGCTGATGGCCGCTCTAAAGGCTGAGCTCGATGACTGGCGAAAGCACTGCGGATGCTGCAACCGACACCTAGCAACGATTCGGAACCACTTTCAGTCGTGAACAACTATCAAGCGACCAGGAAATGAGCGAATTCCCAATTGACCCTGCGGTATTACGTTGATCGCCAGCTTTGCTCTCTCTCGAGATGGCACCCGGGTGTCCCAATGACTAGCACTGGGGGCCTACAAATACCGAGACTTCTTGATCTCGAGGCTATTTATACCACCTACTTTGGGGTGAGGCAATGTTCATAGACCACCTACTTTGGGGAGAGGCAATGTTTATAGACCACCTGTGCACGGGTGAGGTAGATGCATGCAATCTAAACTTTGAGCTTTTACGGTTCCAGCTCGGAACTAGTTGTTGATCATGATCCGCGGCGGTTGGACGGCAATTGACTGCTGATCCTCTAGACCCTGCGAGGTGTTAACTCACGATGGCCCAGTCGTCAACCGACTGGCATCGTCCTGGAGCGAGCATTAGCCACAATGTGTGGAGCTTGCGATGGCCTTCGTTTCTGAAGCCAACTGAGATTAGGACTGCTAGAGCAGCGGTAGAGTGCAACCACGGAGGCTATACTTCAAACTGGTACCCCTCGTAGGCTGGATGAGCGAGCAAAGAGCAGCGGCAGTAGTTGCGGCAGAAGAGCGTCCACATGGGATCCTTGAATGACTGCTACTGGCTCGCGGAGGCACGAAGGGAGTGACTGGACGGCGGGGCTTGGTCAATTCGTGGGCGAACCGCTAATGACAAGGCCTCCTGGATTTTACCCTTCATCGCCTCCATCCTCTGTTGATTGCTTAGCTAATGGAGATGATAGAGCAGAAACAGTCGTACGAATTCGTGCGATCTGTATTTGAGAGATCTCACAACTCTCAGACGGGCCTGGGATACTATGGCCCCTGAGTGATCGAATGGCACAATCAACGGAGATTTTTCTTCATAGAACTTCGTCATTGAGCATCTGGCAGGAAACAGGAACCCGGCAGATGGACCCTATAGACGACCTGATTACGAGATCGGACATGAGAGACCAACTGCACGACTTTTTGCAACTTAGCAGCCGTTGAACCATACGATGACATCCGGCTATCAACACAGCCAAGGCTACCGAGACACTGGCTACCGACGCGAACAAGAAAATCGTCGATATCGCGATGGTCGGTGACCCTGGCCTGACAGAGAACGGTAGAGCGGAGGGTGCAACGAGCTCGCATAAGAATTGGAAAGTCATCTCATGGGCCCTGATCTCCGAAGGGAGGATATATAACGAGTACGAATATGACTACCGAAGCAGCTTCCAAAGCTGCAACAATGATCACTGACGGGCTGGGCCTGTGGAGTTTTCACGAGGAATTGGGAGACCTCGAGTGCTAGTGCACTTAAAAGTATGCTGAGTATGACCGGTTACCGGGATGCTTACAAGTTAGATATACCAATACAATGGCCGATGGCGATGGGGATGGTGATGATGAGCAGCGAGCGGAAGCAGTTCCGAACGAGATACCTAACGACTGCGATATGGCTACCAAATTGGTCCCGAGGGAGATTGAACAAGAGGATTACCGGGAGCCCAACCGGACAAAGCCACTGATGGAGATGTTAACCGAACGGTATACCGAACGGAATGCCGAACCACCTTACGAGCGGCCTACCAAATGCTCACCGAGCGTACCGAATAGTCTACCGAATGGCATCACAAGAGACAGTCGCGAAAACTACCAAGAGATGATCACCGAGATCTCACAGCGACGGACGTTCTACCGAAGCTGCCTACCGAGCTGGCGACAGAGAAGTCGACTAAGAACGCACCGACACCAAAGAAAGATAGTCTGCAGACAAAGCGAAAGCCCAACCGAGTTACGTGTCGAATCCCACAGAGATTACGATTACGATCCTGAATCACGATTACACTGCTACCGAGCCACGATGGCAATCGACAATCGATATAATGAAGTCGTTGGCGGAGCAACGAACTTCAAAAAGGGGGAGATAGCGTCAGACCAGTCAAGCCCTACCGAAAAGTCAAAAGCCCACAAGGAGGCAGTCTACTGAGACACGCACCGAGAGTCTGCGGAGAAGTTGACCTGCAAATCTACCAAGTCGACCAAGATTCTACTGAAGCCGCGTATGGAGAGCGCACCTATGAAGTCGACTGGACAGTCACCGAAGCGGACTTTGAAAGATGAATACTGACTCATGATGCACCTATGAGTCAATGCCGAGTAACGATGACTACCGACTGCAAGATATACTCTATAGAGCATGTGGAAGCACTGCACAGAGCTAAGACGGCGCTAGCGCGCTTGAACTTGTTAAGTATAACCATTTTGGAGAAGCTTACATGTTAGATATCGACGGATAAGACGCGGTTGACGCGTACGATTGACGGCTACGACCGATGCGGCAGCGGCAGCTCCCATCGATGCTAAGTCATGAGCGGAAGCCACCCTGATGATTCCGAGAATGACCTACGCCGAGATATACGAGCTACGGGAGTGGATGGTCGCAGGAGTAAGGGTTTGGAAGTGGATGGTCGCAGGAGTAAGGGTTTGGAAGTGGAGATGTGGAGGACGGGATCACTTTTGGATGTTGTCTTGGTACTCTCTGCTCTTCTTCTCTTCTTTGGATCTCGGCTCAGTACAAATGGCGTCGGCATGGGTTTTTACCACCTTTGGAGTCAATCAAGTGGAGGTGGATTTTCCCCGCGCGCCGGATCCGCCGAAAGGTCGCCATCAAGCTGTACCGATCGTTTGTGGGACTTATGAGTTCGTACGATTGCGTACATAGGATGATTGTTTCATTCTTGTTTCCCTTTCCTTCTTTTCTCTTATACTGACTTTGGCAGCCCAGGAGGTCTGCGCCTAAAGAGAGGGATAATGTAACGGCACGGTCGCACGTGACGTGTCCAGGGCCGGGTAACCCCCATTCCATATAGTCGGCTCGCCATGAGCCATAGATCTCTAGCGATAATCTTACCTATACATCTACACGTCTACATATATAGTCACTCGAGTCCACGTGTGCAACCATATCCTTATGCAGCCGGACGCTGGCGTATGCGTACTTACAGAGTAGCACTCCAGTGATGTGGGCATTTGTCCACGCTGCATGAGCTCTGTCGACCATGATGGCTGCTGCATCGTTGGATGACCATCCTGTCCTGCTTTCGAATTGTCCTTCGCTCAGTTGCCCCCTCCATTCAGCCTCCTCTGACAGCAGCTCCGCGGCTACTGTCTCAACCACTTTCCCAATGCTGCAACGCAGCGATATCGACTGCTGGGCTTTTCAGCTTGGTATAGTCGTCTTTGCTATCCGTGCGAATCACCACGCCGCTAGCCCGCGTCTAGGCCGCTGAGTGTATCCCGGTGCAAATTGCCGTCCTCGTCACCCTTACGATCCTCTCTTCGTCCCTCTTCCAGTGCAGCCATATAGCACCAACAGACAGCTATTCTGGTCCCGGTGCTTTCTTGACTGACTGAGAAAATATGGCTCGCTCGACTGCTTGCTCAGTCACGCATGTGTGTTGGCTTCCTGCTGGAGGTAGTTTATAGTACTCGTTGCCGTCGTTCAGGGGAAAGTATTTGTGCCTTAGCATCTTCTCCTTCTCCAATGATGTGTTTGCTTGCTTGCCATCTCTGTTTGTTAAGGCCTCCACTGCCATGCCCGCTTGAGGGTTCGTGTATCGCGCCCCTCTCCACATCACGCCTCCCCTAGGGTTGTGCGAGTAATCGCCCCAGAGTTTTCCCTTGGACTGGCGGAGCGACTTCTGGAGTTCAGCCTTCGCCCGGGCAGCCTCCTCCGAGTTCCTTCTTCTCCTTATCTACCTCCTGACCGTCCTTTTTCTTTTCTGGATGTCCCCGTTCCACCACCTCTTTGACCTGGCACATACCCTGATTTGCTTTGCCGTGGGGTCGAGAACGCTGCTCATTGCTTCCTGATATCATCCGGCCTCCTGCTCCACCTCGTCCTCTGTGCACGCTGCATCTAGTTGAGCTCTCTTCTTCGCTAGTTCCATTCAGAGCTTCTCTGCTGCTCCTGCGTCCTTCTCCGTCATTGCCGGTAAATTCCACAGTACTACCCCCTCGTGATCCGCCTCCTCCTGCCTGTCTACTCCCACCTCCCATTCTATAACCTCAAGGTCGGATCCAGTGGCGTGGTCTTTGGCCAGTATGGTCCACTTTACTACTGGTTGATTTGACAACATCAGGTCGATGACCGATTTGCTTTCCTGGGCCTCTCTTGTCTAATGGTGGGTGGGCTTGCAGTAATTCCCAAGCTCCAGTCCGTTCTCGTCAATCACGCCTTCCCAGACAGCAGCATCCCGCTGCACTTGGCATCTTGGGCCGCATGGTTTGCTGTGGGCGTTGAAGTCTTGTGCGAGGACAGTCCCGCTGTGCTGAATCACTCTCTGCCAGTTCAACTTTCATGCCGGTCTATCTGTCTCTCCAGACTGCGCGTCTTTGTGATCATAAATATTGACAATCCTTATAATCATTTCACCCCTTCTCCTGAGGTCGGTAGCCATAACATCGTCATTGGCCCCTCTGCTCAAATCCGACTCCTCATCAACCACCAGGCCACACCCCTTACGTGTCACTGTCGAAACTTATTTTTCTTTTCTTATTTCATCTGCCAAATGACTGATCCCACTCTGTCCTCTTTCTCTTGATGGCTCTTGCAAGTACACTACATCCACCCTGCGTTCGACTCCCATCTCCAGCGCCGCACATATCCACTTGTATGACCTTGTGCAGTTGCGCTTGATCACTCTAATCATTGGTAGCCAAGGCTCCCATTTCAAGCTCAGTTTTGGTATCAGTTGCGTTCCTGGTCACAGCATCAGTCTAGGTCTCAGCCATTGTGACGTCTCTTGACTCCCCCTTTGCCTCCTCTTCTTCGTCCACATCTGCCATCTCGTCTTCATCTCCCCCTCCTTCCGCCACCGCCTGGGGCCTAGAGCCAAGCACCACTCTGTTTGAGCCCATTGTAACGGCGGCACGTGACCCAGGTCCGGGTAACGGCCATTCTATATAGTCAGCTCGCCACGAGACTTAGATCTCTAGCGATAATCTTACCTATACACCTATATTTACTATCACTCGAGTCC
>Ga0307515_10013609_pt1 | contig 15173 bp, 15 predicted proteins | sample 17_EM_MG_FD_194513 | JGI IMG/M metagenome (GOLD analysis project Ga0307515, IMG submission 194513) | Populus trichocarpa ectomycorrhiza microbial communities from riparian zone in the Pacific Northwest, United States - 17_EM | ecosystem: Host-associated > Plants > Roots > Unclassified | place... | reverse complement strand
AACATCCTCCCAAAAATTAACCAACGGCCACAACTTGCCATAGAATCCCCGGGGGAATGTGTTCTCTTGGGCCCGGTTGAACGCGAACGCGAACTGATCCGAAGGGTGTGTGCGGGTACTAGAGGGCTTCTTGTATGTCGATGGGTAGGGTAGATCACCTGAAAGCGTCTTCACATCTTGTCCGAAAAGAAATTCCGTGGCTGTGTCCATTGTGAATCGGGAAAAGACATCTTGAATGTCGACAGGGATGTTGTCTTTGAAACGTTCCTTTATCTTCACGATGACTTGGTCTACATGACGGTCGAAGAGTTCAAAGTCGCTGATCCGATCCTTGCTGAAGAACGGTCGGGTCATGGATCTGTGGAACCTACACGAAACATCAACAAACACAACGTACACCATTTCATTTTGTCTGCTCACTTCCATCGCTCCCCTGTACAATGTGAAGATTAGAAACGCTTGAAGGAGGGAAATAGGGAACAGACCATCGGAATTGAAAACCCCAGTTCCGAACAAGGAACGCATAGTGTCTTGAAGTACTTCGCCCTTCTCGTAACCTTCGAAGTGCGTTGAAAGTATCATCTATCGAGGAACGGTGCAGTGAGTGCCACACCGAATCACCCCGACTTCTCTCAACCATACCTTAATGTACTGCGGCTCCGTCGTCACGATCTACGATTGCAATCAGTGCCGTTAATCTGGTAATTGTCAACAGGCTCACGCGGGAGGCCCATAAGGTGTACACGTCGATCGTTTGCCCTCCTTCGGCCAACCAGTCAGCCATAGTATCACCTAACATTTCCTCGTGAGACTCCCGTACAAGGTGCACCAGGTCATCAGACTCACCGAGGTGACCTGCTTTATATACGTTGTTCAGTGCGGCAATCAAGTCGACCCCCGCAGGCCACTTGGAGGGAACCTTTGGAGCCAGCCTTGCGCCTAAAGACATTGCCTTCCTCTTGTCCTTCCAGTACTGAAATTCTGTTTGGGCGTAGAGAATCCCCGGGAGGGCGACGACTGGAAACGAAACGATCGCCCACATGGGTAAATCTATCCCCGCCATCTCCCCTCCAACGCGAATACACCCGACGAAGGCAATATAACTGGCAACTTTCAGGCTGAGCAGTTGGCGGAGGATGTAGGATGGTCCTGGCGGGAGTTCGAAGCGAGGCAAACCCATGGTTTGCAGTTGAGAGGAAGGGCCCAATACCTCTAGATCCTCCCCTATATATATCTGCCCCAATTGGATTCGTCGGTGACAATGGAGTACAGGGAGTGGCTGACATGATTGAATCAAAGATTTTTTCAAGCGTATCCCGTTTGAATGCAGCTGACGTGTGAGGAGTGACGAAACACAACTGGCCCGTGGCTCGTGTTTTGGGCACCCTTGAACTTGGGATCAAAATGAAAATCATCGTGCACTTGGTGCGTGGGGTACCTGGGAGTCGAAGTCAATAATCATCCTCGTCAATTCGGATGTCAAGTTATTTACATATGAATCAGTCCCCCGTGGGGGAATCTGGCCGTCGAGGTCCTGAACGCCTCCGAACGCACGGTCGTGGTTCAGACTGAGCCGGAACATTCACATGGCCATCAGCTAGTCGTAGTCTGGGAACTGTGTATTAAGTATGGAGCCCAGGATCAACGCTCATGCAAAGGGGTTCGGGAGAAAATTACATACCTACCATTGGTACCAACGTTGTGGGTCACTGAATGGCCCGCCCGGGGATCGGCAGCCGGCTTTGGTCACGCGCGATATTTTGAAATTGGTTCCTTGGTGAGGGTACCTATTTAAATTTTCACCTCTCCCGCAGTGCAAACAAAGCAAGAACATCGGATTAGATGGACGGAGTCAAGCGGGGGGTCGATGCGTTTCATCACGGACAAACTCTCCTCCTTACGGAGTCGGGGATCACCACCACCACGATGCCTGAGAAAGTCGCAGCGGAAAAGATAGATAGGCTCGCCTTTCATATGTATGATAAACTCGTCTGCTTGGTTGACGATGCTCGGTCAACTACTTCAGCCTCGCTTGCACCCGGCGATCCCGAAGACGACGGCTTGGGGAAAGTGGACAAATGGGCAAGTCCTTTGAACAGCCTCTCGACTACTCCCGTCACGGAGCCTGACCTCGGTCGCGATAGTTCAATCTCGAATCCCCGAACTCAGCCCTTTTCCGTCGTGACCTCCATCAATTCCGGTCGATATCCTCCTCCGCACCAACAGTGGACCAGTTCGAACTCCTGGTGGTGTTACGAGTGCCGAAGCTGCAAGAAGGATCCGCCTTGGTTTATTGTCTTCCCGAATCGTCCGGCTCGTCTGAAGAGACCACTGACCCACCAGATGCAATACCTCTTGAATCCTGGACGATCTCCTTCTCCGAGCACGGGAACAAGGTGTATCGGCCTCAGTGTACTCTGGCTGGAGCGTACAAACAAGGGATATCCGTGTTTCGTACCGTACACACTTTGCTGAGGTTATTACCTACGTGGAAGCTCCGAAAGGACCTTCGGCGAAGAATGTCCTCCGGTGGGCTGGAGGCGTTTGGGATTGAACTGAGAGCGCGGTCCCGTCAAGTTAAGAACGCTAACACCGATGACGGAGGTAATTTACAGCCTCTAACTTTATCCCAACGTTCTGACGTTGGTCTTCCCCAGAGATGGATACATTTGCTCGAGGCCACTCGGGGCAACCTACAAACGTTTGGGAGTTAGCCCCGATGGAACTCCCGATAGGTGCTCTCAAAATTCGCGTCCAATACCTAACGAATCCAACGGTCCGGGTTAGGAGGGTAGATGAGGTGGGAGAACCCCCGAACGAGGGAAAGTTGAATCCGCCGCGGCTAGGATCCCGCCTCTCGAGCCCCCGAACTCACCCTTCACCTCCTTTGACAAGAGGGGACCGGTGGTCTCGAATTCGCTCGAGCCCCACGCTCGCAGCGTCTCGCGGCGGGTCGCGTGACTCGTCCCGTCGGTCGGTAACCGCGTTCCTGTTAGGCCCTCCCACGCAGCTTCTCAGTCGGTTGTAGGTTTCGCCAGCGTTGGCAAATGCTTCTCGTATGTCACGTCTACAATCCCCAACTCGCAGTGAAAACAATAAGACGCGGGGCTCTTTCCTTGTGTTGTTATTCACGTCAGTTTTTCCAATTCGCATTGGTCTTAATACCACTAACCCCACAGTCGTATCAAGTGTTTTGGAATACCCTCACTTTAAGAAAGTAATTCACTGGGACGGTATGAAACGAGTTGTCCTTGAGCAGCCACAAATCTTGGAATCATACATCCTAATGCCTGTGTTTGGGTTACTCACCCTGGATGTCTTCAAGCGAAGGATTTATGTACGTGTGCTTGTGGTCAATTGGATCGACTACTAAGTCGCTGGTATCACATCGTGATAGGTATCCGGTTTCGATTGCGTGCCTCATCGAGCCTTGGCCCAAAACGCCAATCCTGACATATGTGCATGGGGTACTCAGTTTATTTCGCATCATGATTGTTGAGCCGCTTACCATTCACAAACAGAACACATAACATTAACCAGGCTGAATCCTCCTATGTGTTTCACAAGTCGCGATTGGTCCGAAGAAATCGGATCCGGTAACCCTACACCCATAACACTCTCCAAACCCCACGAAGTCGTATTGAAAGAGGAGCTCCGCTTCAGTGGTCCCATTCCGACCCTACCTCCGCAGATGGTGGTAAAACATTGGATTGGTCGCGGTCTGGGGAAAGCAAGAGTTTTACCCATGCTTCCATTTACTTGAACCCTATTGTTTACCGTGAGTGACAGTTTACCGTCTGCGACACTCCGGTACCGACCGAAAGGTTCGCGCTACCAGATGAAAAAAAGCTGGCGGCTATACGGCTCGGTGCAAAGCCCAAGGTACGGGAGACAGCATCAAAGGTGGCAGATGATCTGCAGAGGCGTTATGATCTGTTATTCTTCCACTTGGAAATCCCGAAACCTTTGCGGCTGGCCGCCGCCGTGCGATGGGGTGTCTCGAATTCAAAGATCCCTGCACGCGCGTGGAAATCACCCGTTCCTACACAGGTGATAGAAGACCATCTCGCCGACGAACAGAACGATCGCCCTGCTCCGTCCGTCCTCGAAAAGGACTGGGTACAGGTGGTCAACAAGTTCATTTCCGGGTGCGACCACCTGGATAAGGCGGCAGGGCCGGATCCGGGACCTTTCTCATGTAATGATCGTCGGCAACGAGTGCGCTCTAGGGCATCCTCTAGAGCAAGCTCGATCTCGGAGGGACATGTTTCGCCCGAGGATGACGGTCCCAGTGAAAAGGTACTTCATTGGGACGACTAACGATTTAATTAGACAGAGCTCTCTTTCGAGAGACGTTGCCTTGAGTAAGCTCCCCGTACATAATTGCAGTAGCACACACGTCACTAGTCCCAATAAATTAAATGGTATGGAGGCCTAGAAGTCCTTCCAGTCGTCCCAATCTTCCTTTTTGGGTGCGGTAGGCTTCACCGTGCTGGTGGAGGTTTTGGAGGTGTTTCCAGCGGGAAGGGTGGAGTCGCAGGAGGTGGACGTGGGATTCGTATCCTTGTACTCCTTGAAAAGATCGTCGTCGTCCTGATATAGGTCGGAGGTTTCCCCAGAATACTGCGTGGGAACCGAGCCGTATCCTTGCCTCTCCGGTCCGCCACCCACTCCCCGTACGGTGGTTGTCACTCGTTCTGCGACGTCCACACCGAATTGGTTCTTACCCCAAGTGTTCGCAGTCTTGCCGATCTCTTCAGCATATTTTCCAGCTTCTGAGACGTACCCCCGGATGCTGGCTTGCAAGGTCGGGTCCGTGGCCCGTTCCACACCCGGTTGGATGATAGACTCGTTGACCGTTCGAGTGGCACCAGAGACTGCGGAAGAGAAGAACGACCAGCCTTTGCTCAAGGCTCCCATGGGATTCTCTTGCAATTCGGAAAACGAGGGAACCGCGCGGGATGAAAGGTGGAAGGATGGGTCCCCGGAACCCAGCGGTGGCGAAGGCGTGCTTCCAAAGCCCTGATAACGTCCACCTTGGGAAGGTGGCAGATCATCAGGACGCAATGCATTAGCCTGCCCGAGACCCGAAAAATATTGTTCGTTCGCAGCCTTCTGATCGAGGTTGGTCGAAGTGGGGCTTGTGGTGTTTGAAAAGCCCGGCGATGGAGAATGCTCGTTGCGCGTGTTGGTGCGCGTTGCAGCGCGCGACTTCCGTAAGCCTTGGGCGGAAGATGGCCGACTAGGCGTGTCAATCGCTTGGCCTTTTGGAGGCGCTGATGGCGACCACGGCTTCCCAGCGAGGTCAGCATCAAGCTACATGGTTATTAGATTAAGGATCGCCAAGCTGAAAGCGTCATGCAGACCTTGGATTTGTACTGAATCGCTGCCCAGCAGTGGTATTTTTCGTGAGGTGACATTCCTGACTTATACCCGCCTTGAGCCGCGGGCGCGTAGGATTCCATAAAGTTCAAGAATGGCCCGTTTCCTCCCAGCTACACAGGCTCGTCAGAAAGGAATTTGCAGAGCTTTTTGGGTGAGGCTCACGGTCATCCGTTTGACCTGGTCTTCCTGCCATGTATCCATCGACACTGATCGGACGAAGCTGGTGTATGTCATGAACTTCCACAGCAAGTAGCCTTTGATTAAAAACTGCGCACCTTACGTGCACACCAAAGCCTCTGTGGGTTCCTGCGCATTGCAGACACAGAAAGATCGCGAAACTGACATGAGATGCGAGATGAGATAACCTTGGCGTACATGAGTGAAGTCCAGCACACCTAAGCGAGGCCCATTGTGGGTTTGGATTGGAACAGTCCGCGCAGATCTTGTTCTTGAGATCCTCTCTCCTTATGAGCTCTTGGAGCGTTTTCTTTGCGGCCGCCTGGTCCATCGGTTGCGAATGGAGGGATAGGGCAGAAAGTTAGAGTCAAAAGCAACCACGTGGGAACCCCGTCACTTTTTTATCGGCCTTTATTCTAGCACTCTACTGAAATCCACAACTAATCTCTCTTCGCCTATTCCCTCTTACTTCCTCTCGACCCTCCGGTCTCTTTTTCCTCGCCGTCTCTATCGGCTCCGGTTTTACGCATTTGTCGCCGTTCCTGCGCTGCTCGCTGCCTCCAGCCACCCCAGTCAACCCTAAATACATCCTCCGAAACTCCAGTCATGATTCAACAAACCGACCCTCGTAGGCAGACCGCCACTGGCGCTGCACCGACAAACCAGACAGGCGAAGGCCACGAATCTTGGGGAAAATGGGTGGGGCGCAAGTGAGTCTATCGTGGCTGTCTTGTTCTCAAAACAACACATACTGAACTGTGTCCAAGACATTATTCCCTTGAAATCGTCCAGCATCCGATTCGGGCGCGCATGTGTGGATTTGGAGACAAGGTAGACCCCATTCCTTATGCTTTAGGCTCAAACATCTCAGTCCGTCAAGGATCGGCGGCCTCTGGCCCCCGCGGCGGTCGCAAAGCTGGTCGTTCGGAGAGACGATGACACCATAGTGGACGTCGAGTGCGTTCACCTTTTCATTTTCGAGGATTTTGTCTCTAACTGCGGGGCTCAGTGAAATAGATTACACCTTTTTTCTTGCGACGGTCGATTTGTGGTCAGAAGATGGGAAACAAGAGATGAATCTCGTCTTGCACCCCACTTCTTCCGACCGTTCAGTGCCTTTCCAAACCAAGGCTCGAAAGCGACTAAATTCCATCAAGGCCAGACCGAGTGACAACGGGACACCAGGCCCTGGATCGAGTGCACATCCCACATCACAGGCGGACACTTCGGTCAGCCCATCAAAACACCCTGGTGTTCCTTCTCCTGACACTCATACTTAGGAAGGCGCTACGGGCCCCAATAATGCCAGTTCTTCAAACAACTATAATCCTCCTTATTCCATCCAACCACCACATCAGACGCCGCTGGAACCAACGAATTTCACTGGTGCTCAGCAACCCCCTGCCGAGTGGGACTATAGCTCACATCAGTCCGGAGATGGGCGTGCGGACTCTCAATCCACTCTCCCGTCTATACAGTCGTTCAACCGCGTTAATGAAACCTGGAATGAGGACACCACTTCTCGGAATCAGTCTGAGGCGCCTGCTTTTCGGGCCTGGCCCCCGGACTCCACGTATGATAACGTCGACACAGAAAACAGACCACAGGAATCTATCGACCAGCCCATTCAACAGCAGCAACCTCAATCTGATCACAGGAACGGCGCGAGCCAGTGGCAAGAGGTCCCTCTCGTATCAAACTCTGAAAGCTTCCCCGGTCAGGGCAAACACTCGTCCACCGCGTCTCAGCACTCGCGAGAACCGTCGACATCCCCGATGACAAACACCGCGACACAGATGGATACCTCGATGTACGCCTCCGCTTCCTACGTCCAGAGCCAGCAATGTTATCCTGCGTCAAACCACCAACAGCCAGAGGCATTTCAATCTGGTTCATCAATACCTCTGCCCAGGCACACTTACACAAGGACGCTGGTTGGTCCATTGTGTGCGAACGCGTCTAAGCTTTCGGACGAGCACCGCAAACCCGGGATCTTCTTTCTATTTCAGGATCTTTCGATCCGAACGGAAGGTACGATTGAGTTTCCCGCTCAAATATTGCCCGCGAGGCTCGTGCTTACCAACGTGTTCGATCCAGGTGCATTTTGCCTCCGGATTCGATTGATGAACGTGGGCGCGTGAGTTCGGAATTTATGTTTGCCGACTTGTCCGAGATCGGTTTGCTCAGGCGTCAAAGCTAACACGCTATTCCTTTTGTTTTTGCTTTTCTGGATATTCAGCTCACCGGCTCCGGAACCCGGATCGGTCAAAGTGCACAGTGAGGTATCTCCTGTGCTGGCTCAAGCGTTTACCGAGCCATTCACGGTTTATTCTGCGAAGAGGTTCCCCGGGGTACCAGGTGAGATGAAACGCATTCATCAGAAATTTCTTATCTCCCACACTAATACTAACTGTGCTACCCTCAACCCACATTAACGTAGACACAACCGCTCTCTCGATCGCTTTCGGGAATCAAGGCCAAAAACTGCCCCTCGTGAGCTTCTCTTCCCTCTCTTGGTCCCCCCTCTTCCCTTCCTCCTCTTTCCCCCTTTCCCCTTTGGGCACCCACTGATCAAGTACCTTTGACGTCATATACGACGACATACTCGACAGAGAAATCGCCACGGGACATCCAAGAATCGGAAGAGGGCTCGCAGTGCCTCCGATGGTGGTTCAGAAGACGATTCCGACTAAGGATTAGGGGGTAATGGGATATGTTCGGGTATTTTGGGGTGGCCGCGTTTGCAGCTCAGATAGTGATGACTGGGTGTTTTATGGGGGAGATCTGTAACAACGTGTTTACGTCCAATGGATTGGTTGCCCACCCTCCGCTGATTTCACTGCCGGCTCGCTTTCCCGCCTCTCGAACTCCTTCACTGCCCTGACAGCCCCATGGTAATTCGCGTAGATGCGATTGAGGACGTCTTTCGGGGCCTCGGATATCGGCGTCGACTCATCGGTCGGAACTCCGGGAGTACCTGAATCGCCCCGAATTGGACGAAGCAGCCTCCCAGACGCCAAATGCGCGAGAGCCTGCGAAAGGACCGAAAGGGTCACGGAGTGAGGTTTCCAAGAATTCCAGGTCAAGGGGATAAGCTGCAGAGTCTCGAGATGACGCGTAAAGTCTCCATAGGGACTAACGTCTATCGTTGGATGGGATTCCAAGTGTTTGGATATCTGTCTGACGCCCTCCGTTCTCCGATGATACTTGTGTGCTGCGGCTTCCGCCCAGGCCGCCGGTTCTATAGGAGACCCATCTTGAACGGGTAAGCTAGCCTCGTTGCTCCCACCGACGATAGATAGGGGCGAGTCCGGTTGGCGGGGTCTCCTTCCGTATTCCGCCTTCCCGGCCGAAGAGGCGGGGCTCGTGTTGGGCAATATCACCCGTTCGAGAATCGCGAACGCTCGCTCCGGTTCCCCTGCCCGAATAAGCGCGATTATGAGGTGGTTCCAGTTATGCGAATCGAAAGTAAACCCGTGCGTCTGCAGCTTGTTCCAAACCTCCGCCACTTCTGTGTGATTACCGGCCGAGGAGAGAAGGTCGATGTAGATGGAAAGTGGGACGCAGAGAATGTTCGACTGAGATACGGGTTCCTGGCGACCTTTGGATGTGGGTTTGGTTTCGTCATTAGGCAGGATATCTCCGAGTTTGGAGCGTTGGGAAGCCATGTCGTAGATGAGCGACCAGGTTTCCTTCCCAGCTCCGACGTCACCGACATTTCTGTATGCGGCGAGGAGAGCAGCCAGACCACCCAAAGACGCGTTACTACCTCGGTTCAACAACTCCTGCTGCAAACGTTCTACATCCTCCACTCGCCGGAGCTTAGCATAGATATGCATAAGCGGCTGATAGAGGGTATTAAGCGCTAGACTGCGGCCGCCGGAGCTCTCAACCCATCCTGCCTTCAACCCATCATCTTCCGATTTCCCCGTGACAAGCCTCCTCAAGAACTCCTCGGCCACTTGCAAGGTCTCCGACGTCTTTTCCTGGGCGTACGCGTGAATGATCCTGGAATACGTTATGGCGGTGGGGACGATATTCCGAGATTCCATCTGTTCGAACATCTCTCTAGCCCGAACTTTGTCACCACGTCGCAGGAAGCTCCCCATGAGAATCGTCAACACGTAGACAGTGACTTCTACATCCGACCCTGCCTTGCTAGCGAGCTGGTCCATGTGGCCGAGGAGGTCGAGAGCGAGGTCGAGCTCTTTGTGATCACAGGCGGATTGAATGAGTATCGCGAAGGTGTGAGCGTCCGGACGCGTCCCGAGGGCTTCCTGTTCTACTACTAAATCGCTGATGGTGGAAAGTGGGGCACCAAGGAGAACGTGGGCCTTGAGAACGGTGTTGTATGTCGCGGTGGTCGGTCGATGCCGTTTACCGGGGAGGTTCCTGATATAGTTGAAAACATCGACAACCCCCTGCCAGTGCCCAGATTGGACATGGGCATGCATCAGCGCATTGAGCATCTTGATATCAGGCTTGATACCATCTTTGAGAGCTTGCTGGTACGTCCGCTCGGCTCCAACGCTATCCCCAGTCTGAGCAAGGAAAGAGATTACGGTCGTGTACCCGTGGAGATTGAGTTTGATCCCGGAAGACTTCATCGTTTTCAGAAGTCTGGAGGAAGAGGCAACGTCGCCAGATGAACCGAACCCCTTGAGAAGGATCGCGTAGACGTAAGCGTCGGGTGTGATATTGTCATCCGTCATCCTCTTGAGCCATGTGTGGACGCGGTCCATATCCCCCGCTCGAGCGTGAGCGAGCAGAACCTCCGTGTAATGCGCCCTTGTTGGTTTGCCGTATACGAGCTGAGAGGGCGCGGCCCCTCCCGGGAAAAATCGTTCGAAGGTCCTGATGGTTTGCTTCACGAGTCCCTTGACAGCGGTAGCGTGCAGCAGCAGGGCGACAATTTCAAAGTTGACCCAATTCCGTTCCTCCAGATACATGAAATACTCCCTCGCCCGCGCGACGCTGCCCTCCTTCACGTGAAGGTAAAGGCCGGTCGACCAAACCTCCCTGAGCTCCGCCTCTCGCGTACCCTTCATCTCCTTGCACACATGGGCATATAGTTCCCGAGCGGACCCAAAACACCTCTCGCCGGCTAGGGCCCTGACGAGCATGAGTTTGATGTTGAAAGAGGGTGGAATCGACAACCGTTCCATCTGCCGCATCACGTCCAGAGCTTCTCTGGGTAATTTTAAAGCACATAGGGCGTCGATGAAATGCTCCCCGACCTCCCTCCACGCTCTATCTGGTTCCGCTCGCATCCGTTCCGCCAGGAAGCTGCCAGGGCTCTCGATCCTCTCGACAACGCGCATTAGGGTATTCCGAAAATCTGCAACGGCGGGACGACTGGCCCTCGAATACACAAGCGAAGATTTGGTCCATAGATATTGTTCGACAACCCCCCAATGTGAAACGAGCCAATCGTACGCAGCCTCGGGTCCACGAAGAATCTTGATTGCTTGAACCATCGCTTGAGAGATCTGGACAATCGGGGTAGCGTTCAACGCATCTTCGGAGGTGAGATCTCTCGCGCAATACTCGTCCAGGACCGCCTCGACCTCTTCAAATCGTCCTTCCAATGCCATGCAACGGGTCTCGAGAATGTAGAGTTCCTGGTGGGGCGGGTATGAAGAGTCCGTGATCGCTTCGAGTATCCTTCGCACCTTCGCAGCGCGTGATGACATTTCTTCCGCGGGAGTGCTCAAAATGTCACAAGCCATGGTAAACGTACCATCCGCCAATCTTGTAGCAAACACGAGGAGCGGAGGTCGGAGACGTCGGGGCATCACGGCACCTTCACTCTCAACCACTGCAAGAAATGCCTCCCAAGCCTCGTCCGGGTCGGCGGATCCCTGAGGCGTGGCTGCACAGAGCGGCCGCACGAGCCTCTCGAGGTGGTCGAACGGGCCGTGCGATGTAGAGGTGGAAGAGGAAATATATGCATATTGTGATGTGGAATCGCTAAACAGCCGTGGTCTGGGAGGGGAGTGTGCAATGCGAGGAGAGGAATGGCGGGAAGTTGTGTGACGCCGCTGCGATGATGGGATGGCTCGTGCAGGTGTGCAATGGCGCGGCAGCCTAGTGAGGTAGGTGAACACGGTTCTATCCAAGTCTAAGCCCGCACACTCGTCAATTCTCGGGAGGTTGGTCCATAACCTGGATGACCACGCACCTTCGAACCTAAATTGTTCCCAAAACGCGGTATCCAACAGCCAGGTCCTCACGCATTCTTGTTTGAGTTCACCGGGTAAGAGGTCTACTTGGGGGATCCCGATATCGGCGCGGGCTTTGCCTTTGAAGCGTCGGGGGTTCGGGGTGAAGAAATCAGGGGTGACGGGTGTAGATGACTGCCTCGCGAGGGATTGTCTTGCGAGCAACTCCTTGGCCGTCATCCGGGTGCCGGGCATGGAACGCCCAGCCGCGAAGAAAGAGTTGATGACCGCAGAAGACACGGATTCATAGTGATGCATTGTCGCGGGTGACGACCTCGGAATCCCACATGCACCTGCAGCCACCACAATAAGCGAACCGTTCCAAAGGGACAAAAAGGGAAGCTGAACCGACCTCTCCCTGTCAGACTTTTGCGGAAGTGTGAAGGTCAAGCGGCCAGCCGATGACGGAACAGACGGACAATCACGTGAGCGGAAAGTACCGGCACGCCATCATGCGTCTCGGACTATTCCGGTTTCTTTCCCGTTTTGGCTTCTTCATTCTTATCAGCTTCACGTTGACCAAACGGCGTACACGAGCCCATTCGGTCGAACAATGGGTGGGGACTCCTTCACCTGCCCCCCTTACTGGCGCTTGTTAGCGAAATATCACGTCCGGAAGCTTTTCAGCTAACATCTCGGAATGGGGGTTCGACTTGGCTCAGAACCCTAATCACGTACTACCGAGTTCTCCGGTTAACTGTTGCCATCCGAACAGCCCCACGACTTATCCTATTCACTGCGCCGTCTTTTCTTTCACACCAAGCGACATATGGGTATTCAATGGAGTTTCGAAGATCCGTTTACGGCTCATGGCCCACCGGACACCGCCCAGGACGTCCGACTAGTCCCCTTTCTCGTCTGTCACTCGTCCACGTCATTGTTTGCCTTATCGGGACGGAGAGTGGTATCCTAGGGTGTTTTCTGTATACCACCGAACTTGCCAGCCCCGTGCCCATTCATCCGCGACGCGCGTCAACTCCAGCCACGCTCTCTAAAATGACACGCAGCCCCGTACCCTTCTTTTCCCCATCAGTTAGTGACTCACCGTCGGTTAACGGGGATTGTGCGCTTGCGAGAAAACCCAAACCCTGGGGGTCACATAGGTACTGGATTAGGGAGAATAATGGCTAGAGATTGTCTAGGATTTTGAGTATGCCCTCCTGCCACGCTCGAATCATCGTGAGTCATATTTCCCAACGTCCGAGAGTTGAACCAAACGCCACAACCGCTTATGTCTACCAATCGTAATCACATGCATCCCGCAGCTTTATTCACACAAATCACGCAGGCCAATTGAAATGTCCACGAGGAACGATGTATGGCCCGCCGACGCAACCCTCGCAGCAGGGTTGGTCGGTTGACTCTCGCTTCTTCGATTCAGTGTAAACGGTTTCTAGGCCCGTCTCCGCCACACGCCACAATCTATGGACCCCGTCCATCAGGCTCCACCACCAATCGGGGAGTGACACCATCTTTGTGGTTTACGAGGTGTGTACATACTCGCTTGTGGGGGTTCCTCCCCCTCTCCAATGAATATGGGTAGGTTCCGGAAAGTTGCTCGGGGTTAACGGGGGGCACTGGGACGCCCCCCGTGACCCCTTTCATACACGGTGAGAATATTGGTATTTCATGAATTCCTCTCCTTTCATTCCCGACCCGTGGAACGATCACCCCTTCGGAAATCCGCCGGAGATAGGGGCACGACATATGCTATGGGGTGGGAGTTCCGTTTCAAATCCAGACTCGCGGGTTGGCGGCTTGAACATTCCCTTGCCCTACCCTTTTGCTTTGACCGACTACTAGAGCCGTTCTGCTGTCATCCAGTCATCCGATCAAATTGGTCACCTGCCCCATTTAGTCACAGGTTCGTCCCCCTGGTTAACCGAAACCTAGATCTGGGAGCGAACTGTACGTACAACTATGAGTGCGACTGCGGATCTGTGGTCAGTGCAGTTCCTGATTCAGATTCGTGATCCCTTACTTTGGTGAGGTCGGACCAATGATAGTGGAGGGAACGGGGTGTGTGAAGGCCTAACCGCTTAGATTTGGCATTTGACAGGCTATTTGATTTCCGTAGCCTCGTTTTTCCAAAGAGTTCCAGGTCGTTATCAGCAGGTCCACGGGTATCATTTTGGAGGATCGATCACGTTGAAGGTACATCAAGAATTCGAAGGTGAGAAATAGCCTGTGTATGGAAAACCCGATAGTTGCATCTGTTTCTGTTATCGGCTAATTGATAACTAACCAGTGTGGCAACCTTGAACTCGCGTGTTCCTCTTTCTTCAATGGGTACCCCCCCCCTCCCGCCGAACCTGAGGGGGGCTGTGAAGGCGCAATGATCGCAACATATCGGCCGCGGTGAAAGTATACAAATAAGACATAGGAAACCGGGGAAAAAATAAGGACCGGATGCTGCTCGGGTCTTCCTCGCCTCACACCAACAAATAAAACTGGGGCAATTATCTCTTTGGGATAAGTAGGAATGGACATGGCGGTCTTACAGTCAATACATGTGAAGAGGGGACCGCCGGAGGGTATGGAGAAGCTTGAGGCCATTTTAGGATATATCATATCTTCAGGTTCATCCAACAGCAGTGGCGGGTCTACGCAACAAGGGCCATACTCGGGATGGTGATCGTAGCCCAGGTTCTTGGATCAGGTCGGTGGGCCGCGGGTTTGAATGGTACGTGTTGATATGTGTTTGTGTCGGGATCGCTTTGAATAGACCGCTCGGCATTCAATACACCGTAGTTGTACACATACAGTGGACTGTATAGATGACTGTGGTCGTGATATGAAACAACATATGGCGTGGCATCTGACTTATAGCGTATACGCCTCTCTGATAACATGTCAATAAATCAAGCGATGTGGACGCTCGAACACATCCAAGCGTCGAGCATCTCACGATACAGACAAGACCCGATGCTGTACAACATAGCTTACAGGTTATCGTAACGCGACCGCTGATATAGACACCCAAGTCCATGTCACCGGTCAACCCTCCAAAACGGTCCACCGGACAGTCCGCTTCAGCTTGTTTTTTTCTCGTTAATCAACTCGATTGCCTAACCAGAAATGCGACTTTCCGGCCCTCAAACGACACGAAAAAAAGAGCCATTTTCCCACCCAAACCACGCCACGCGAACTCGGTTAGATATCAAGTACCCATGAGCGATCGGAGGAGGGGAAGGGGGGGGATGGTTCTAGTAGTTGATGTCGAGCAAACATCGAATTCATTCCTATTTTCTTTTCGCTTTGTTCCGAATTCCAAATCTCGAGGTTAAAGAAGAACGGTCTTGTCATGGGTAGCCGGTGATCGGATAGGGTGAAGCAGAATGAGTGGGTCGGAGTGGTCGGAGTCGGCCAGGGGGGCCGCGCGCCCCGCCG
>Ga0307515_10013608_pt1 | contig 15173 bp, 10 predicted proteins | sample 17_EM_MG_FD_194513 | JGI IMG/M metagenome (GOLD analysis project Ga0307515, IMG submission 194513) | Populus trichocarpa ectomycorrhiza microbial communities from riparian zone in the Pacific Northwest, United States - 17_EM | ecosystem: Host-associated > Plants > Roots > Unclassified | place... | reverse complement strand
AGGGATTAGTGACTCGGACATGGAGATAGGAACCGTAATTGATGGAACCGAGGGGGAACCTAGTTCCTTTCATAGGAACTAGTGTTTATTCAGTGTTAGAAATGAAATTGTTAGAAAGAAAAATGTGATGTGATAGTATGGGGTATCAGTAATGGGGAGTACTCTCATTAAATATGACGGATAGTAAAATAGTTTTATGATGTTGGTTAGCAGGATGACGTGATCGAATGGATGAATGCGTAGATCTTAAGATGGATATTCGAGATAATGCCGAATAGAGTAATTGAGATGATCATTGGCATAGCGATGATTGGACTAAAGTGATTAGTGGTATACCCAACTAGCATGAGCAAGAGTGAGTGAAGTTGCAGAGATATGGAGGTGCAGTATACTTCAATGAACTAAGATCTTGTGGACAAAACATGTCAAGGTCTTGCGGACAAAGAGCATGTTGTGACTTATGACCTAACGATAAGTGTGGGGGAATCAGTGGTTCTACTTTTATGTAATTATAATTATTCAGATTTACATAAATATTAGTTCTATGCAGGACTCCTACCATGAATGACAAGAAGAAGCTTTCCATTACGAGACAATTGTTTTAGGAGTAGTTCAAATATTATTAAATTTCTGGGAGTTGTAACTATACAGAAAAAGTATTTATGTTTTTCTCATTTCTTAGTCATTATGTTTCTATTACATTGAATGCTAATTTATTTCTTTAACCATTTATTATTTATTATGGTACATTGTGTGTGGAACTAAGACGTTATAAATATTAAAAAATAAATCCTTATTTTTCTTGAGTTCATGGCTCATGGAAATTACTTTTATCATGAGGAAATCTCAGGATGTTACAGGCCAACCCTCGACCCATGACTTAGGCCTTGCCCCGGTTGACCCCCAGGTCGGGTTTTAAAACTATAATAATAACAACTTTTATCCTTAAAATAACCCAGGTTGAACCTCTTGATCCGTGACCCAGGCCTTGTCCCGGATTGAGCCCCAAATCAAATTTTAAAAGTATAATAATAACCACTTTTATTTTTTGCTGACCCGGGTCAACGGTTAACCCACTTTTAACCCATACCTTACCCTGAGTCAACCCCCAAATCATGTTTTAAAACTATAATAATAATCACTTTTATTTTTACATTGACTTGGGTCAACTCGACCTATGACCCAGGCCATGACCAATGACCTGGTTTTTACCCTAGATCGACTCTTGATTTAGGTTTTAAATTTATGATAATAATCAGTTTTATCCTTACATATCTTAGTTGGATAATTTTGGAATTGAAATTTTTTTACAAGGATATTTTAAGAATGAAAACTAAAAAATATTGTCTGTGAGACATGTCTCCTTTATACCTCTTGTTTTGAAGTACAAAAATTCACTCTAAAATTATTCTAAAAACAAATTTATTTTATATCTATGTATTTTCTCTTTAACCAAATATATATATTTTTTCACTGTCTTTGTCCTTTCTGTCCCAGGACAATAATTAAATGCTACCATATATCTATGTTTCTTTATTGAACACTTCACTTAATTTACTAGTAAACAATTCATGATGGATGTTAGATACGCAAAAGGGATTTTACTTTACAACTAAGTGGACAATAATACAAGTCTCATTTGCACTCATCTAATCATTATGGTTTTCATAAATTAAAGCCCCGGGATATTGTTATGACAACATTTGCATATCATATCTTTCGATCTATTATGAGAATTTGTGAAGAATATTGATCAAATTTAAAGTTAGAATTATAATACCATGTCTAGAATTGATCGTGTTGTAAGAGTCATATTCAATAAAATCTAAGGAAGCAGTTGACCTGGCGATCAGAAATCACAATTCACCAAGGGAAAACAGTTGAATGCACACAAAGAGCCAATAAGCTTAGTTCTATTCATAGATAAAATCCTCAATATAATAACTAATTAGAAGTCACAAGGTTAGCTTATGATTCATGTGGTGTCAATAGAGAAAGAGTTTAGTTTGTATTAGGATTCAATAAAATCTCCTTACCTGATACCAACATTTATATAGGATTAGAATTTAATGTTTAGATAAGTAGCAAACTCTATACCAATATATAAAGCATCATATAGTCACTATAAACAATTACCAGTACCATATATGCAATTTCAATTGTCTTTTTTACTAGTTTAGTATTGTTTATTTTCTTGTTTTATTTACAAGTTTTCTTATTTTCAGCACTTTAATTCTAGCAATTCTCTTGCTCTTATTAGTAAATATGCTCTGTAGGCAATTAGTTAGATACACATAGTACTGATTTTATTCAAGTAAAACATATTTATTATTAATAAAAGTTTTCTTTATCTTTAATATTAATTTATATTTGATTAAGGAATCTAATGTTTGATTAATAAATCTAGAGTAAAGATAAAGTTCGTGGAACAAAAATGTTTTGCATAGGAAATTATAAAGTTGTTATAATTATGAGATTCATGTTGCATCAAACCATTGTTCCTAAAGTTTCCTGATTAATTTTTCTAAAACTAATATGTAGGTGCTTGTCAGATAGCTTATACATTAAACTGATCCACAAGAGAATTCCATATGGAGAGATTACATATATCTATGGAAAGACTTACATGAAAGACGTGTATGTGATCCTTATACTTGAGACCACTAAGTTATCTTATATAGGGAGTGTTATATTTTAATTATGATCACACATTGTCCTAATTAAAGGTAACAAACATATAGATATTGGGTATAACATAAACTATATGAAGGTATTTAAGTAATCAAGAGAGGATTCATCACCCTCGGTGAATTAAGTAAAATGTTTCATTTGTTCTCAAATAATATTGATTGTAAAATCTTTAGCCAAAGTGGGATGAGTTTTGAAGAGAGTCTCAAAATCTTCTTCAAAGAATCAATGACTATAATGTTGAGAACTAACATGATTTAACAAAGCAGACATATTCCATGCTATAATGTTTAAATCGGAACATCCATGATGAAGGGATAATAATTACACTGAGAAACTAGTTACTAAAATGTTAAATTAAATCACTTATGACTTTCTTAATATTTAAGGGATCATGACAAGTTACTAGACATTATACTTGATCTTTAAATATAAGTCAATCGATTGTTGAATTGATAATAAATTAAATTGTTTAATTTATTTAATCTTATTTTATTTAACATTATGATTTATATTTGGGCTAACTTATTAGGGAACATAATGGGTCACACATAAGAACTATTGGTCAATAATTAAAATGTAATGATTAATAAAATGTGACTTGATTGTAAATAAATTTTAGAAATTAAAGACTATAGATGAGTTTTTTTTTAAAAAAAAAAAACGATTTGTGTTTTGGTCTTTCACGTGCAGAATTGGTATGAAAAAAGTTGTCTCTTGAAGTTAGTATTCAAGACCATGGGCAATAAAAAGAGAGATGAGAGCTGTCCTAGCCTAAGGACTTATTTTTCATTTTGGCATGCTTTTGTTAAGACCTTTCTAAAATGAATTTTGTGGCCGTTTCATTTTGGCATGCTTTTGTTAAGACCTTTCTAAAATGAATTTTGTGGTCGTTTCCTTTTGAAGCTATGTACCCACATGTGAGGCTAAGTTTTATGTTGTTTGACATAGCAATGAATCTTGTTGCAAGATTATGGTTGATATGGGTCCAACATTTGGATGTTACTATTAATCGCAAAAATTAGGAATATTAATATTCATCTATGCCAAAATTAGGAATACTTTTTTTGTTATCATTATTCACTAACACTAGAGTTAGGAATATTAGCACTATGATTAGAAATAGCTTTGAACCTTAATATTTATTGGTGCCATAGTCAGGAATATTAGATCGCTTACATGTTGTACTTGATAAGGATAAAGCTCAGTATAATGATAAGGATAAAGCTCCGCGTGTTAAGATTGCCGAAAAACACTGAGATTTAGTCCCATTGTGTTTAACTTTTGTTTCTCTGTTTATCCTTAGGTTTCCTTTCTGCAAGCAAATCTTTTGTAACAAACTTTGGGTATAAATATATGGCTGAGAGAACACAGGTCTCTCAAGCAATTACAGAGTATTTTAATTCTTTCATGGTATCAAAGGGTCCCATAGCTCACGCTTCTAACGATCCTATGGCTGCTGCTACAGATTCTTGATTGTCTTCCGCTGCATTTCATCTTCCAGCTCAAGTTATTTCCATCAAACTTGATGGAACTAACTTTCTTGCCTAGTCTGCTCAATTGCTTCCTCTATTTCGGAGCTATGAACTCATGGGAATTATCGATGGTTCCAATTTTTATCCTCCTCAATTTTCCAGCGAAGAACACAAGGTCCAAGGGATTCTTAATTCTGCTTATCTGACTTGGTAGTATAAGGACCAAACAATACTTGACTGGATTATTTCTTCATTGTCTCTCATGGTGGTCTATACTATTATGGCCTTGAGACTTCTCGTCTTGCTTGGCAAGCCCTTGGTGCACATTTTGTTGCACCCTCCACTTCTCGCATTTCTCTTATCAAGAGAAAGTTACAGTCTTTACAGCAAGGCTCCTCATCCTGTTATAATTTTTTATATGAAGTTAAAACTTTTGCTTATGAACTTTCTGCTGTTGGGAAACCTATTGTTGGTTCTAATTTAATCTTATCTGTTCTCAATGGTCTCAATTTTTCATTTCATTCCTTTGTCACTATGTATATGCTCCTTTCTAGAGAGAAATCTATGCCATTCTCAAATTTTCATACAGAACTACTGAACTATGACCTCATGCAACAATGTTTTAGCCAGTCTATTCAACTTGAGGCAGGTTCCTATGCTCTTTACTCACATAAACCTGGCTCCAAAATCGGTTCTCGCCACAACAATACTAAATCTCGCTTCTCAGGGATGTCTAAAGGCTCTGGTAGTGCTTCTTCCCAGTTTAGGCAACCATTACCTCACTTACCTCGCATATTTTCTGTGGCTTCTTCTGATTCTCGCTCTCGCTCTCCATGTCAAATCTGTAAACGTGAGGGTATAAGGCCTTGGATTGTTTTAATCGAATGAATTACTCATTTCAGGGACGTCATCCTCTTACTGAATTAGCTGCCATGGTTGCGGAGGCTAATACCACTTATCTAAATCAACATCAATGGTATGTGGATAGTGGTGCCAATCTTCATGTTACCTCCGATATTGCTAATCTTTCAACCTCTCAACCATATGAAGGTGATGATTCTGTTGGGGTAGGCAACGAAACAGGTTTGCCTATATCTCGCATTGGCAATGCTTCTATTAAAACCTTGTCTTCTACTCTTGCCTTAAATAATATGCTTACTGTCCTCAAGCCTCTGTTCATCTTCTCTCTATCAATAAATTCAGTAACGATAATAATGTTCTTTTTTAACTCACTTGTTCTGATTTTTTCTGTGAAGGACATCCTAACGAGGGACACGCTCCTGACGGGGCTAAGTGACAATGGATTATATCCGATCAACCTTCCTCAAATTTATTCCTCACCATACCATGCTCTCACAATGATTGTTGGCGTCAAGGCTTCTACCTCTACCTGGCATTATCGTCTGGGTCATCCTTCCACGGGTATTCTTCATCTTATCATTTCCAATTTTAACCTTCCAGTTAATGATTCAATCAATAAAAAGTTTGTTTGTGTGTTTTGTCAACTAGGTAAGTCTAGAAAATTATCATTCTTTGATTCTTTAAGAGAATCTACTGCTCCTCTTGAAATACTCCACTATGATGTCTGGTCCATTTCCACTCCGTCTCTGAGTGGTTGTCGTTATTATGTTATTTTTATTGATGATTTTACTCGTTTCTGTTGGATGTTTCCTATTTCAAATAAATCCGATGTGTATTCTACCTTTGTTGAATTCAAGCTTTTAGTGGAAAAACAATTTCACTCTACCATAAGACAATTTTAAAGCGATAATGGTGGTGAATATTATTCTACTATCTTTAAACAGTTTTTTAGTGACTATGGTATTTTTCATTGACTGTCATGTCCTCATACATCTCAACAAAATGGTTTCGCTGAGAGGAAACATCGTCATATTATAGATATGGGGCTTACTCTTTTTGCTCAATCCGGTTTATCTAAGAAATTTTGGGTTGATGCTTTCCTAACCATTATCTTCATAATTAATCAATTACCGACCAAAGTTCTTGATTATTTATCACCCCGTGAACATCTTTTTCACCATCCACCTGACTTCACCTATTTTCAGGCTTTTAGTTGTCAATGTTTTCCATGTCTTCATCCTTACACAAATGATAAATTACAAAGGATTTCGCTGCTTAGATCCTTCCTCTAGACGTGTCTACATTTCTCGAAATGTGATTTTTGACGAAGAGAAATTTCCAGCACAATCCATTCTCACAAATCTTGTCAGTTGCGTCCCCTCCTCAGGTAAGACTCCAGCTTTGTCCTTCACTCTCCCCTCTCATATTTCCTCCTCATCTTCTGATTTTTCTCCTCCATCATAATCTTCCTTACCAGAATCGGCTCCTACCTATGTCTCACCCGACACTCATAGTACTCTAGAATTTATCTCTTCTGACAATCATCTCCACTCTTTTGTTCCATCTCTCACTTCTGTCCACCCTGAACCCTCTGTCTCCTTCTCCCCTGTGTTAGTTCTTGATCCTTCTGCTGCTCACCAGGATAGTGCACAGCTTAACCTCCAAGTTGATGTCCTCTTTCCTACTGTGCCCTCCTCTCAAATAATCACCAGATCATTGACCGGTAACCTTAAGCCTCGTCGTTCCTGATTTTCATTTATATTCTACTCATCACCCCCTTCAAGCATTGCATGCAGGTCTGGTTTGTTATGAGCCTCGAACCTACTCTCAAGCGGCATCAATACCCGAGTGGCGTGCAACAATGGACAATGAATTTCAGTCCTTATTAAAGAATAAACTTGGTCACTGTGTTCTCTTCCTCCTGATAAGAATGTGGTTCCATGTAAATGGGTTTTTAAACTCAAACGGCGATCTGATGGCAGTGTTGAATGTCACAAGGCTAGACCAGTAACTGTTAGTTATCTACAAAAAAGTGGTGTTGATTTTCTTGAAACATTCAGCCCAGTCATCAAACCGCCTACTGTTCACATGATTCTTGCCCTCGCCATCTCCTTCCACTGGGACATTCGGCAACTTGATATTTCTAATTCCTTTCTTCATGGCTTGTTAGAAGAAGAAGTTTATATGTCACGGCCGAAGGATTTTGTTGATCCAGCACACCCTCACTTTGTGTGTAAGCTTTATAAATCTCTCTACGGGTTAAAACAAGCTCCTTGCACTTGGTTTAATCGCCTATCCACTACTCTGTTGGCTCTTGGTTTTCACAATTCCCTGGTTGATCCTTCATTATTTACCTATCACCTAGAGAAAATCCATGCATTTCTGTTAGTTTATGTGGATGATATTCTTGTTACCTCGAATGATCAGAATATTTTTAGCTCTTTTATTTCTCAACTCCAAGTTCAGGTTGCTATGAAGGATCTCGGTTAGTTGACATATTTTCTGGGCATTGAGGCCATACGCAATTCTACTAGCTTACATCTTCGCCAAACAAGGTATATTATAGATCTTCTAGATCGTGTGCAACTAACTGGTATTCGATCGTATTGTGCTCCCTGTGTATCGGGCTCTAAGCTGTCCAAATTTGATGGCGAAATTCTTTCAGACCCCTATGAATATAGGCACACGATCGGTGTTTTACAATATGTCACTCTCACACGCCCCGACATCGCATACTCCAACCTCTGTTCATTAGATAACAGCCAAACACGTGCTACGATACTTAAAACATACACTTGATTCTGGACTCTTATACGAACCAGGTTCTTTTGCCATTAATGCCTACTGTGATTCTGATTGGGCCGGTGATCCTGATTACAGACGTTCCACTTGCGTTTATGGTGTCCTTGTTGGACCCAATCTTATATCCTGGTCGGCTAAGAAACAATCTATAGTGTCCAAGTCCAGTACTAAAGCTGAATACCGGTGTTTGGCTCTCGTTATTGTTGAGGTGTATTGGTTGTGAATGTTGTTACGTGAGCTGTAGGTCTCTCTTGCTTTTGCTCCAGTCGCGTGGTGTGATAACATAAGTGTCTTAGCTCTTGCCGTAAATCCAATTTTTCATGCACGATCCAAACACATTGAAGTGGATTACCACTTTGTCCAAGAAAATGTGGCCAACAAAGATATCCTTCTTCAACATATCCCCACCTCTCTACAACTTGCAGATATATTTACCTAAGGACACACGGCTAATCGGTTCTGCTTCCTCCGGGATAAACTTTCTGTGACAGATCTCCCTGTTAGCTCATGGGGGAATGATAAGGATAAAGCTCAGCATGCTAAGATTGCCGAAAGACACTGAGATTTAGTCTCATTGTGTTTAACTTCTGTTTCTCTGTTTATCCTTAGGTTTTCTTTCTACAAGTAAACTTTTGTAAAGATAAATCTTCTGTAACAAACTTTGGGTATAAATATATGGCTGAGAGAACACAGGTCTCTCAAGCAATTATAGAGTATTTTAATTCTTTCAGTACTTACAAGCGTTATAGCTAGAAGTATTTCTTAGTTGAATATTCACTGACACTAGAATCATAAATATTATGAGCAAACCGTTGGTACCATAGCCCAACAAACCCTTAGCATTTTAAGACAAAACTAACAATGCAATCTACTTCAAGTAAGATGTTTTAAGGGTAATAATATCTTTCTTTTAGCATAACTAGTCATGTACCATAGAAACTCTGTTGATCAGTTAGGGTTTCTAATCACCATAATATTATGTGAGAACTCCTTAAACTAGACTTTTTTCCCTCAAAGAACAAGATGTCATATATCTTTTCTTTCCTCTCTCTTTTAAAGGTCGTCGCAATGTTAAGTAGCAGCATTCTTTATCACTAAACCTTTGTTTATTCTCTATGATGTCTTTACCATCTACACTTAATTCTTGAATCAAATTATGGTTTAACTTTTCAAGCTTAGAAATAAAGATTATTTCTAGTAGCTCATTTTTAATTACAAACTACAATTCTCTAGTTACATTGGTACAAGTAAACAACAAAAATTTTATGATTTTTTTCCTAATTTTTTTCTATGGTTTACTCTTGCTCCTATTTATACAATTTCATATTCATCAACTTTTCTTTCATAGACCCCAAGTATTCCAAAATAAAGTTTTCAACATTCATGGTTACCCTTAACTTTCTCGATAGTGTTTCATTAATGAAATTTAAGAAATCTTTGAAATTTTTGTAAGACTTTCTTTTCTCCATTGAACTCCTCAACAGTCTTATTGAAATACATAAAAACATTGTCAACATCCGCTTTATTCACCTAAACTTTACTAATGTCACTATTTACATCATCGCCAATATTATATATAAAAGTCTTATCACTTTTAAATCTTTCATCATTGCATGGTAACTTTCAGTGCTTCTAGACTTGTGTAAATACAATGGACATTTATGTCCTTAAGAACAAAACTAAATTTTTTTCTTCTTCAAGCTCTCATACGACTTCCTAAAATATTATCTAAAAATGGACAAGAAGCTCTCATCTTTCATATCAATTTGATAATCACTAATATGATGTATAATCTCTACATACATGTTTTCTAAGTTGTTATCGATTCCAGCTAACTCATCCATGCATGTGTTCAACCTAGAGTTTAGTATAAAATTATCCAGTTGAACAATCCTCTTTTTTTCTTCATGAACAATATCATAATATTGGTTCAAATTAAGATCGTGATATTTCAGTTTGATTGTTCCCTAAATCCCATTATATCAACCATAAAATCATATGCCTTTTCCCTTTGCATTCAAATTTATAAGTTAATCCACAACATGAATGAATGTAAAATTTCCTAATCTAACAACAAAATAATAAAAGTTTTTATGTATAACTTGAGACCTTATAACAGCATATGAAGCAAGTAAATCAACAATCATGGACTAGTTCAGCATCCTTCACCATTTCTACAAACATCTCTATCTCATTCTCAATAATGACCTAGTTGATCATCATAGTCACGACTAGATTTTTATTAGATATTAGCTCGAAAAGAAACAATTGTATCCATAAAAACAAATAATAGTCCTCCAAGGAATTTAATCAAATAAATTGGGGGCATCCAATAGAGACACTTTCCGAACACAAGTTTATGAGGATGTTTATTAAGTTCAATAGTTACTGAAAATAAGGCCTGATTTGACATCTGGGCATAGTAATCTGATGGGATAAAAAGCACAAGCATTTCTTGCTTAGAGTTCCTTCTCAATCTAGGAGACAAACCCCATAAGCAAGTGAAGAAAACTTTGTAAAATTTCAAGTGAAGCTTTAACAAATTTGATTGTGCATGCGCGCGCGTGTGTATATATCATTTTTAAGAAGATGCAAAACACAAGTTATTTTGCTTTGGATTTTGCATGCACAGATGCATCCATATGATCATGGGAATTCCATAATTGTAACTTTAGGAATTTGCACAAGAAAATCATATTTTGAACTAGAAGGTAGTCATGCTCTATTTCATCTATATATATACCAAGGTCAAAGATTTGGAGCTATATTCATCACTTCTAGCAGTATAAATATTGTTTTTTAAGAACAATATTGGGTTCTGAAAAAAAAAATGCATAATAACATTGTAAGATGTAGGTACAATCATTCGAGATTGTCCCCAAGTAAACATAATAAGAAGAGAAAACTCTTTAGTAGATATAAAATGTAACAGTTTTCAAGAATTAATATGTTTATTTTCTTAAAACTTTGTGTCCACAACTATTTAATATGTTTATTTACCTTAAAAGTCTCCAATCACAACGAAGTAAACTAGTGAATGATCCTACTGATTTCTAAGAGATAGCCTGTTATTAAAGTCAAGTCTAATATCTGTAAATGGTGCAAACTGCAAAGTGGTTGTCATCTATTTTTGTCCAGTGCTCCAATAAATTATATTGGTTATCAACTTCAATAAATCAAGGCCCATACAAACCAGCAATCAACGTTCATATTTCACTAAGATTATATATATACAATCATTTGCCACTTTCTATGTACTATTTAACCTGCAACCTAAGCTCTCATTTCCTTTTTCCAACTGCTCTTCTTTCATTGAATTATCTATCTAGCTAATAATCAAACATTACATTCAACCAAATCATATTCCTTCTTCTCAAGCGTTCTACCAAGCACTTCAAATACTAGTTTAAGAACAATTTCCTTTCCTGGCAGAAAAACTATGGCCTATTCCTTCACCAAAGACTCTTTTGAGAGATAAAAATGGTTTTTCTATTTGGTAACATCAATTCAGCCTAGCCTAACCCATAATTTAGTACCTTATTAGTCATGCATAAGTGTATTAACACCACAAATATTACAATGAAGATTCTCTTAATTAGACCAAAGACCTTCATATTCTCCAAGACAAGACCCGATTAACAAATGAAATACTAATTGCCATAATAAATAAAAGGCCACCTAATTTTTAACCGAATTGAACAATGGGGATTAAATTCTCAAATGCAGGTGGTGAAAGAACAATGATATTGTCTTACAATAATTCCCAAGTTATTATCATCCTCGTAGTTTTATCATCTTCACTTCATAAATAAGATTGCATCTTTCATGAAATGAACCGTTAAGCTTATACTTAAAATTTTAAAATTTTAATAGCTTTTATTTTCTCATCAACCATTCCATCAAGTCATTAGTAAGTCATCTGGTATAAACTGACTGATCAAGCACAATCTCTTTTAACAAATACTCATTCCTTCATTGATCTCTAATTATCCCTGTAAGGATGATATAATCATTCACGCAATAAACTATGATGTACTTAATACTAATGCTATAATCGCAATAGCTAATTGTATCTTAATATCCAAAACTCTAAGACAAGAAATTCCAATTTTGATTGGCCAATTAATTAGACTATAACACTTTAAATTCCAAGCTTCTCAGAACAATAAAAACACTCTCAATAAACTCCTCATCTTGTTTGAACCATTATGTAATACATATTGTTCATCAATAAAACCTTTCATAGTTGTAACAATATTTAATTATAACCATGTTTTGATACCAACTGTAATGCTTTGTGCTTTTTAATGTGATTTCAACTGTTCCATTTATCATATATATGTAGAAGGGAGTGAAATTTTTTTTTATATTTATATTTTTTTCAGAGTCTCCCCTATGATCAATCACAATATAGATATTTATATTGATGACATTATGGTAAAGTCAAAATCCAGATCCATCCACCTAGATGTGTGATGTGCTATCTTTGAACAAATAAGGATATACAGCCTAAAATGAATCTCTTTAAATATGCATTTAGTGTGTAAGCTACTAATATTTTTAGATTTTTAGGCTATCAACAAATAATAGAGGTGGACAAGAATAAAACACGAGTAAACATGAAAGCAAGACCTCTTTAAAATAAAAAATAATTATAAAGCTTTATTGGCAATATTAATTTTCTAAGAAGGTTCACTATAAAATCTACAAAGAAGATTAGACCTTTTATTAAGTTATTAAAATAAAAGAACTCTGATGAGTTTTAATGGATTGGAAAGTAGTAGATTGATTTTGAAGACATAAAGCCTATCTAGTATAACCTCTAGTGTTGGCCCCGCTAAGACTTGGAAAGCCTTTAAGGCTATACATTTTGGTAGTATAATCATCAATTAGTAGAACGTTGGCATAAGAAAATGATTCTATGCATGGACATGTTATGTATTACCTCAGTCATGTACTCATATTAGTTGAAGAAAGATATATATCAATGGAAAAATTATATATGTCTTTGTATTTTTACCCTTTTTTTTTTGTTAAGTTACACTAGTATATATTACTAGTTGATGTTTATGCAATTTGTAAAACAAATTTAATTAAATATTATTATTATAATATTTTTTTAAGAGATTTTATTAGCAAATGGACATAAGCATTTTCTAAATTTAATCTATATTATATGACACAAAAAGTAGTTAAAAACCAAACTTTAGCTAAAAGGAGAAATCGCATGAAAAGAGGTTAGGATTATGTCTAATTTTTTATCGCTCAAATAATCTTCTAATAAATATGCTACTAGTTAAGCATTTTTATCTTTTAAGAAGGAGAAACTACATAATAAGAACTTAATCACGAGAAAAAATGGTATCAACCTCATAAAATCAAGTAGAGTACGAGAATATAAGATCTCGAACCCTAAAAAAAAGGCTTTCTACTCTAAAGCCATACCACAAAAGGAGAAAGGATAGGTTTTTAGAGAAGGAGATAAAGATAATTTCAATATTTGGGCGATGGAAAATAGAGAAAATTGTAAATAAACTAAGAAAATAAACAGTACTAAAACTTGTAAAACTATGATTGAAATTCCATATTTGGGGCTAGCTATTATTTACCATGATTATATGACCTTTTATATATTGGTATAGATTTTAAATCCTATCTAAACATGTGAACCCTAATCTTATATTGATATTGGTATCATCTAATAAGTCTTTTAAATCCTAATATAAATTAAATTCTTTCCCGGTTGATACCAAATGAATCTTAAACTAACCTTGAGACTTCTTATCTATTAAGGACTCCTGCTCTAAAAGGAACTAAACCTTTTGGTTCATCATATGTATTCAAAATCTTGTGGTCTATCATAACTCTTGGTCGCGTAGTCGATTGCTTTCTGAAATCTTCTAGTCAATCAAGACTCTTTTAACATGGTTGCTTCCACTATACTCGATTGATTATAGCTTTATTTATTTATTTGTTATGAATAATCATTATTCTTCTATGATTTATACATGGATGTTTATTTATAGTGTAAACATATTATTATCATTATTAATAATAATAATATCAACTAAAAGAAAATTGAAAGTATTGGTCTCCTAGGAAGTGCCTATTGTCTTAGGTCTCCTGATATCGCTCCCAGGTGTTGGAATTTCCATATAAAATAAAATGCTACTCCAATGTTTCCTAGAAAAATATATACATGTAACGTCCAGTCTAATAAATTTACATGAAATGAGTCCATGTTTATATCTCTTTATCTTGAAGTGAACATTGTGAAGTAAATAATAAATTAAATATATAATCAAAGTTGATTTAAGATCCCAATTAAATGATATTAAAAAAAATCAAATATTTTTAGATTGTATTTTGTATTAATTTGCTTCCTTATCATCATATTGTATTCTCCATAACAATCCAACAAACTATGTATATAATTCTTTTATTTTAACTTTCTTCACTTAGGTAACTTACAAGCACAAGCTTTACTCGTAGCACGAATATATTTCCTGCAAATCTAAATTATAGTATGAAAAAGGACAAAAAGAATAAGGAAAAGCACATCAACAAAATAATAAAATAAAATAAAATAAAGCATCATAAAAAATTCAACAATATTAAAAAGAAACAATGTTTATTCTCCTCTAATCTGCTATAAGTAAATTAAATAGGGCTAGGAATTATAATACACATAGGATTTCATCTCTATAACAATATAAAAAAATCATTCAATTACTTAAAATAATAGCGAGTCTCATATACACAATTTATTTTTGTAATTTATCCTTTATTTATCACACTTTATTGCTTCTCATTTTTTATTTTTTATTTTAAGTTTTTCCTTTATTTATCGCAATTTATTGCTTTTTTTTTTGTTATCATTTTTTCCTTTATTTATTTGTTTCTTTCTTGAATCTTCACCTATATTAGTTTAATTTACCTTACTCTTTCTTTTTAATATATTAAAGTCAAGTTTAGAACCTTGTATTTTATTTGATTTGTGAGGTTGATATCTGTCTTTGCTCAAGATTAAGTTCTTAGCTATCGTTTCTCCTTGTTGAATGGAAGAAACAATGAGCATATAACATATTGATTAGAAAATCAACAATCAATCAATATATTAGCATATGATTGATCATTAAGATTATTTGTTGGGTCAACAGCTTGGTAGAACAATTTAGTTGAATAACAATATATTAGTTATGATACAAATATTAGACAAAAAAAACAATGATTAGAATGGATGGTGATCAATCAATCAATGCAATTGATAAAGGTCATCCCTCTTGCTACAAGGAATCTAAAAACAATTTACAAACTCAAAGGCTAATGGTATAACCTCTATCATGT
>Ga0307515_10013607_pt1 | contig 15174 bp, 13 predicted proteins | sample 17_EM_MG_FD_194513 | JGI IMG/M metagenome (GOLD analysis project Ga0307515, IMG submission 194513) | Populus trichocarpa ectomycorrhiza microbial communities from riparian zone in the Pacific Northwest, United States - 17_EM | ecosystem: Host-associated > Plants > Roots > Unclassified | place... | reverse complement strand
ACCGGCGCCGACGCCCTGGCCCGGATCCTGTCCTGGAAAGACGCGCTCGAGATGCTCTCGCTGGCGCACTTCATCGGCGTTACCCGGCCGGGCTTCGATTTGTCCGACGATCACCTGCCCGCCGACACCGTGACGCTGGTCGAGGTGCCGGCGATGGCCATCTCGTCGAGCGACTGCCGGTCCCGGGTCGCCGCCGGCAAACCGGTCTGGTACCTGGTGCCCGACGGGGTGGTGCAGTACATCGCCAAAAGAGGTCTCTACCGGGGGCTCCATCGGGGGGATGGGATTGTCGGACCCGTGTGAGACGCTTATAGCACTTGGAGTCTTATAGAGGGGACACTCTTGCCCGTTACTGAGCGCGCGCTCGAGTTGGCGATGACGGCCGCACAGGCCGCCGCCGACAAGAAGGCGCAGGACATCGTCGTCATCGACGTTGCCGACCAGCTGTACATCACCGACGCGTTCGTGATCGCCTCGGCGTCCAACGAGCGCCAGGTCGCAGCGGTTGTCGACGCCATCGAGGAAGCCCTGGTCAACCTGCCGGAAAAGGCGAAACCCGTCCGGCGCGAGGGCGAGCGGCAGGGCCGTTGGGTGCTGCTCGACTACATCGACGTGGTGGTCCACGTCCAGCACTCCGAGGAGCGCGAGTTTTACGCGCTCGACCGGCTGTGGAAGGACTGCCCGTCCATCCCGTTCGTGGACCGCGACATGGTCGAGGCCGACCACTCCGGAGCGGCGTGACCAGGCTCATCGTCTGGCGCCACGGCAACACGGATTGGAACGCGGGCAATCGCGTCCAGGGCCAGACCGACGTGCCGCTCAACGATCTCGGCCGCCGGCAGGCCGTGGACGCGGCCGAGTTGCTGGTCAGGCTGCGTCCGGTCGCGATAGTCGCCAGCGACCTGCGGCGCGCCGCCGACACGGCGTCGGCGTTGGTTGCCCTCACCGGCCTGCCGGTGCGCTATGACGAACGGCTGCGCGAGCGGTACTTCGGCGCCTGGGAAGGCTTCACCATGCCCGAGGTCAAAGAAGCCTGGCCCGCGGAACACGCTCGCTGGCAGGCCGGCGCCGACGTCGTCGGCAGCGACGTGGAGACCCTCGCCGACCTGGGCAAGCGGGTCGCTGACGGCTTGCAGGAGGCGGCCGACCTGGCGCCATTGGGTGGGACGGTCATCGTGGCGACCCATGGCGCTGCCGCGCGGCAGGGGATCGGTCACCTGCTGGGCTGGCCCATGGAGCAGCTACGCACGCTGCGCGCGCTGCAAAACTGCCACTGGGTCGACCTGACCCACGACGAGGTGCGCGGCTGGCAGATCGGGGCCTACAACGTCGGGCCGTTCACCGACCGCCCCGTCCCGCCGCCGGTATGAGGATCAGTTGATCTCGCGGGGAACCAGGCGCGGGCCTCGCCGCGTCCAAGCGGGCATGAATATTCGTCGCGTTGCCGTAGCCCTGGCCGCCATGCCGGCCCTCGCTCTCACCCTCGCAGGCTGCGCGGGAAACACCGTCGGTAGTTCCCCCGGCGCGCCACCCGCAGCCTCCGCCTCCGCTCCCAGCGCCGCCCCGATCGGGTCGCCCAGCGGGCCCTCGAAAGCCCGTGGGGACCAGACGCTCACCGGCACGGTGGCCGCCGGCGTCGAGGGGAATTGTCTGATCCTGCAGAGTGCCGACAGCCACCACCAGCTCATCTTCGACAACCCGGAACTGCGTTCCAAGGTCAAGATCGGCGGGTCCATCACGGTCGTCGGCCGGGCCGAACCGGGCCAGGCGACCACCTGCCAGCAGGGTGTTCCGTTTATCGTCACCGCCGTTCGCGCGAATTAGGCCGTCCATCGGTTAACGTGCCCGCATGCCCGTCGTGGTCGTCACCGACTCCACCGCGTACCTGCCGGCCGAGTTGAGCGGCACGTATGACCTCACCGTTGTGCCACTGACCGTCGTCATCAACGGCGACTCGGGGCTCGAAGGCTCACAGATCACGCCCGCCGAGGTCGCCCGGGCACTCGGCGGTCGGCGGTCGGCGGTGAGCACATCCCGGCCGGCGCCGTCACAATTCGTCGAGGCGTACCGGAAACTGCTGGACGCCGGCGCCGCCGGAATCGTCTCGGTGCACCTGTCCGCGAACCTGTCCGGCACCTTCGAGGCGGCCCAGCTAGCGGCGGCCACCGTCGGCCCGCAGGTCGAGGTCGTGGACAGCCAGACCACCGCGATGGGGCTGGGCTTCGTGGCACTGGCCGCCGCCACGGCCGCCGCGAAGAACGAAACAATCGCGGCCGTACGCCAGACCGCGGTCGACCACTCCGGGCAGGTCAGCACGCTCTTCTACGTCGACACGCTGGAATTCCTGCGCCGCGGTGGCCGGATCGGGGCGGCCCAGGCGCTGCTCGGCACGGCGCTCTCGGTCAAGCCGATTCTGCACATGGTGGACGGCTCAATCGTGCTGCGCGACAAGGTCCGCACGGCGGGGCGGGCGCTGGCCCGGCTGGTGGACCTGGCGGTGGAGGCGTCCGGCGACGGCGAGGTCGACATCGCGGTGCATCACCTGGGAGCCCCGGACCGCGCGGCAGCCCTGGCCGATGCCGTGACAATGCGGCTCGGCGACCGGCTCCGGGACTGCTACATCACCGAGATCGGGGCCGTCGTCGCGGCCCACGTGGGTCCGGGCGTGGCGGGCGTGGTGGTACACCGCCGGGCCCCCTCGTAGCAGCGTTACAACTGGGCGAGACACCGAAGGTCAGGAAGCGACGCCGAGCCTGCCCGCGAGCCCTCGAAGGACTTCGCGTGCCGCTCGGCAGCAAGTAGCGCCTGAGCGGCACGGTCTAGCTTGCCGTGTGCCTGCCACGCACGGGCCGTTTCGGACCGTTGAGTCGTGGACGGCAAGGTCATACCTGCGCGAGTCAACTAGGTGGGCCAGCGGGTGCCGTGCCAGCGGGGTGGGTCCAGGTCTGCGGCCGGGTGCAGCTGCGGAAGTACCTTTGGCCAGGGCGTGACCGTATCCGCGATCAGGACTTCGTCGGCTGCGGGGAGCAGGGTCGGCCCGTTGCGGGCCCACACCGCGCGGGTGCGGAAGCCGTCGACCAGCAGCAACTCGGCCGCGTCGGCGAGTAGGCGGGCCTGGCGGCCGTACTCCTGCACCGCCAGCACCGCCTCGGCGCGCCGCACGCAGTCGTGCAGCGGATGCCCCGGTGGCGCGGCGTACGGGACCGTGTGGCCGAGCTCGTCACTTACGTACGCCATCGGGGTGATCGCTCTTGGCGAGGTCGTGTAGACCTTTTCCGCTTGGCCGAACAGCTCGGGCAGATGCCGGCTCCCGTCGGCCGTGACCAGCAGCGTGCCCCGCTCCGGCGCGAACGCCACGGGCACGCCGCCGACCTGCTCGGTCAGCCGCCCCAGCCACCCGTCGAGCAAAAGATGTGACGTCCAGTAGGCGTCCCCGTCGTCCACGAACTGCACGACGACCGGCTCGTCGGCGACGCCCTGCAGCACGGCGCCGGTGAGATTACCCCGGGCCACCGCGAACACCTCGTCGGCCGGCACACCCCACGCGGCGAGCTGATCAGCCGCCACGTAGGTCATCGTGTCGGGCTGATCCACCACCACGAACTCGGCCAGAAAAGGCAGCGCCGGGCGCCGGATCGGGGCCTCGACGTCGGCCAGCGAGCGACCGCGCAGCACCGGGCGCAGCAGCGACCGCGCCTCCGACCAGTCACCGGGCAGCCCCGGCGTACGCAGAAGTCCGGCGACGAACCGGTCCACCCGGGCCCGCCGCTCGCGGCGGCCGCCCGACCGGTCGGCGAGCAGCCCATCGAGCTCGAGCACGGTCGGCACGGCCTCGCCGTCGGCGGTGAACCGCACCGAGAACGTGGCCGCGTGGTAGCGCACGTCGCGAACGCCCGCCCGCCGCAGCCGCCGAATCACCTGGCTCGCCAGCCGGGCTCGGGCCACCCTGCGCAACTGGCCCCCTCTCTGCCGGCCGCCGACCTTATCGCAATGGCTTGACTAACGTCGGCCCTCAATGACCGTTGCTTCGAGATCCTCGTCGTAGGCCACTTCGGGCTCCAGCCCGGCGGAGCGAATGGCCTCGGTCGCGGCGTCGATCTGCGCCTCGGTGATCTCGGAGAGCACCGTTGCGCCGGGCGACAGCCAGCGCGGTGCCGCGCGAACGACCTCGCGGAAGACGTCGAGGCCGTCGTCGCCGCCGTCGAGCGCCGTGCGCGGCTCGTGGTCGCGTGCCTCGGCCGGCAGGAGCGCGAGGTGCCGGCGGGCGACGTAAGGAACGTTCGCCAGCAGCACGTCGACTCGGCCTAGCAGCCGGGCCGGCAGCGGGTCGAAGAGGTTGCCCAGGTAGACCCGGCTGCGGTCGGCGCCGAAATTGTCCCGGGCGCAGGCGACCGCGGCGGGCTCGAGGTCGGCGGCGTAGAGGTCGATGCCGGGAGCCTGGCGGCGAAGGGCCAGCCCGAGCGCCCCCGATCCGCAGCACAGGTCCACGACTACGGGAGGGGTCGCGGTCGCGTCCTCCGGCAGGGCGCCGGCCCGGCGGAGCGCTTTCCCGCCGCGATGGACGAGGAGCGCGCTTCGGACGCGTGGCACGAAAACACCCGGCCGCAGGCGTACGCGTATCCCGCAGAAATCGGCGTAACCGACGACCTGCTCGAGCGGCTCCCCCTGAGCTCTGCGCCGCACCATTTCGCGGAGTGCGGCCTCGTCGGACGCTGCCCCGTCGAGGACAGCCGCTTCATCTTCGGCGAACACGCAGCCGGCGGCCCGCAGCCGCAGGACCGCTTCGGTGATCGCCGCCGCGGAAATCCGTTTTGTCACCGAGCTCCTTATCACAAGACATGCGGTCATTCGCGTTTTCCACAATGCACAGCCGGCCGGCGAGCGCCGCACCGGAGGCCGGCCAAACCCTACGTTCGAGCCCGTGCGAGAGGCGACCAACCCCGAGGATGTCGTCCGGTCCCGGCTCTGGTCGGTGCTGGCCGAGACCGAAAATTCGACAGGCGACCGGACCGGTGCGCGCCCGTCCGCGGCGGCCCCACCGGGCTGGCCTACGGGCGACGAGGGCGCGCTGTCCTGGAACGACTTGATCCCCGGTTGGCCTGACGACATCGACCTTGATGGCGACGAGGCGGCGTCTCCGCCGGGCGTGTCCTGGCCAGCGCCGTCGCCGGCCGGCGCGGCCACTGACTCCGCGGCGCTGGGTTCCGTGCCGCCAGGGTCGGTCTCGGTTTCTGCCGGGCCTGCGGCTCCGCGGCGCGCCTCGCCTGCCGGCGCGTCAGACGCCACGGCTTGGGCGGCGCCCGGCGTCGCGCCACCGCTCTTCGACGCGGATAGCCTGGTCGAGCCGCGTTCTTCGCTCGCGGCCGGGGGTTACCAGCCCGAGGACGACCCCGATCCGGCGTACGAATGGCGCTACGAGGGCGAAGTCGAGCCCCCGCGTGGCGGAGCGGGTGCGCTGGGCCGTCTTCGACAGGGCTATCCGGAGCCCGGCGACGACGAGCGTGTGACACCCGGCGCCGCGCGCCGGATCGGGCTCGGGGCCTTCGATCCGGGGCGTCGCGGAGTGCGCGCGCTCGCCGTCGTGGCCGTGATCGTCGTGCTGATCGCGGCCGTTCTCGCCTGGCGGGCCAGACCACGGGTCGACCCGGTCCCGCCGGTTCCGGCCACCGTGGATTCCCCGGCCACCGCCGACGGCATGGCGGCGGGCGCTGTTTCCACGGCCAAGACGTCCGCGGGCGGCGAGGTCGTGGTCGCGGTTGGCGGCAAGGTGAAGAAGCCGGGCCTCATCCGCCTGCCGGCCGGCTCACGCGTGGCCGATGCCTTGCAAGCGGCCGGCGGCGCCGATCCCGGCGTCGACGTGGCCCTGCTCAACCTCGCCCGCAAGGTGGTCGACGGCGAGCTCATCCTGGTCGGCACGACCCCGCCGCCCGGCGCGGTCGTCGCCACCGGGGCGGCCGGCGCCCCGGCAGCGGGTGCGCCGCAAGGCCCGGTCAACCTCAACACGGCCACCCTGGCCGACCTCGACACCCTTCCCGGCGTGGGCCCGGTGCTGGCCCAGCGAATCCTCGACGCCCGCGCGGCTCAGGGCGGCTTCACCTCCGTCGGTGATTTGCGCAAGGTCGACGGCATCGGTGACTCCCGCTACGAGCAGCTCAAAGACCTGGTGACCGTGTGAACCGCCGACCCGAGAACGCGAGCACCGGCCAAGCGGCGCCGGACATCGAACCACGGTACGGCCGGGAAGCTGAGTCGCCAGCGGTGCCCGGCAGGTCGCCGCGGAGGCGGCCCGATCGGAATCTGCCTCTCGACCGAAATTCGTCTTTGCCCGGCGGGCCCGATTTGCGGCTGGCTGGCTTTTCGGTGGCGATGTGGCTGGCGGCCCTCGCCTGCCTCTATCTGTCGGCTCGTTCCGGCCTCGTGCTTGCCGGGGCCTCGCTGGCGGCCGCCGTCGCGATCGCGACCTTCCGGGCGAGGTCGGCGGGAGCTTTTCGGATAGGTCGTGGGGTGACGCGCTTCGTGCTCGCTCGGGTTTCGCTGGCGCCCGCTGTCGTGACCGCGACGCTTCGGGCGAGGTCGGCGGGAGCTTTGCGGATAGGTGGCGGCGCGGCGCAGGGCGGCGCGCGAGGCGCGGCTGGGGGAGGGCATGGGCGGGTCGCCGCGGTGAGGCCGGGTGGGCGTTCGCGTGGTGTGGCCATCCGCTGGATCGGTGTTGCGATGTTGCTTGGCGCCACCGCTGGGGCCGCGGCCACGGCGGCCCGGGTCAGCGTGCGAGAGGCGGGACCGCTTGCCGAGCTCGTCCGGGCCGGGGCAAACGTACAAATCGAATTGGTTGTGCGGGATGATCCGCGGGCCTTGCGGGGATCGGCCGGGTTGCCGCCGACCTATCTGGTCGCTGTTGATCTGTTTGCCGTGCGCGGCGATGGGCCGGCGGCGACGATGTCGCTGTCCGCGCCGGCGCTTGTGCTGGCCGGGGATCCGGGCTGGCGCGGGTTGTTGCCGGGGCAGCGGGCTACGGCGAGGGGGCGGCTGCTCGCGCCGCGCGGCGGTGATCTGCGGGCGGCGGTTGTGTCTGTCAAGGAGGCGCCGACGCTGATCGGGCGGGCGCCGTGGGCCCAGCGTGCCGCGGGGATGCTGCGGGCCGGGCTGCAGCGAGCCTGCGAACCGCTGCCCGACGACGCCGGTGGCTTGCTGCCCGGCCTGATCGTCGGCGACACGAGCAGGCTGGATCCGGTGCTGGAGAACGACTTCCGGACCACCGGGATGACGCATTTGACGGCGGTATCCGGCTCGAACGTGGCCATCGTCCTCGGCGTCGTGCTGTTGGCGGTGCGCTGGACGCGGGCCGGGCCGGCGGTGACCGCTGTTGTGTGCGGGGTGGCGCTGGCCGGTTTTGTGATTCTGGCGCGGCCGTCGCCGAGCGTCGTGCGGGCGGCGGCGATGGGCGCCATCGGCCTGCTGGGGCTTGCGTCGGGGCGGCCACGGGCGGCACTGCCCGCGCTGGCCGCCGGGGTCGCGGCGCTGCTCGGGTACGACCCCGAACTGGCCGGTGACGCCGGGTTCGCGTTGTCTGTGCTGGCCACCGGCGGGCTGTTGCTGCTCGCGCCGCGCTGGCGGGACGCCTTGACCCGGCGCGGATGGCCCACCTGGGCGGCCGAGGCGCTCGCGGTCCCGGCGGCCGCGCAGCTCGCCTGTGGACCGGTGATCGCCGGGCTGTCCGGGACGGTGAGCCTGGTGGCCGTGCCGGCGAATCTGCTGGTCGTGCCCGCTATCGCGCCGGCCACTCTGCTCGGCGTCGGCTCGGCCGTGCTGTCGGCGGTGTGGCCGGCCGGGGCGGAGTTCGCGGCATGGCTTGGCTACTGGCCGACGAAATGGCTTGTCCTCGTGGCGACCTACGGGGCCCGGGTGCCCGCCGGGGCGGTGCCGTGGCCCGACGGGGTGCCCGGTGCGCTGCTGCTGGCCGCGATCACCATCGCGCTGCTGGTCGCGGCGCGCCGGCCGATGGTGCGCAGGCTGGTCGCGGTTGTCTCGGTCGGTGCCATGCTAGGCGCCATTCCGGTACGCCTGCTTGCGTCCGGCTGGCCGCCGCCGAACTGGCTGATCGTGGTGTGCGCGGTCGGCCAGGGTGACGCGATCGTGCTGCCTGCCGGCGCCGGCCGCGCGGTCGTGGTGGACGCCGGTCCCGAGCCGGACGCCGTCGACCACTGTCTGCGCCGGCTGGGCGTACACCAAGTCGTGTTGTTCGTGGTCAGCCACTTCCACGTCGACCACGTCGGCGGCATCGCCGGAGTCTTCCGGGGCCGGACCGTCGCCGCCGTGGTGACGCCCTCGTGGCCCGAACCGGCGGGCGGGCGTGCGGCGGTGGCCCGGCAGGCCGGGACGGCGCACACACCGGTCTACTCGGTCGGCCCGGGCTGGTCATACGCTATCGGTGGGTTGGCGTTGACGGTTCTCGGGCCGGTCGAGCCGCTGCACGGGACCAACTCGGATCCGAACAACAACTCGCTTGTTGTGCGCGCCCGGCTCGACGGCCGGACCATCCTGTTGCCGGGCGACGCGGAGACCGAGGAACAGCAGGAACTGCTGACCGCGCGCGGGGCGGCCGCGATGCGTACGGACATCCTGAAGATCGCTCATCACGGGAGCGCGTACCAGGAACCGGCGTTTCTCGACGCGGTCGATCCGGCCGTTGCGCTGGTATCGGTCGGCCTGGTCAACGACTACGGGCATCCGAACCCGGCCGTGCTCGCCCGGCTGACCCGCGGCGGCGCCCGGGTGCTGCGCACCGACCAAAGCGGCGACCTTGCCGCAGTCGTGGCCGGCCCCGGGCTGGCCGTAGTCGCGCGCGGCGATCCACCGGCCCGATGACTGTCCACTATCCCCTTTGCCATGAGGAGTTCACCGCATGTCCGCAAGTAAGGATCGGCCAGTCTGGGCCGATTTACCGGCACCGGGCCGGGCTGTTGTCGAGCAGTTGGTCCGCAGCCGAGTCATCAGCGCCCGCAACTGCGCCGGCGGTTTTTCACCCGGGTTCGCCTCCCGGCTCGTGCTCGGCGACGGCCGGCGGGTCTTCGTCAAGGCCATGGACGCCGTTCGGTGGCCGTTCCAGGCCGAGTTGCATCGCGCTGAGGCCGAGGTCGCGGCTCTCCTTCCACTGGCGGTGCCTGCGCCACGGTTCCTCGGCAGCGTTGACGACGGGGAGTGGATCGCGCTCGCGTTCTGCGACGTCGCCGGCGCGGAACCCGCCCGGCCCTGGCGTCGAGACCAGCTCGACCGCGTCCTCGCCGCGGCTACCCGGCTGGCTTCGGTGCCGGTTGCGCTCCGCACCGATCATCCGCGGCTCGGGGGCTGGGCGGAGATCGCCGACCGGGCGGCGCTGGCGGAGGTTGATCCGTGGGCCGCGGATTCGCTGTCCCGGCTGATCGAGCTCGAGGCCGACGGGCGGGCCGCGGCGCAGGGTACCGCGCTGGTCCACTTCGACCTCTATCCGCACAACGTCCTGCTCACCGACGAGCAGTTGGTCATCGTCGACTGGCCGCATGCCCGGCTCGGCTCGCCGCTGGTCGACCTCGTCATGCTGCTGTCCTGCGCGGCGGGGGACGGTATCGACCCCGAGCCGTTGCTGGCCCATCATGCGCCGGGCGCGGAGCACGAGCGCGGGGCCGTGACCGCCATCCTCGCCGCGCACACCGGTTTTCTGCTCGCGGGCGGCCTCGCGCCGGTGCAGCCAGGGCTCGAGGCGATCGCCGCCGCCAAGCTCTCGCTTGCTCAGGGCGCGCTTTCCTGGCTGCGTTCGCGACTTGCCAAGGAGGATCGGAAAACGTCGTACCGGCACGATAGACATAGATGACGTTCACCGTTCACCGGCGCGTTTCCCGCCGGCGTCATCGGCCGCCGTACGGTACCGGCGACCCGAGATCTTGGAGGCTGTCGATGTCGAGAGTGCGAGCCGTGCTGACCGGCGCCGTGGGGGCGCTGCTGGTCGTCACGCTAGCGCCCGCCGTGCCCGCCGATGCCGTGCCGTCGCAGGTGCCGCTGGTCACCGATCCGGTGCGCTATGTGGATCCACTTATCGGCAGCGCCCACGACGGCAACACGTGGCCCGGCGCTACCCGGCCGTTCGGCATGATCGCGTGGAGCCCGACGAGCACCACCGGCGACCAGACCGGCACCGGCGCGTCGAACGGCTACTCGTACAACGTGACGAAACTGCGCGGCTTCAGCCTCACCCACGTCAACGGCGCCGGCTGCAACCCCGGCGCGGCGGGCGACGTGCCGATCATGCCGTATGTCGGTGCCGTCGACACCTCGCCGACCGCCGACACCAAAGACGCCAAGTACGTGTCCACGTTCTCGCATGCCAACGAGTCGGCGAGCCCGGGGCGATACACGGTCGGCCTCGACAACGGCGTGCGTGCCGACCTCGCGGTCAGCACCCGGGCGGGCGTCAGCGATTTCACCTTCCCCACCGGCTCCGCCGCCAACTTGCTGTTTCGCACGTCCAACTCGCTCAACGGCAGCGAAAACGCGGAGATCACCATCGATCCGGCCACCCAGACCGTGACCGGGTCGGTGCTGACCGGCGCGTTCTGCGGACGGCGCGGCAACGGCGGCGGCGCGAACAACCCCGACCGCCGGTCGTACTACCGGCTCTACTTCAGCGCGGTCTTCGATCAGGCCTTCGCCCGTACCGGCACCTGGCAGAACGCGACCGTCGCTCCGGAAAGCACCACGGCGACCGGGGGAGAGGGCTACCTGACCGGGGCCGATCGGGCCGGCAAAGGCTCGGGCGGCTGGGTCGGCTTCGACACGGCCACCAGCGGAAACGTCCACATGCGGATCGGCATCTCGTATGTGAGCCTGGCCGGTGCGGCCGCCAACCGCGACGCCGAGGTGCCCGCCGACGCGACTGTCGCCTCGGTTGCCGCCGCCACCCGTGCCGCCTGGAACACCGAACTCGAGCGGATCAAGGTCGGCGGCGGCACCGACGCCCGCTACACGGCCTTCTACACGTCGATCTACCACGCGCTGATGCAGCCGCAGACCATGAATGATCTCGACGGCCGCTACCTCGGCGCTGACCTGCAGGTGCACAGCCTGGTGGCGGGGCAGAAGGCGGCGTACGGGACATTCTCGGGCTGGGATCAGTATCGGGCGCAAATCCAGTTGCTCGGCATCCTGCGGCCCGACGTCGCGGGCGACATGGCACAGTCGATGATCGCGTTCGCCGACCAGAACGGCGGCGTCTGGGACCGCTGGCTGCACCTGGGCGCGCCGACCCACGTGATGACCGGCGACCCGGCCGCGCCGACTCTGGCCACCTGGTATGCGCAGGGTGTCCGCAACTTCGACGTCAACGGGGCGCTGAGCTCGCTCTACAAACAGGCCACGGTGCAGAATCCCGACGCGCTCTCCGACGCCGGCTGCCCCGGCCAGTGCCTGGGCCAACGGCCGACGCTGAACACGTACCTGGCGCTTAAGTACGCGGCCAACGACATCTGTCACTGCTGGGGTGGCTCGGCCGAAACACTGGAGAACTCGATCGCGGACTTCTCCCTCGCCATGTGGGCGCAGCGAGTCGGCCGAACCGACCTGTACCGGCAGTTGCTGCCGCGCGGCGACTACTGGAAGAACACGTACAACCCGGCGGTCGGGTATCAGGCGCCGCGTAAGGCGGACGGGAGCTGGCAGACCGGCTACACGCCGAGCAGCGACGCCGGCTTCGCGCAGGGCTCGAGCGCGCAGTACACGTGGCTGGTCCCGCAGGATGTCTCCGGGCTGGCGGCGCTGATGGGCAGCCGGTCTGCCGCCGCCACCCGGCTCGACTCCTTCTTCCACGACGAGAACGGCAACTGGGCGGTCACCGGCGGCAGCGCGCTGCGCTACGACCCGACGAACGAGCCTGACATCCACGCTCCGTGGCTCTACAACGGACTTGCCCAGCCCTGGAAGACCCAGGCGACCGTGCGGCAGATCGTCGACACGGCATACGGGATCGGGCCGTCCGGCCTGCCGGGCAACGACGACCTGGGCACGATGAGCGCCTGGTACGTATTCGCCGCGATCGGCCTGTTCCCGCAGGTGCCGGGGCGGGCCGAGATGCTGCTGGGCAGCCCGGTCTTCACCCGGGTGGTCGTCGACCGCGGCAACGGCGTCGAGCTGAACATCAACGCCAACAGCACAGATACGTACGTACAGAGCGTCAAGCTGGGCCGTACGTCGCTGAGTAGGTCGTGGCTGCCGGAGTCGTTCGTGCAGCGCGGCGGGACGGTCACCTTCACGCTCGGCCCGGCCGCCAACACCACGTGGGCAACCGCGCCGGCGGACCTGCCGCAGGACCATTGAGACCGGCCGTGGCCGATCGAGCCGGCGGCGCCCCACGTTTGTGGCTCGCGCCGTTGGTCCGCGGCGGTGGGTGGCGAGACACGCCCGGGTCGGGTGGTTGTGCGATTTGAGGCCTGACGATCCGTTCTCACGTGGCCCACGTCACCGTTGCCGTGGGAGCCGGGCACGTGGCCTGATCGGGAACCTCGACCGACGGGAGGACATTTCGTCCTGCCGATATGTCTGCTTTCGCGTTCTGTGAGTGGGGCGTGGCACCTGAGAGTGAGCCGCACGGACTTGTCAGAGCCGCGTGCAACGATGTCGGACGTGACAACAGCGCCACCTCCCGCTCCATTGCTGCTCGTTCAAGGCGACGAGGAGCTGCTCGCCGCCCGCGCGATCACCGCCGCGGTCGACGCGGCCCGCCTCGCCGATCCCGGTGCCGACGTGCGCGAATATGAGGCCGGTTCACTCGCCGCCGGTGAGGTCGCCGAGATGCTCAGCCCGTCACTGTTCGGCGGCCGGCGGGTGCTGGTGATCCGCAGTGGGCAAGACGCGCGCAAGGATTTGGCGGCGGCGCTGCTGGCGTACGCGAAGAATCCCGACCCTGAAGTGAGCCTGATCGTCGCCCATCCGGGCGGCGCCAAGGGCAAGGCTTTTGCCGACGGGCTACGTTCGGCCGGCGCGACGGTCGTCGCGGTCGCGAAGCTCAAGGGCGACCGGGAGCGGATCGCGTTCGTGCGGGACGAGTTCCGGCGGGCCGGCGGCCGGTGCGACGAAGCCTCGGCGTCCGCCCTGCTGGCGGCGGTCGGCAATGACCTCCGCGAGATCGCCGCGGCCTGCTCGCAGCTGCTGGCCGACACCGACGGGAAGATCACGGCGGCCGTCGTGGCCCGGTATTACAAGGGCCGCGCCGAGGTCAGCGGCTTCACGGTCGCCGATGCCGTGATGATCGGCGACGTGCCGGGCGCGCTGGAGGCGTTGCGCTGGGCGTTGCACGTCGGCGTCGACCCGGTGCCGATTGCCGACGCGATCGCCGACGGTGTCCGGACCGTCGCGCGGGTCGCCTCCGCCGGGCGAGGCAACCCGTATCAGCTGGCCAGTTCGCTTGGCATGCCGGCCTGGAAGATCCAGCGGGCTCAGGAACGCAGCCGGGGCTGGACCCCCGAGGGACTGGTCGACGCCATGCGCGCCGCGGCCGACTGCAACGCCGCGGTCAAAGGCGGCGCCGAGGACCGTGGGTATGCGTTGGAGCAGGCCGTCTTCGCTGTCGCGGCGGCCCGCCAGCCCGGGGGCGGCCGATGACCCGCTCGCGCCGCGCCATCCCGTCCCGTGACCAGGAGCGCAACCCGCCGCTGTATGCGCGAGTGCTCGGCCTGAAGCATCTGGAGCCGAGCGGTTTCCTCTGCTTCGCGTTCCTCGAGGGCGCGATCGTGCTCGGCGTCCTGCTGGCGCTCGCCGAGTTGGTGAGTTGGTGGGGCGTGCTGGTGCTGCCACTGACGGTGGCCGCCATGGTCAAGCTGAACGACGTGGTTGCCGGTGTAGTGAGCGATCCGGCTACTCCGGCTCCACGCGTGGCCTCATCCGCAGCGGCCGGGTGGGGGTCGAGCCTCCCCGAGGCAGGACGCGATCCATTCGCCGAGAATCCGTGGAGCGAGGAACCTCAGACGTTGGTCGTTGGACCGCCGCTGCGCTCGGCGGTGGCCTCGCAGTCGCAGACCGATGCCGGCTGGGAGCAGAGAACGGAAGACGACATGTCGCTGGGGCTCGACAGGGCGATTGACCAGCACCGGTACGAGGTCCACGGCTGGAACTCGGTGCCGTCGGCGACGGCCGTCCACGAGAACGTGCCGGCCGGTCCCGCGTCGTCGGCGCTATGGGCGGATCAACTCGACACCCACCTACAGCGCGAACGGCAATCGGCTACCCGCCGCTACGAGTAGGACCGGGCAACGCGGGGCCCCGAGGCCAGCGGATTCGCTGCGGATCTCGGGACCCCTGGACCTCGCGGTCAGCGGGTGACGCTGTGCCGATTCGCGGTTAGCGGGTCACGCCGCGGCGGCCGATGCCCGCCGTCAGGGCTACACCGATGGCGGCGAGGACGACCTGGAACAGGAGCTCGATCCAGTCGATGCCCTTGGTGTCGGCGACGCCGACTGCGCGGGCGACGACCGTGCCCAGCAGTGCGGCGACGATGCCGATGACAATCGTCAACCAGATCGGGGTGCCCTGCTTGCCGGGAACCACCAAGCGGCCCAGCGCACCGATGACCAGGCCGACGATGAGCGCGGTGATGATGCCGGTAACAGACATGAGGGTCGATCCTCTCCGGGGTGAGGCGTTCGTTGCGTACGTCGACCCCAGATTTCCCGACCAATCCCCGGCCCAAACCAACGCTATTTTTTGGCTGTTTTCGGGTCGACGGAATCCGACGTCGACAACGCGGCGATGAACGCCTCCTGCGGCACCTCGACGCGGCCGACCATCTTCATCCGCTTCTTGCCTTCCTTCTGCTTCTCGAGCAGCTTGCGCTTGCGGCTGATGTCGCCGCCGTAGCACTTGGCCAGCACGTCCTTGCGGATGGCCCGAATCGTCTCGCGGGCGATGATGCGGCTGCCGATGGCCGCCTGGATCGGCACCTCGAACTGCTGCCGGGGGATCAGCTTCTGCAACTTCGACGCCATCGTGACGCCGTAGGCGTACGCCTTGTCCTTGTGCACGATCGCGCTGAACGCGTCGACGGGCTCGCCGTGCAGCAGAATGTCGACCTTGACCAGGTCGGCGACCTGCTCGCCGGAGGGCTCGTAGTCGAGCGACGCGTAGCCCTTCGTCTTGCTCTTGAGCTGGTCGAAG
>Ga0307515_10013606_pt1 | contig 15175 bp, 13 predicted proteins | sample 17_EM_MG_FD_194513 | JGI IMG/M metagenome (GOLD analysis project Ga0307515, IMG submission 194513) | Populus trichocarpa ectomycorrhiza microbial communities from riparian zone in the Pacific Northwest, United States - 17_EM | ecosystem: Host-associated > Plants > Roots > Unclassified | place... | reverse complement strand
AAGCCCGAGGCCTCGTGGGCTTTGAGATTACCGGCCCGGCCCGGCCGCCTCAAAGCCCGCCTGAAAGCCCTCGGGCTGGCCGGGCCCGTTTCGAACACTGTCCTTAGCCAACACTACCTTGTATGTATCTCGAGTTTTTCTTCCTCTCTCTTGTCTCTGTACCTGAGTCTATACACGCATACGGTTCTCCCATACATATCGCCAAGTTGGGTCAACTTGGATTCTTGCCCTACTAATAAAAAATGGGAAGTTTGTTGGAAGCAGCAGAAGCAGAGAGTAAAGTCCAGAAGCGATAGTATGTTCTTATAAGCTTATTGTCTATCGGTCTCTATATACATAATGATAAGAACAAATTGGTCAGTCTGCAGCTACTGCTAAGAATGGGTGCAGATTCAGGGTCGAGTAGATTTCCAATACCGTGGCAGTTTATAGCCAAACGCCAAATAGTGATGGGCATGAGCCACTAGAATCAGGTCAGTGGACCGTACTGCAACAGATGATCCCAGTCGGGAGTTCTAGGTAATAGCAAGTTTTCAAAGTCCAGTCTGGCATTTTTTGAGGCTTGGACTAACTAGCCTACCACCTCGTGAGTGTTGGGCGTATTCACACGATGTGCAGATACGTGGCCGCGCAGCAAAGGTGCAAGCTGTGTGAATTGTTCAATTACAACAACCAAGAGGAGCTCGCCAGAAAGTGATGAAAAACTATGTTAATAGATAAGGTTCGTGACTGCTCTTTTAGACTTCACACTTTGCTCTTCCCTATGCATCTTGGACCTTTAGACCTGTACCTAGTCATCGTACCATAGTCAATACACACGGTTCTCCCCTTCATTGTCGCAACAAACTACTCCTGCTAGCCCTAACAACTAGCCCTAAGAAGACCGCCACGAACACTGCACAACAGTGAGGTTGGTCCGGGCTGGACTGGATAACTACAGGTACCTGTTTCTAGGACTGTAGGTGCCTAGCTGCTTTTGCCTAATACGGAAACTACTCAATGGAAACTACAGAATGTATTAATTGACAATATAGATGGAAATCAATAGGGGAAAGGAGCTCGATTATTCAATGCGAGCTTCAAGATACGCGCCAGGTGCCTACAGGCATCTTGATTATCATACAGGTACCTGCAGGTGCCTACATATTTATGCAGTCCTGGGAGGCACCTAAAATGCCAGACTATATCCGTGAACCCATAGACTTACCTAACCGCCGGTCAGTCCAAAGGTACCTGTATTTCGGTCGGGCCGCCAGCGAACACAGAGTAATAGCGGTCGTTAACTCTGTTGATGATGCCACTTGCTTGGGTGCAGTCACCAAGTACACTACTTGATATCTAGACCCTTACACTTTGCAAATAGGTCAACCCATTTACAAGCAGGCTCTTTGCAGACCTCCCAACGGTGGAAGCAGTATACTGGTTGGATGCGGTAATCTGGTGGGTTAAATAGTTGGTTCTTGGCAGTGCAGTGCAGTTTATAGGACTTTGCAGTTCAGTGGAGTGCAGCTTGGCATCTGAAAATAAACCAGTACACCAATAGTTATACAGTTAATATGGATGCGAGAAAATATATGGAGAAAAGACTCTGGAAGGGTGAAATCTTGGTTAGACATCGTTTTTCCACTGCGAACTTGTTTACAGCGGGTCTAACTTGCCCGAACTCTGCAGATTATGAATACAATATCAAAATTATTTGTGCTGAGTAAGATATTATGCACTCTCTACAGCCAATAACTTTGCATGGAGCAGTTTGCACTGGTTCAGTTCAGTTAAACAGTTAAAACCAGTACAAACAGTTTAACTAGTTCCAACTGGTTTACTAAACTGGTTTCGCATGCAGTGCAGTTTCAATTCTTAAACAGTTGGTATAAACAGTATAGTGCAGTTTGGTGCCGATTTCCCAACCAGTTTCCACCGTTGGGAGGTCTGGGTAATATCCACCTGCCCCACCGCTGGGGCTGACAGGATATCTCTGATCCATGCTGCCTTTCTCGACAAGACAATCCGGATGAGACCATCCAGTCACTTGTAGAGCCGCACCTCCCACCCTCGCTCGGGTACAGGCCAGGGTAGTGACTCAAGATGAGCCGCTTCTTGACTCTGCAGCTGGGTGGTGGCAGTGTACCGTATGGTATAACCTCACCTGGCCACTCTGCCCGGACAGTATTGCTGCCTCTCCCTGTAAAGGGTATCGAACCTCATTCCTTGGAACGAACCTGACTTGAACTGCTGGAGGGACGGCAAGTCTGGGCGGATGGACCAGCTTCAGCGGTTGAGGTGGGACCGGTTTTGTTGGTTGGGAGTGGTCGCTTGCAACTGACATTGTGTATGGGGGTAGCGTAGTGTTGTATAAGCTAGTGAAGTCTTGTGGTGTGGAAGGCGGGAATCAGAGCAGGAGGGGCGGTGGGGGTCACACGAACCCTGGGCAATCCCAAGAGTCTTCTTTCATAACCCGCCCCCACTGCTAAGCAGATAGGGCTTAGGGTCTCCACCCTCTGCACTTTGCACCTCGAAGTCTCTGCTAACACTGACACTTACACACTCAGCTATCCATTACTCATCCGCTCTAAATCCCACGACGGGCACACAACCATCATAGCCCAATCATATCGACATCGATAGCAGCAACTATTGCAGCATGTCTCCTCGCCTCAGCTTCTACAGCCTGAGCCAGAGCCGGATATCCAGAAACAACTACCCCGCCCCGAAGGAGAATCGGCCGAAGAAGGTTGCCAGTGGTAGCGTAACAGAGCTAGAAACCTGCCCCAACATGAAATACTCCAGAGGGCGTAGGCTGGAATACCGCCCAGAACATATAAGAGCAAAGGAAAATAGCCGGATGAGGTGAAAACACCACCGAGCGCACCCCGGAATGGCCAATAAGGGTAGGGTGGTGAACGACGTCAAAGCTCGCGCGAGAACCGGATCAACAAGTGTTCCCAAACGATCAAGCTAGCCAGTCTTCGCCTCGACCAGGCCTGACTTTCGCCAAGGCAGGCCTCCAAAATGACGGCTAGGCCGGCCTGAGATCCGTGAGCGAGCGGGCGGACCAACCGCCCGGCTTTTTGCTATGGGGATTATAAAATCTTCCCAAGCAGATTTAGACCACATATCAGAAGGCTTGCCTGTGCAGTTAATATCTGATTCTGCTTGCCGAGTGGTAGATAAGCATGCCAAAGATCTTAACATCAAGATGGGAAATAGTCAACTCGGTACTGCGCCCCATCTTAAGGGGGGGCTTGGACTTGTGTACCCCCAATGCTACGTAGCTACTTCGAAATTACACAGAGAGCACTCCTAGAGAATCTACAAGCAGGCTAAATATGAAAGGGCTATGATGCAGAACACTGACTTTGGCATTTCTTCATGTTAGAACCTCAGAAACTCGGGATTTGTACGCGGGATAGTTAGAGCGCTACCGTCGAAAATATTTAATGGTTTTGTTAGTTTGGGCTCTTAGGCCCAGTCTGGGTCTAATGAACATTTCGAAATGTGTGCGTGTATTCTCGGGAGCAGTGAGTTGCTGTCATTCAGTAACCTCATGAAATAAGCCACATGTATAAGCCAGCCCTTGGTTTGGAGACAAATGCTGCGGTTAATGTGGAGAAACGGCCACGCGTTAAGAGTTACCGTTTTAACGTCTGAATGAAATTATGATATCATTCGTCTCCGAAATTGTCACTTCGCCACGTAGTTTAGTATAAATTGACGGTGAAGATAAGGTGCGGCTCCGCACACGTGGGTAGCGTAACCAACAACTAGCGCAGTTTTCCAAACATCTAGCCGAGATCACATGCAGAACATTAAACACTAGGCTAGGAAACTAGAGGTTGGAAGCAGCGATAAGAAAGCTGCTGCTGCGAATGATTAGTGGTGACTACTTATCACGTGATTCATGCATTTTCTTCACGAGCTTTTGTTGTGTTACATTGAAAACGCATGGCCACCAATCAGCATTCGGCGCCAATGTCCCACTGGTTGTATTCAAAATCCTCCAACACCACAGCATCTCGCATTCGCATCACCATGACACTCCAGGCCTGCAGTTCCAATAGCGCACGTAAGTGTCCATGTCTACTTTCTACTCCCGAGGCATATTCTGACTGAACGTAGTACGTCAACTGCCGCAAGTACTGCGTCGGGTCGCGGTGGTATGTCTCGGGATGTTGGCGGCGTTCACTTGGTCTGTCGTTTCAGCCATGTGTTTGGATCCGGTACATGATGCTATGGCGACGCTGGTGGGATGGTTGGTGTTTTTGTTTTGGTTCCTAGATGGGTTTGGGGAGACGGGATGGGCAGAGAGCTCGTCTGTGACGGATCTGTGAGTAGGAAATCGGGCACTCACGAACTTGGATGTGTTAGTTGCGTTAATTCAAAGACGTTTATCCTAAGTCTCAGGAGTCAGGAATATTCCTCTTTACACCACTTACCATCGACTACACTGGCTTCTCCGGACGTATCCAGAACTTCCAGCGCTCCTTGTTCGGGTTACTAAGGGTTAGTTTCTTCGGGGAGCAAAGTCTGTTTGAGTCGGGGTTGAGTTGAGGAAGAAGCCTAACTTTAAGCCATTCTTTCTGCTGAGTCTATAGAGGTCATTGACTAGATCGTACCTCACAGATAAATAGTTAGTTAATCGAGAAGGAACGGAAAAACGCTCCATCCGACTCCTGGAGTTCTTGCTTCCTAGTTGTGTACTAGGTCCAGTGTGGCATTTGATGACTGGGTTCTGGATGTAGGGCTTGCGTTATGCTGTTCGTTACCTGTAGCTGCCAGAGCCTTGTGCTGGGTTTCGTCAGCCCTAACTAGTTCATGGGAGGGGGCGATGGTATCAACCTCACCTGAACACAGTCGCTAGTGTACCACACCCAAAACTACCTGTGATGTTGTATTAAGACCAGCAGGACTGTTAGACCTGCCAGCCAATTGAACGCTTGCGCAGTTAAAAGTTCAGGTTCTGATACAACGACAGAACTCTGGCATGCCAGCTCAGTATCTCGAAAAGGGGGTGTCAGTGCACTCGAATGAGATAAATGTAATTCTCTGGATTGAAAGGCTCGCCATGTTAATTGGGTGTGCGCGTCAGATCAAGATGCACCTAGCAATCACCAATATTAAACCCAATAAGCCGTATCCGTCTAAATTATACATATAGTAACTATTGCGCTGAAGAGTAATTGCCGAATAGAATTCCGTGCCGGACCTGCGAACGCAATTTGGCTTCTACTTTTTCAGCGAAGGGTTAGGGTTTCACGGTTAATGTAGCTGGTAACCCCTAACTCTTGGCTGGGAACTGTTGCGTGGAGCGGTTTCCAGTGATAGTAAGTTCGACGTATCACACCAATGTGTAAGAGGAGGCTCACTTTCTCCAGTCATTTCCATGATTCTGCGCTCGGTAGTTGGATGCATCCGTCTTCGCGTTCCAGCTGCTGCTCCCTGCGAAGCGAGGAGTTTTGATAAACCTATGTTTCGTGGAGCCAGCCCGACAGCACCCCTCACTTGACAGTCAAGACCCCGACAATAGCGGGTACAGAAGAACTCGGAGGTTTTCTTACCTGGCGACTTTCAATTTAAGGACAGGCCAGGTGACTCATGGAATGGTTTGCAAAGCTCTGCGCATGCGGTGCTGATGCCATTTTGTTCATCTTTCCCCAAGTTCAACGTTGAGATAACTGGTGATTTCTTCTGGTGAACCTGCGCCAACAGTCGAATCCAAGCACAGTACCTCTCGCTTTCGAATATAGGGAGGAAAGACTGAGCTTGGGCTACCAGCTACTGGTCGCCATACCCCGATATCCCGTATTTACTCTTCGCTTCTATCACGACAGATGGAATACAAGCATGGATATGGCCAGCAAAATACCATGTACCAGGAACTTCTGGCTTCCAGCAAGCAGTTTGAGGAGCTCTTTCGAATTCATGGAGCCCCTGCTGCTGGGCGAGGGGAGGAAACATGATCGATGTAACTCTACGGTCGAATAACAGCTCTATTCAGTATATCTTTGTGATCGGAAGTGCTAACTAGTCTATGTTCAGATCAAGCGAAAATAATGGAAATGTGGTGAGAAAGCTTATTATATCTCTCCTTGGACCTTAGCCAATGGAATTGGGTAGTTATTTTTGCACGACGACGGCAATTCCATGGACATTTGCAAGAGCCCGAATTCCAACTTCAAATCCAAAGAAGCGTCTCCTAAACCAAGTGGGTATAGCCTGGATCCTCTAGGGCGCGCGCTGTAGGAAAAGTTGGGGTGTTTTGAAGACCACTGTGGTTGCATCTGAAAGGCTAGGTTATATTCAAAGCCGTTTTCAATCGTATATACGAATTGCAGCATTGATGTTTCTAATTTTCAAGAATAGCGGCCACCACAAAACACTACGTAGGAGGAGTTGCTTTTTTGTAGTCGTACGTACCGCGAACCAATACCTAGGACAAAACACTACGTAGGAGGAGTTGCTTTTTTGAAGTCGTACGTACCGCGAACCAATACCTAGGCGCTGTCATACATGCGAGTTGCCAAGGAGAGTACCTTGTACTGTACATAAATCATAACCAAGCTTTTCGGTCTTCAATCATGACGATCGGTTACAATTTTGTTCCTGAAAAAAGGAACGTGATTGGCCAACCACCCAAATCCTGCTTGCTGCTTTTCGTCGATCAAGGCCATCACGAGGTTCATTAGTCGCCAATATGACTTCACAACCAACCAGTCGGCGTAGGAAATTCAATGGTGGAAATCAGGAAAGGCTTGTATACAAGACAATGACGCATGATCGATCTTCAACAGCGTAATTGTACTTAAGTATATATAAAGTCTAGACAACGCTGGAGTCTTCAAAACAGCAGCAGCAGTCTTCCGCAAGCCCAAGAGCTGGAATAATTCTCCGCCTCGTCGAGCTCTCATCCCCAACGCCATCCTTCCACAAAAAAAAAGGAAACAGCCGCCACCACCACCACCACCACCACCGCCACCACCACCACCACAGTCACCACCAAAATGATCATCACCCGCACCGTCGGCCTCGTCCTCCGGGCCTCCCAACTCATCTCTGCCGTGATTGTCGCTGGTATAATCGGGCACTACCTCGATGTTCTAAACAACAGTGGGTACTGGCCCGGCAGTCGCTTCGTCTACACCGAAGTGATTGCAGGTCTGTCCATTCTGGCCTCCATCATCCTCCTGATCCCGTTCACATGGGCTCTCACCATGTTCCCCTTTGACCTCATCATGTTTCTCCTCTGGGTAAGCCCTATAAACCCTACCGCAGGGCGCAACTAACGCTGCCCCAGATCATCTCTTTTGCCCTGCTCGTAGATTACATTGCGCCAATGAACTGCACGTGGTATGCAGAGTGGAGCCCTGTATATCCTGGTCCTGACGCTTCTGCGCAAGGTACATATGAGCGATTCCTTCTCTATGATTGCATAATGTTAACCAAAACGCTAGATCAATGCTCCACTTGGAAGACAGCACTTGCGTTCACCTTTATTTCGGCTCTGCTGTGGCTTGCAACCGCTTTGCTGGCCATTTGGGTTGTTCACAGGACTGGCCGCTCCAGTAAGTCAACAACTGATCTTTTTTCCGCTACTGAAGAAGAAGCTAATGTCGGACTACAGGGGATCGAAGGAGATGGTACCGCGCCCACTATTAAACAGGAGCGTGCGAATGGCAGATGAATCATTAATGATGATGTGCTTGTTTGGGTAGCGATGAATCCATTGGTTGATGCTTTGTACTTTTTCTGATTGAGCTGAGATTGAGCTGAGGATTGAAACTGTCACCATTTTGCTTTGTTATAGTGCAGTGTAATAATATGATGGCCTCGGCCCAGGCTCTTGGAGTGGTGATTGGCTGTGAACTATTATTAAGCATGTCATGTGATACACGTTTGGAATTTGGAATTTTCATAAAGAGCCTGGAAAACAAGTTGAGCGCATATGAAGTAGATTTCGAGTTTTTAACAACAACCCTGGCTTGCATGCACAGAGTACAGTCTTTGGCTTCTCAACTGCACGCTTCTCACTGTGGTACCCATTTTATTGTATCTTGTTTGCGCAGTTAGATAGAAAGAGCCATCTAGCACTCAAATAGAATGCTACAGCAAGAGCATCCTAACCTACACAGCTGTGCTTTTTAGTGAGCCACGGCGCCCAATGGAGGTAGTCTAGCGCATACCTAAAGCGCACCAGTATGTTAGTCTTCTAGTGAACTGTGATTGTAGAAAGGTTCTCACCAAAATAGAGCCTTTGCATAGTTCCAACATCCACACAGTTATGTAGTGCACATTAGGTACGTGCTGGACTATCTCAATTGTGCGCTATAGCTTACCAAAAAGCGCAAATGTGTGGGTTGGGATGCTTTTGCTGTAGCATTCTCTTTGAGTGCTAGATGGCTCTTTCTATCTTGTTGCGCATGCAACATGCAGGTAAGATACAAGAAAATGAGTACCACAGCGAGAAGTGCGCAGTTGAGAAGCCAAAGACTGTACTCTCTGCATGCAAGTGGGGGTTGTTAAAAACTCGAAAATCCTCTTAGCAGTGTAGTTGACTTCTTTTCCAGGCTCTATATACAATTATACAGAATCATGTATCACATCACGTGCTGTACTCCATAGTACCCATCCATCATATACTTCATCACGCCAAATATACTTGAGCCTGAACCAAGGCCAATAATATGAGTTCCTTGTCTTCTACATTCCAAGCTTGAAGAACACGTGATTGAAACCCTAACCACTCGTGAACAAAGATTCGCTGGCGCAAGCACGCCATCGCTTCGTTACTAATTGAAATGGAACAACCGCACTACTAAACAGTGGATAGGAAATTATCGTACGCCCCCGCCACTAGATATGATCCAATCCTGTCCCGCACTTCAACCTCTGGGATGGAAACACGATGCACCGGGTACTATCTTCGAGTCGGACATTATCACGACAAGCAACACGGCGGATAACCGCTTCAGCACCCCTCTTACAACTGCGAGCTGCAGTAGCTCCGTTCCCACAAATCCGACATAACAGCAATGGTAATGGCGGTTCATCCTCGAACCCACCTATGGCGTTTCCATGTCTGGACGCTTTAGAAAAGCGAACTGAACAGCTTCAAACCCGTTTCTCCACCGAAGGACCAGAACCCTCCTACACGACCGGCGCACACGAGACATTCACTTCCCGAGAGCCAATCCTGCTTGACAATGGCGGGGTGCTTCAAGGGTTCGACATTGCCTACGAAACATGGGGGACGCTGAACGCCGATCGCTCGAACGTTATTCTACTTCACACTGGGCTCTCGGCCTCGTCGCACGCGCACTCGACACCCAGCAACACACGGCAAGGGTGGTGGGAGAAGTTTATAGGACCCGGAGGTGCAATCGATACCAACAAGTTCTTTGTCATATGCACAAATGTCTTAGGAGGATGCTACGGATCCACCGGACCTTCGAGTATCGATCCTGCAAATGGAGAGGTCTATGCAACGAGGTTCCCGATTATCACGATGGAAGATATGGTGCGCGCGCAGTTCAGACTTCTGGATGGGCTTGGGATTGAGACGTTATATGCAAGTGTTGGCGCAAGCATGGGGGGAATGCAAAGTCTTGCGGCAGGCGTTCTGTTTCCCGAGAGGGTCGGCAGGATTGTTAGTATTAGTGGATGTGCACGGAGCCATCCCTACAGTATTGCGATGCGTTATACGCAGCGACAGGGTGCGGCCCTCCATTCCTCCGCTCTTCTTCCCTTTACTAACTTACACCAGTCCTCATGGCCGACCCGAACTGGAGCCGCGGTTTCTACTATGGCAAAGTCCCACCGCATACAGGGATGAAGCTCGCCCGCCAAATCGCCACTGTCACCTACCGTTCCGGTCCCGAATGGGAACAGCGATTCGGCCGCGAACGCGCGGATCCATCGCAACCCCCAGCACTGTGTCCCGACTTCCTTATCGAAACCTACCTCGACCACGCTGGCGAGAAATTCTGTCTCGAGTACGATGCGAACTCCCTCCTCTACGTGTCCAAAGCAATGGATCTATTCGACCTCGGAAAGAAGAGCCAGCTACGCACCGCCGCAAAACGTGCGGAAAACCAAGAGAAGCTCACCACGCACGTCAAGACAACGGACGACCCTCAATGTAGCCTGACTCTCCCCTCGGCACCGTACCGAGAGCAGCCTCGCAACATAGCAAACAAACCTGCTGGGGACCACCCGCCACAGGATCTGATCAACGGTCTAAGTCCACTGAGATCTCACCCTACTTTGGTGTTGGGGGTCGCGAGCGATATTCTGTTTCCGGCATGGCAGCAGAGGGAGATTGCGGATTCACTCAGGCTGGCGGGAAATAGGAATGTCACGCATGTAGAACTGGGAGAGGACGTTAGTTTGTTTGGGCATGACAGCTTTTTGCTAGATTTGCAGAATATTGGTGGCAGTGTGGGAAAGTTTTTGGCGGATTAGACCAGGCGGCTTGTGACATATATAGTTGAGTAGCCCATTCACGAGGAAATGTTCAAATTGGCTCCTTTGAGTTGGGCTGGCTACGGTTGTTGTAATAACACTCTTTTCTTTCGATTACTGTTCCCCGAGCAACGTTTCTGTGGGTCATCGGACACCCAACATTCTTGACGAGTGATACCCAGTGCCCCAATAGAAGAGGCAGCGAGAAAGGGATTCTAGGGGACCTTTCGCCTCTCATGGCCTCCCGCTTTTGACAGCGGGAGATCGACGGCTAACGCTCGGCCACTTCAAGCGCGACCGCTTCTACCCGCAGATATGTAGCATGCGCACGATACCTCCCAAATTTGATCCGTAGTGCGGGGTACCGGCGGGTTCGGGGGGACGCCGAAATTGATGGCCGCTCTGACTCACCAGGTGAGGACGATGACTCCATAATTATCTCAGGATCCGGTTTGGATTTGCTTGTGCCACCAAGCGGCACCATCTCGCCTCTCTGACTCTGACGGCTTCAGCTTCAGCTGTGAGGGACAGTGCTGTTTGAACGAGTGATCATGACTCCGCCACGAGCAGGCTGCCGGCTCATTGCCGAGCGCGGTGTTGGGGTATCTGACCGATCGACATATGTAGGGTCGCTTGCAGCGACTGGATCAGGCGAAGGTGAAAACGTCATCTGTCACCCTAGCCCTTAACGAAGCCTCCTGACAGTTTGTTTGGCACACACCTGCCCAAGCGGAGTTAGGACGCGATTGGAGAAACTATTTACCGTAATATCTGTGATTTGCGTAATAGAGTACGTGCAGGAAACCTTAGACAGCCTCCTATTCGTCCGGCTGATATGTTGAATGAATCGAAGCTGTCACTGGTTCGGGTATGCGAGCTGCACGAGCTACAAGAATCGCGGGTTCAATCAGATAATACGGTAGATGGAGAGAAAGTGCGCTGCCCACCACCAACGGAACCTCCTCGCCGGCATGGAAAGCATGCAGGTCATCATAGGCTGCATTTTTTTTGGTTACGATTGTCCGGACGTCAGGGATCGTCATGTAGAATTGCTCAGGACTGTTGGTGTTTCTGTTGTGTTTCTGTTGTTTGATAGAGTGTTTCAGCTGTCTCAAACATCACTTGCTTGCACTCGTCTCTGTAGAAATCAGCTGCCGGGTAATTTGTCGGTATTCCTGGGCTGTTTACTCACACCCTGCCGCCCCTTCTAAATTCTGAATCCAGATCTGCGTCGCTAGTTGCATAGACAGGTTAAAGTTGATTTTCGCATGCGCATGACGATTCGGATCTTCTTCCTCAAATCGTCCTTGTCTTTTCCTGTCACTGCGTACAAAAGAAGTTATCGAGCTTTGCAACGGCAACCCTCTCGCCATCATCACGTCCCCATACATTCAAGCCAGCGAGCCAAACGGCTGCCCACAGTGCCACTCGGTGTCCGTTGCTGCCTCCGTCGGAACGTGTCCTGGTGTAAGGCTGACGAGGTTGGTGTCTACAGGTACCGTGCCGTCCGTCTACTTTAATTGCTTCCGCGGTCTAAAGTAACCATCCATCCATCCTCCTTCCCCGTCCTCCCCGACGCAACTCTGCCACCTACCACATTGCTCTTATCACCATATCCTTGCTTACCAGTATTTGCCTATCTCTAGCTGCAGCTCTACGATAAAGACCTAAGGATTTCGACTTGAACCTGCAACGTCGAGCTATCGAACGGCAGCACCGCGACGGGGCACCGACGATACAACAGAATAGAGCATGCAGCCCAGGTATGGCCAACGTACCTACTCCACCATCGACCCTTCATCTTCATCCCCCATCAAACGGACAACTTTACGGGCCCAGGCTAAACTCGACGGGATCTTCAGGAGAGAATATAATATTGTGGTTTTGGGTGCCGGTATGGAGTTGATGTTTACGTACCTTTCCTCGCGTTTTTGTTATCGCGAGAAGAGTGTTCCGGCTAAAATTCTTTTGCCTCTGCGCTTCTTCGTGAATACTAGGTGGTGTTGGTAAAAGCTGTTTGACAGGTATGAGAGATCCTCATCGCTCGATTTTGTTTCCCCTGAGAGTCGTATGTGCTGACGCCACCGTCACCGCCAGCTCAATTTGTTCAAAATGTGTGGATCGAATCCTACGACCCTACAATCGAAGACTCGTACCGTAAGGTAGTTGAAGTAGATGTATGTCGCACGGCCGCAGAAGCATTCCGCCATTCAATGAGCGAACAAGCAGAGAATCGACGTTGAGATGAGGACTCTTGGGCTAACGCTATTCACAGGGGAAGTCATGTGTTTTGGAGATGTACGGATCCCGACTGATGATCCTGTTTTGAGGAGATGAATCATGGGACGAGCTGACATTGCTCGCCTTCCGCTCTTAGTTTGGATACTGCAGGAACTGAACAGTTTAGTTAGTCATACACTTCCTATTGATTGTTTGAAGCACCCTCTAACTTTAGTCCCTCCATTAGCTTCCATGAGGTATAATCACGTGTTGAACTACTGCTACTACTGGGTTCTGTTTGCTAATTCTTCAACAGAGAAATATATTTGAAGACTGGTAATTGCTACCTCCCTTCACCATTCTTTTGCCCTAATCTAACCGTCGCACAGGCCAGGTAACACATTCGACACCTCAGGGAACGCATCGCCTTCACGCAGCTAACTCCTCCATCACCATTCAGGGCTTCCTCCTGGTCTACTCGATAACCAACCTCAATTCGATGAACGAGCTCACGGCAATCCGCGACGCCATCCTGCGCATTAAAGAAGTCGACGAGGTCCCATTAGTAATTGTAGGCAACAAAGTCGACCTTGAATCAGACCGGCAGGTGTCACGTAACAGAGCAAATCATATGAGTCGAAGATGGGGAGGGGTACCGTTGTTCGAAGCTTCGGCAAGGAGGAGACAGAATGTGGATGAGGCCTTTCTGGATTTGACGAGGCAAATGATAAAGGTATATTCGGGTCCTGGTGGTGGCGCGGGAGCGTTAGCAGCGGATGCTGGAGGGAGCGGTGGAGGTACTGGGGGTAGGAAGAAATCTAAGAGGATATGTACTATTTTGTGAGTTTTGGTCTGCAGGTGGAGGTTTTAAAATTTGGATATCCTGGATACGCGCTTTTTTGTGGACGGGCGGACTACATAGTAATGCTGCTTTCATTATTCTTTTCTTTTCTTTTTGTACAGGAGTTTGCTGCTGCGCAGATGTACTTACGAACTATTTGGAGTTGGTGAACAAGAGCATTGAGCAATTGACCCTGATTTGCTACCGCGGCTTACCTGCAGATGATCGACTCGCTTAAAGCGTGGTTAACGGTCTGACGGGGTCTGACGGTGCATCTCACTGGCCAGTCACACTGGTGGTGGCTGCTGTGATGGGCGGGTTTCTGGCCTTGGGGACCTCAACGTCAAGGGCCTCACGTCAAATGCCTCATCGAAACCCCACAAAATTCACGATCGTCACCGCCCCCACAGAAGTCTATACCCCACAATCGACTAGCTAAACCTTCTCCTTCCCCTATCGGACAGTTGGCACGCGAGTAACGATGATACCGTATGGGGTAGTGCCTCCCTCCAAATGGTAGTTATCGGGTTTTTTCGGTCCATGGCTCTAAAATTGCAGTGTCGTCAATTGCGGAGAATTGGGGACCTAGTCCGAGTGCTGCACACATATCCCCATGGTAAAGTAACCTTCAGGGTGATGTGTGTTCGGGAAGACCGACCCCGGTAGCGCGGAGTGTCCGTCTGATGCAGCGGTCAGTCCCCCACCCCGGGTTTATTTGTAGCGCCGCATGTAGCATATGCAACCCCCCATAGCTGCGGAGCCAGGCTAGCAGAATAACTACGGATACGACCAGTGAGCAGACACGGTACAAAAGGGGAATATTCCGTCACGGGGAATCGAACCCCGGTCTGGCCGGTTTTAATGCTCTGGAAATGAGAGCGGCCGATGCTAGCCACTACACCATAACGGACTTTATACTAGTAAGGGTTATGGTAGGTTATATGTACTTAAGCAGGCAAACAGCTAGATGCGACGGTACGGAGGTCGTATGTACGATACACCGTCGTGGCGAACTTAACCAGAACCGAAGCACCAAAAATACCGTACACGCGGTGGGTAGAGTACGTACCACCGCAAGATCGGTGCCGGATTCAAGTCGAAAATCGGTTCTGGTAGTGAGCATCGAACACGGAATTTCCAGCCGTGGGGCATGCAATGAATCGGGGCTCTGTACGTGTGATGCCGGAGCGGAAGTCTCGGCTATTTAGAGATATTCTTGATTCGGTAGTACTCATGGGGAAGGCGGAGGCGGTATGTTGGTGTGGCGGGAACGCTTGACACATCATGGCCGCGCCGGCGGTCATAGCCTGCCTCCCCTGCAAGTGCGCACTGCGGGACGCTGCCCCACAATTCGGGAAAGTTGTGATCCTTGCCTTGCGATACCTAGCCCTGAACCGCACGGCCATTCGGATGCAGTCTCCAAAACTGAAAAATAGGGGAGGAGGTATGCATGAATAAATTATTATATTGCGATAAACCGGTGCGTGGCCTAAGCGTTAACTGAGGGGGGAGAGCCTCGGAGCCTTGTTTCGACATCATGATCGTGACGAACGTTGTTGGCACCGCTTGAAAAAGCCGAGTTGTGTGCTTCTACCAAACAAGAATAAAAACGAGGCTCTGGAGGAGGAAGACGTCACCGTTGCGCACCCCCCTCCCTTT
>Ga0307515_10013605_pt1 | contig 15176 bp, 6 predicted proteins | sample 17_EM_MG_FD_194513 | JGI IMG/M metagenome (GOLD analysis project Ga0307515, IMG submission 194513) | Populus trichocarpa ectomycorrhiza microbial communities from riparian zone in the Pacific Northwest, United States - 17_EM | ecosystem: Host-associated > Plants > Roots > Unclassified | place... | reverse complement strand
GTGAAGACGAGTTATAGCAAGCCAATGCATGTTTCATTCTATGTGCAGATAAAATTATTCCCTTAATGCTCACAGCTAGAAACTAATTATAGTGAGCACTGACAGCCCCATGGTGATATTCACTGACAGCCCTCTAGAAGGAGGAATTTTTTTTCCATGGATATCACTTTCATTGATACATTCAACAGGTTAATTGTAGCAGAAAAAGTGAACTTCAAGGTCCGTTTTCTGTCCCACTGTCAGCGCTTTTCTGGTTTTCTTTCTCTCCATTCTCCATTTCCCACTTCAGTAGAATTCCAATCCATCGATCACTTCATGTGAGCATGCCGTACTTCCTATGGAGTAGACGAGCTATGTTTGCTAGACTGATTGAACAAATAATTCACTACTTTTCTGTAAATACAAGCAGAAATATTGAAGGAGTATTTTTATTGATAAATTACTGACAAATTTGATAGATAGAAATATTTTTTTGGTATTTAACAAAGGAATTACAATGAAAAAAATATTTAAAATAAAGCAAAAAAAAAACAATAATGTGCCATTTTTACCAACAAAATTACCGATAGAATTTATTCTGTCAGTACAATCCGTCAGTAAATTTATTGGTAAACTGTGAATATTGTTCATCATATCAATTATAAAGAGAATCACTAATGGAAAATTCCGTCGATATTTTTCAGAGAGCTCTGAAACTGTTCACTTCTCAATTGCACTGTTAATTACTGTTCTTTACATATAAAATCAACGACGGATTGAAAAGTCGTTGATGTTATTTGGCGGTTTTCTGAAAAATCTCGATTAAATTAAAATTTTAAATTAAATATTACAGACGAAATCACCGACGGATTGAAAAGTCGTTAGTGATATTTAGTGATTTCTGAAAAAATTTTATTAAATTGAAAATTTAAATTAAATATTACAAACGGTATCACCGATGGAATACTTAAAAATATTAATATTTAATTATCCATCGGTAAAACGCCCCAATAAAAAACCCAGAATCCATAATTTCACAATTGAGAGGGCTTTCTTCTTCTTCTTCTTCTTCTTCTTCTTTCCCATATGTAAAAAACATCAATATCCATTTCTTTCTCTTCTCTTCTCTTCTCTCCTCAACTTCTTTTCTTTTCCTCCATGCTCAAGTATGTATTCTTCTCCTTTCTTCTTTTTTCTTCTTAGTTTTTTTTAATTAATATAATTTACAAATTTGTTTTTTCTCTTCTTAGCTTCACTTGCAACCACATTAAGGTAAGATTTTTTTTCTTCTTTTTTCGTGTTTCTTTCTCACTATATTTGTTTTTTTTCATTTTAATTGTTTTTGTTCTTAATAATTGTATGAATATTGTTGTAAGATTTTTTTTTTCATATGATTTTCTTCTTCTTTTTTCCTAGCGTTTTGAGTATTATAGAGTGTTGATTTATATTAATTTAATTATTTTATGGTTTTGTAAAATATTTTTAAATAATTACCGACAGAATTACATACGGTATTTTTCCGAGGGAAATACCGACGGAATGAAGCGGATAAATTTTTTTTACACGCATTTTCTGTCAGTAATTAAATTCATCGGTAATAATATTTTTTTTATAACCAATGGACTTACCAACAGAAAAAAACAATTACCGATGAAAGATTCATCGACGGAATATTTCCGTCAGTAATTTCGTTGGTAAATTAATTACTAATAGAATAATAGTACAAATACCGATGAAAAATTTCATCAATATATCTAAAGATTGTGTTAGCGGTTGATCTCATCACAACAAAACAAACTTAAGGATACCCTAATTGATGCCCAAAACACACACTTAACAAGCTGGTTTCCATGATTGAAATTGTTAGACTGGATGACGTTTGTCCAGTCTCCACTCCTTCATAATATCCAAGTGCATTGCTGCTTGCTATTGGCTAGCTAAAGGGTCAAGGAAACTGCCAATGGCAACACTAGCAGAAAACGTCCTGAAATTAATCAAACCATCGAGGGGTTCCAAATACCAATTTACGACGGAAACGAAGGGGAGATTGGCTTGAGATGGGGCCATCGGAGGAAGAATTATGACTCCACTTGTGTGTTAAAATAATCTAATCTAGCATGAAGTCGCTCCCATGTCTTGCACGATTTCTGTTTGCAAAAGACAATCTACAATTATTGACTTGGTATTAGGTTCAATTATCTTATATTAATTTCTTATTATTACTCGTTGAATACCAAGGAAGGAGTTAAGAATTTGAAGCTGGAAAGGCATATTGAGATACAAAAATTATTTACACATGAAAACATACATAAAATAGCTATAGATTCTGGGCTAAAATGTGGTTTTTTTAAACTAAAAGGGTCCATTTTATAGACAAAAATAACTAATAAATTATTTCGAGCTTTGGAGTGTTGTGACTCCTGCCTAACATCGAAGTGTTTGATGATCACTACCAGAAAGAAATTTAGCAATTCGAATTCAGAACTTTTAATTAGTCAGAAGTCCCGGAATAGGTAAATTCTTATATGATTGAATGTTGACTCTTCTGTGGAATTCTGAAAAATTGGTACTACTAATTCATTCCTTAACGGATACAATTACATAATATATAAGAATTTATACCCGGTTTATTTTTGTGTTTTAAAAATATTTTAAAAATATTTTTATTTTTTTATTTACTTTAATTAATATTTTTTTGGTGTTTTCAAATCATTTTAATATACTGATATCAAAAATAATTTTTAAAGAATAAAAAATATATTATTTTGTTGAATTTTTGAGTGAAAAATACTTTAAAAAAAAAACCGCAACCACACTTCCAATCAAATCCGATAAAATAATAATAATAATAATAATAATAATAATAAATTACCTTTCATTTGCCATTGATTAAAGTAAAATTGACGGTATCATGTTATAATGACTTGAAGTGTAAGCATGGAATTGAAATAGTTTTTGCGTATAGGAAAAAGAGGTTTAAAAAATATATTTATAGTTGTGGTTTTTAAAGAAATATATATTTGATTAAAATTATTGTAAGATAAATTTTTTATGTAAAATAAATAACAAATAGGTCTTTATAAATAAAAAAAATATTATTTTAGATTATATAAAATTAAAAATTAAAATATAATTACGCACAGAACTAATGCAAAAATTAAAAAGATATTTAGCTAACTAAATAATTTTTGTTGTAATTAAAGAAAAAAACAAAAACTCCTATCAAAGTCACCTAAAAAGTCTAACCCAAGAGGATGAAATTGTATGTACAGACAAAAAATGACGTCATCACTCAGCCTCCAGTTAGGTTCAAGATGCCCTTTTTGTCGACGGTTTCACACGCTATTTTATTAACTAGTAATTAGTTTTTGTTTTCTATTTTTCTCACCTTGAAAGTGGGGCCCCCACGAGGCCCCACCTAATGCAATATAATGTTAAATCATCCAAAATTCATATTCTTTTATACAAACAACTGTAATGTGTCAGATAATTAAAATATAAAATAACAAAATTCTTTGTTATATATTATGGGAAATTGAAATGATGATCTAAACAGTGTTTTTTTTTAATTTTAAAATTTATTATTGTTTAAAAATAGTTTTTTTTATGTATTTATATGGTTTTAAAAATAAAAAATCATTGTCATATTTTCATAAACCTCTCGTAATAATGTGATAAAGAAATCTACCTGCAATAATAGAAAATCCGCTGGGCCTCCTAAAATAAATCATATTCTATGGCAGCTTGGTCTTTATGGCTTTCACTTCACGTGATTAGGTTTAGGTTTTTGTTTCTCTCTCTCTCTCTCTCTCTCTCTGTGAAAGAGTGGTGAAGCACCAAACCACTTTTGATTCTGAAGCAACGTTCGAAATTCAAACACCATTTCCTTTGTTCAAGGTGAAGAAGAATCAGCTTATCAATTAGTAACTGCTTCTTTACCTAAAAGTCAATTTGGTTAGGCTGCCTGCATTATTTACTTTAGTCTTTGTTTACTATTTATTTTTTAAAATATTTTTTAGTTAAAAATATATTAAAATAATATTTTTTTTATTTTTTAAAATTTATTTTTAATATTTGTATATCAAGGTATAAAAACACACTCTAAGAGAATATGACACGTTGTCATGGGCCTCAGCCTCCGTATCATCATCCATCATATTCTAATTAATTAGCCGAAGGTAATTAAAAAAAGAAAAAAAAAGAAGAAGAAGGGGAAGGGGGGAAGGCGTTGATTTTTCTATACATTGCAAGAGAGGTTCAAAACCAGAAGCTAAACAAACAAATAAAATAAAGCCGACAACAAAACGCGTCTAATATAGTTCGACTCCATTTCTCAACTACAACCTTCATTTTGCCTACAAACATAGAGAGTTTATTTTGACAAACATTTTGCTGCTGACTCTTTCCATATCTCTCCCAATCCTTTCTCTTTAGCTGCTGCTTCTTCTTCTTCTGCCTCCCATTCTTCACTTTCGGTCGGACACCGTCCCGAGCAAAACCTGAGTCTATTTAGGTGGCAAAGAACTGAACCTAAAACGGTCATGTTCATGTCTGTTTCATTCCCTATACGAAAACCAGATTAATAACAAGCTTTTCCATCTTCGGTTATATGGGTGTCTCGTAATTGTTTGCAAATGAAAATTCCTCTCTTTACATGGCTTTTCTTGATACCCTTTTTGACAATATTCTTTGGTGTCAATGTGTGTTTGGTTTCTGGCCAGTGCCGGAAAGATCAGCAATCCTTGTTACTCCAATTAAAGAACACTCTCGTGTTTGATCAATCTGTATCTGCAAAACTAGTGAAGTGGAATTCAACCCCAGATTGCTGCGACTGGCCAGGCATAACTTGCGATGAGGGTAGTGGTCGTGTTATCAGCCTGGACTTGAGCTCCGAACGAATCACTGGTGGACTTGGCGATTCAAGCGGGCTTTACAGACTTCAATTTCTTCAGAGTCTAAACTTGTCTTTCAACAGCTTCAGCACAGCTCTGCCAGTCGGGTTTGCCAACCTCACGGATTTGATTTCACTGAATTTGTCCAATGCTGGCTTTACAGGCCAGATTCCAAATGATTTCTCAAAGCTGACAAAGTTGGTCAGTCTTGATTTGTCTGCCCTTTCCTTCCCTGGAAGTCCTGCACTGAAACTCGAGCAGCCTAATTTTGCAACATTGGTTCAAAATCTCACACACCTAACAGAGCTCCTTCTTGATGGTGTTAATATATCAGCACACGGCAATGACTGGTGCAAGGCCTTATCATCGTCACTGCCTAATCTAAAAGTGCTGAGCATGTCCAACTGCTATCTCTCAGGCCCTCTTGATGCTTCCCTTGCAAAGCTTCAGTCTCTTTCAATAATTCGTTTGAGCGGTAATAATTTGTCTACTCCAGTTCCAGAATTCCTTGCAAATTACTCGAAATTGACTGCCTTGCAGCTCAGCTCTTGCCAGTTGAACGGTATATTTCCACAAGCTATATTCCAGGTACCAACACTAGAGATCCTTGACTTACAATACAACAAATTCCTTCAGGGTTCTTTTCCGGAGTTCCATCAGAATCTCTCTCTTCGGACCCTCCTGCTCAGTAACACAAATTTTTCAGGAACATTACCACAGTCCATTGGTGAACTCCAGAAATTATCCAGAATAGAGCTAGCGGGTAACAATTTCACTGGACCAATTCCAAATTCAATGGCTAATCTCACCCAGCTGTTTTATCTGGACTTGTTATCCAACAAGTTCACAGGCACACTCCCATCATTCCGCAAGTCCAAGAATCTCACCTATGTAGATGTCTCTCACAATCAACTAAAAGGTGAGATTCCATCCGGTCACTGGGAAGGCCTTCGAAGCCTCACCTATGTTGATTTAGGGTACAATGCATTCAACGGGAGCATCCCCTCATCGCTGTTTGCAATCCCGTCGCTGCAGAAGATACAGCTTTCCAACAACCGATTTGGGGGACAGATTCCTGAGTTTCCAAACGTGTCTTCCTCTCTTTTGGATACCCTGGATTTGAGCAGCAACAAGTTAGAAGGTCCTATTCCCAGTTCTGTCTTTGGTCTTGCAAAACTCAATGTCCTTGAACTTTCATCCAATATGCTCAACGACACCTTGCAATTACATTGGATTCAGAAACTTCCCAATCTCACCACACTTGGCCTCTCATACAACAACTTGACCGTGAAATCAAGTGGTGGCAATTCCAACATGTCTTCCCTTCCCCAAATCAAGAAACTAAGATTAGCTTCTTGCGACCTGGGAATGTTTCCAGATCTAAGGAACCAATCAAAACTCTTCCATTTAGACCTTTCAGACAACCAAATTACTGGGCCGGTACCTGGTTGGATTTCAGAACTTATTCTTCTTCAATATCTGAATCTTTCACGCAATCTTCTGGTTGATCTAGAAAGACCTTTGTCTCTTCCTGGTCTTAGCATCTTAGACCTGCATCATAACCAGCTCCAAGGGAGCATTCCAGTTCCTCCATCATATATTACCTATGTGGATTACTCAAGCAATAAATTTTCTTCCTTCATCCCCCCTAACATTGGTAATTACTTCAACTTTACCCTTTTCTTCTCCCTTTCAAATAATCACCTTACCGGAGAAATACCGCAATCGATATGCAATACCGAATGGCTACAAGTTCTTGACTTGTCTAACAACAGTTTGAGTGGAGCAATACCATCCTGTTTAATTGATAAGATTAAGACTCTTCGTGTTCTAAATTTAAGGAGAAACAACTTCGATGGAATTATTCCTGATAAATTTCCAAGAAGCTGTGAATTGAAGACTCTGGATCTGAGTGGAAACAACTTGCAAGGGCAGGTTCCAAAATCTCTGGCAAATTGCACTATGTTAGAGGTCTTAGACCTTGGGAACAATCAAATCAATGACAGCTTCCCGTGTCTTCTTAAGAGCATATCGAGTTTTCGTGTCCTTGTTCTGCGAAACAACATGTTCTCAGGGCATATTGGATGTCCACAAATCGAAGGCACTTGGCCAAGGCTTCAGATCGTCGACCTAGCTTTCAACCATTTCATAGGAAATCTATCAGATATTTGCTTGAAAACGTGGGAAGGAATGATGGAAGGTGGAAACAGAAGCCTTGACCACATAAGATATGATCCCCTGCAGCTGACGAATGGACTGTATTATCAAGATTCAATAACAGTCACAGTCAAGGGTCTCGAGCTGGAGCTGGTGAAGATATTAACTGTCTTTACCTCTGCTGACTTTTCAAGCAACAACTTTGAAGGGCCAATACCAGATGCCATAGGAAAGTTCAATGCCCTCTATGTTCTCAACTTGTCACATAATGTACTCACAGGCCAAATTCCATCATCTTTAGGCAACCTGTCACAGCTCGAGTCCTTAGATCTCTCATCTAACCAATTGTCTGGACAAATCCCAGCACAGCTAACAAGCCTGACATTCCTTTCAGTCCTGAATCTCTCATATAACAGGCTAGTGGGACGGATCCCAACAGGCAATCAATTCCTGACGTTCTCATCCGATTCCTTTGAAGGTAACCAAGGATTATGCGGGCCTCCGTTAAAATTAGCATGCTCCAATACCAATGAATCAAATTCTACACGGGGAAGCAACCAAAGAAAAGAATTTGATTGGCAGTTCATAGTCCCTGGCCTGGGGTTCGGGCTAGGATCAGGAATTGTGGTGGCACCTCTCTTGTTCTCCAAGAAAATAAACAAATGTTACGACGACCGTATAGATAAAATCCTTTTGGTGCTTCTTCCAATGTTGGGATTCAGATACTACGCGAGAGGTGATTGGAGGATCGAGCCTGAAGAAACTTCTGAAGAAGAAGATAACACAGATGCTGCTGCTGCTGCTGATGATGATGATGAAGTGGAAGTGGAAGTGGACAATGAAGATTACTTTGGAGGAAGGTACTGTGTGTTCTGCACAAAACTTGACATCACAATTAAAAAGGTCATTCATGACCCAAAATGTGTTTGTTATCAGTCACCACCGATATCTTCTTCCTCTTCTTCCTTCTCATCTTTTTCGCCATCTTGAGAGACAAGGACAGTGCAGGTTTTGTTTCTTGTTTTATTGTTTTGTAACTTGTATATAATACAGAAAGTATGCGAGTGTAAAGCTGATTGACGCAATTTCGTTGTATGGGGTTAAACTCATAGAGGAATTTTATCGAACAAGTTAGAAACTGACTAAATAGCATAGCAAGACGAGCAAAACTACAAAATTTCATGTACCTGAAGTGCTGAACAATAGCAAGAACTGATTTTGCATCGAACCCAGTCACCAAGAGTCTGCAACTAGTTTGTTTTCCATTTCCATGTCCCTCTGTCTCAGATATAACCAATAACAACACGGCTATCTTCTTAAGAGGTGCCATTGTTCTTCCCAAATTGGGAAGTAAAAAATCATAAAAATTCTCTATTTTAATCTTAATCTTAGCATTCAGTGTTGCGTTTTTTAAAAATTTTGTTTATTATGACTTATAATTTTGTATTTGCATGTTTGTGTTTAGAGGCGACTACCAAAACATGTTCTTAAATTGAAAAACAGGTGAAGATTTTGCTCGGTTAGTTAAATTTCATTTTCTTTTTATCTTAAACTAAGCATTCACTGTTGTAAAAAGAAAAAAAAAATGTTTCTGCTTATGATTACACGTGGAAAACATGAAAATGCACTCGGTAGTTGCATTTTTATTTCCTAGGGTATTTTTTATATTCTTTTACGAATGTAATTTGTTTTTTAGTTTTCTAGCTGACAACTTAGGTAGGGTTTAGTTATTGCGGTGACGAAAAAAAATATAAAAACTCTAAAAATAAAATTAGACAGAACAGGAAATTAAAAAAAAAATTATAGTGGTACATAGGATAAAATAATTGTTTTTATTTTATGTTTAATTGATGATGTACAAGACATAATAAAATATAAAAAAATTTAATTTATGGTTAATATATATTATTATTAAACTTACATATTCAAAAAAAATAATTAGATTTTTTTTTCATTTTAGTTTATATTGAGTATTTAAATTAATAATAGTATACTAATCTTACTTATAAAACTCGGACCAGCTGGATTGACCCAGAACTTGATCGATTCAGAGCTTGGACCGATCTGAATTTAAAAAAATAAAAGAAAGATTGACCTAGTCTAACTTCATAAAATACCTTGGTACACCTGTGACATGTGACAAGCAGTAAAAACTAGTCAAAAATTTATTGATTTTTTTAAAAATAATATTATTTTAATTTTAAAAAAATATTAACCATTCCAATCTGTAAGTCGAGTGAAGTTTTAAAACAAATAACTAAATAGAAGATCCGTCAGCACGTCTAGCATGTAGAGATTTTATGTACAGGCTTCCATATGAACAAATAGCCACCTGCATATTACAATTGATGAGCAGCCCTTTTTACAAGTGCAGGGACGGGGTTCACATGACTACGAACTCTCCGTTGAGACACCATACATAAATTAATGTCGTTTTTCTATTATCCCTCCATTATTCAAGTTTGTTGTTTTTCAATAATTTGCCCCACACAGGATTGGCAACCCAGCAATTTGATTCTCTATCGGTTGGTTGAAATGTTCTTGGGAACTTAACACTTGAAACCTAACCTAAGATAGGTGACAATACATTGAACCAACAAAATTTTAGTAATCTAGTTGATTCAATCATACGCCGATTCAAATCTGACCAGTCAACTGCAAGAAAAAAGAAAAAAATTCTGATATTTGACGTTTAAACCGAGTTAATCTAATTAACCTGCTAATTTAGAGTCTTATGAGTCTAACAACGAAAAGATTCCATATCATATATATAATTCCAATATTATGTCCCACATGCTCCTCTAAAGTTCAAAGTGTTCATGATATTATAATTTCTATGAAGAGTACTGCTTGGCTGGTTATGATGTCGAAGTCTACGAGTCAACGAAAGACAGCACTATATCATTATCCATCTGAGATATCTCCTCCTTCCTAATTGCCTCCTCTCTCAAACACAGATTTGTGTGTGAACTTGAAAAAAGTTCAGTCTCATGGCAGTGGAATTAAGCATAAGAAGTGATCAAGGAGGGCTATGCAATGGCAAGATGACATGGTTTGTTGTTTTGTCTTGTATGATGGCTGCCATGGGAGGAGTCATTTTCGGCTATGATATTGGAATTACAGGTGTGTAATTCTCTGCTATTTCAATCCTGAACATGATCTTTCTTCATTGTCAACCTGTAAATTTTGCTCTTGTGGTCGTTTTTAGGCACTATAGAACTCAAGTTACCGTATTATTCATGTTTTCTGGATTGTAATTTACTAGTTTTTTTTATGCAGATCTTAATATAATGAAGTAATCTTACACTTAGAGATAGCATTTAAATTACCAAGTTTACTAACCAAAAAGGAAGAAGAAATTTATCTTCTCTTTGAAGCTTGCCACCATTCATTTCACACTAAAAGTTATGTTAGACAACGTGCCAAAGACTTGGCAACAGCTACGGTATAACTTGCCTGATCGAACTCGTTTGATCATACAATCCGTTCGCTGAATCATTGATGTTAAGATAAAAACTAAAAAAAAAACAAAGAGATTAACTAGTGCTAGTTTACATTATGAAGGTGGTGTTACCTCAATGGAACCATTTCTGGAGAAATTTTTCCCAAAAGTGTACAGAAAGATGAAGGAAGACACAGAAATTAGCAACTACTGCAAATTTGATAGCCAATTGTTGACCTCCTTCACATCCTCAATGTATGTTGCTGGTTTTATTGCTTCATTCTTTGCCTCATCGATAACGAAGGCATTTGGACGCAAGCCATCAATTCTTTTAGGAGGCGCTGCCTTCCTTGCTGGTGCTGCCCTTGGTGGTGCAGCATTTAACGTTTATATGCTAATATTTGGTCGGGTCTTGCTTGGAGTTGGTGTTGGTTTTGCTAACCAGGTGAACTACATGATTCCTTTCAATTGATTCTTTTAGTCACCTTGTTTCATATCCGACATGTTCTGCAGGCAGTCCCACTCTATCTCTCAGAAATGGCACCACCAAGATACAGAGGAGCAATTAACAATGGGTTCCAGTTTAGTATTGGCATCGGGGCACTCTCTGCTAACCTCATAAACTATGGCACCGAAAAGATCAAAGGCGGTTGGGGCTGGCGAATCTCCCTAGCTTTGGCAGCAGTCCCGGCTACAATCCTTACACTAGGTGCAGTTTTCCTGCCAGAAACACCAAACAGCCTCATTCAGCTCACTGATGACACTGAAAGAGCTAAGCTAATGCTACAACGGGTCCGAGGAACTGAAGATGTTCAAGCAGAACTTGATGATCTCATCAAAGCTAGCTCAATCTCAAAAACCGTTGAGCACCCATTTAAGAAAATCATAAAAAGGAAGTATAGGCCTCAACTAGTAATGGCAATAGCCATACCATTTTTTCAGCAAGTTACAGGAATCAATGTGATTGCATTTTATGCTCCTATACTTTTCAGGACAATAGGACTAGGCGAAAGCGCATCTCTCATGTCTTCAGTTGTGACTGGGATTGTGGGTACTGGATCAACATTTATATCAATGCTTGTAGTCGACAAACTTGGCAGAAGAGCATTGTTTATATTTGGTGGTGTGCAGATGTTAGTGTCACAGATAATGGTGGGAGGAATAATGGCAGCTCAGCTAGGTGATCATGGTGGTATAGGCGGAGGATATGCTTATGTTGTGTTGATTTTGATTTGTATTTACGTAGCTGGGTTTAGCTGGTCATGGGGTCCATTAGGATGGTTAGTTCCTAGTGAGATTTTTCCGCTGGAAATTCGATCAGCAGGGCAAAGTATTGTGGTTGCTGTAAGCTTTCTCTTCACTTTCATTGTTGCCCAAACATTTCTAGCCATGCTTTGCCATTTCAAGTCTGGAATTTTCTTTTTCTTTGGGGGCTGGGTTGTAGTGATGACTGCCTTTGTATACTATTTTCTGCCGGAGACCAAGAATACACCAATCGAGAAAATGGATAGGGTGTGGAGGGAGCACGGGTTTTGGAACAAAATTGTGGGGGAAATGGATGAACAGACTAAAATTGAAGCTGCATGAAGTATATGCAGTTAAGTTTTAACTTTGTTGTTGTAAAATTAATTCTTGTTCTTAGTTTCATTTTAATATCTTGGTTGGGATCAAGAAAGGCTATGATCAGCTCAGTCTTTAGTTTAGAGTACATATCTTATTCCATTATTATTGATCCGATTTATAAATCCATGACCGGTTTATAGACAAGATCTCCTTCCAGATTTATATACCTTTACGAACTCAAACTTATATACTAATTTTTTTACTTATATAAACAAAACAGATTTCTCCGCAACATGATAACATAACTAATTCCATAATATAAATTGATTATCTTAATATAAAAGTTAGTACAAATACCGTCGTTGTGGAGCACTAACTAGACATAAAAAAAGTATTAATTACAACAAAAAGAGTAGATTCTGAAAGTCCAACAAAATTGACCCGCTAACAAGCTATAAGCCTAAAAAAGATAAATAACAAGATAGTAAGTTCAACAATTCGGTGAATAGATAACGTTCAATATACGTATACGAGGTAATACAACAATGAGGAATATTTATACAAATATGGCTTTAAGTACTTATAGTAAAGTTTCTCAAATAGACCATAACAAGAATATCATAAGCTAAGGCTCGTCAGAAAATCAAAATGCAATGAGCATGACGCTGCATATTGTAGGATGATCAGTCGTCAGAGATTGGTAACTCCCCCGACCAACCAGGGTTCATATACGATGTGCACAAAGACTAAAACTATATGTTCATATCATAATCAAACATATAGATTCATATCTCAAGACTCAACCCATGACATCAATCAAATAAGAAGTTATCATTTCAAAAATATATAATGGTTCATATCAAAGATTTAATTTCAATAAGTGATCATGTTAAATCATAAATAAGGAATAAATAACAATATAAGAATTACCAAGAAGCACAATCAATTTAATATTAACAATTCAAGTATTTATATTAATTCTCTATCATATGAAAATTATTCACTCACCTTATTTAAAAGTAGAAATGACACGAAAGCAAATATCGAAAGCAATTCTATTGATATCTTGCAAGTACAATATCAGGATTATCTGAATATAAAAGGAAATATACTAAAAAATGACTCAAAAAAAATGTAAAATCTATTTAATACATTTAACTAAGGGTCTAGCTCATAACTTATATGTTTATAAACCAAATCGATCCTTTTTCTAAAAAAAAAAAAACCCCAAAAATCAGATGTTTTTCTCAAAATCTAATTCAAAAGAAAACAAATCATAAAACTTGATAATAATTCACCAAATAAATCTCAATTATTCATCAAACCAACCTGAAAACTAAAATTATAACTAGGGACCAATCTGGAATTTTATCATATTTTTAGAGGTCGAATTGTAATTTTATCAAATTGGAGGACCATATTGAAAATGTCATAAATTCATAACTACACTGAAATTTTGCCCATAATTAATCCTCAATTCTGTCCATAATCTTGAATTCTGCTTCGGAGACCAAACTGTCATTTTTCCAAAGTTTAGGGGACTAAAGTGTAAATTTCACAAATTGAGGGACCAAACTGAAACTTTATCATCTTCAATCTCAAACCCAGCTTTTTCCATAGATCTCCTGCTGAACTACCAAAATCTCTAACTCAAATTCATCATTTAAACAAACTATAACTCAAAATCATCATCCTTATCTAAAATGTTTCAAAATCAACTAAATAAATCATTACCCATAATATTCAAATCAATTCATCAATCAAACCCAAAATAAAATCTTCAAAATTATTTTTTCTAACTCTCCTTTCCTTCCTTTATCTTTTCTTCTTTCTCTTATTCTTACAGTTTCCTCTTTTCAAATATAAGTCTTCTTTTTTTTTGTTCTTCTTCCTTTTATATTTACCAACTCTTTGTTCAATTACTAATATGTCCTTCATCCATATATACTTAAAACTTAGTCTTCTAAGGGTATTGTTGTCATTTCCTATTAAACCTTCTTTTTTATTTCAAAATATTACAATCCTACATAGAAAATATTGGATGTTGACTGAAGGAAGGTTGCTCTTCTTATTCTCTATGTATTGTTTACTACTTGAATCTCTTCTTCTCTTTGAACTTGGAGGGTTAAGATGAGATATAGCAAGTGAAGGTAGTAGTGTGTGTTAGAGAATTATATAAATTATATTTTAAAATCTCATCTAATAACTTAAGTTTTTGGATGAGAAGGTTGACATGACATTAGAGTTTTGTTAATCAAGCAGTCATAAATTCGAATCTTACTACTCACATTTTATTTGATAAAAATTAAGTACAAAATAGTATGGGCTTGTATAATTTTCCAGTCCAAAGAGATTTTATTTAAGACGTGTGTTAAATAATTATATAATTCAGATATTAGAATCCCGCATAATATTTTAAGTTTTTAAATGAGATATTTCTTTAACAGTACAATGATATGATTACTTTGTTATGATATCTTATCTTCCATGGGAGGCTTATTTTGGGTCTTCGACAATGGAATTTCAGGTGTTGCTCTAACCTGTCGTTTTTTCTTTATTATGAACCTTGAATTCTCTCACTTCCTCCATAGTCTTGTAATCAGAAAGCATTGTTTATGCATTAATTAATTTATATATAAGGGAATATGATGACTAATTTAAGCATTTAAATTTAAAGATGGAGTGAACTTTATGGAACAATTTCTCAAGAAATTCTTCCCAGCAGTGTGCTGTAGAAATATATGCGCCATGGAAAATGGAACCTAAGCGATGCTCTATGAGAAACCGAGTTAAATTATACTCTGAAGATTTTTTAGGATAAGCTTAAAACTGGGGCTTTAATTTTGCAGTTTGAAACTAACCTGAGTAGCCCGTTAGGATCGAACCACTCTCTGGTATATTCCTCATAGCCCATTAGGATTGATTGAGCCACTCTATGGCATATTGCTCCGAACCCAATATGATTGATTGAGCCACTCTATAGCATATTGGTCACAGCCCATTAGGATTGAGCCACTCTGCATGTTGCTCAAGCATGGGCTTAGAATAAAATAGTCAATTGACTGTAGGCCATTATATATATATATATATATATATATATATATATATATATATATATATATATATATATATCTATATTTAGT
>Ga0307515_10013604_pt1 | contig 15177 bp, 16 predicted proteins | sample 17_EM_MG_FD_194513 | JGI IMG/M metagenome (GOLD analysis project Ga0307515, IMG submission 194513) | Populus trichocarpa ectomycorrhiza microbial communities from riparian zone in the Pacific Northwest, United States - 17_EM | ecosystem: Host-associated > Plants > Roots > Unclassified | place... | reverse complement strand
AATATCATTTTAATATAAAATATTTTAAAAAACAATTTAATCCGAAGAACTCCGAGAGAGCTAAACAGATATTTTGAGATCTCACGTTCCATGAACTAAAGGACCAAAATAGTAATTATAACCAGAATCAAAGGTTAAACCTCTACACTACCTTTTAGTAAACTTGTAACCGTAGTCGTCACGTGGACCCCACTCTAACAGAAGAAATAAATAAAATAGAAAAGCAGAAAAACTTCACTCATTACCAGGTACCAACCCCAATTTACTCCTTCCCGTTCAAAAAATAAAAAATAAAATAATAAAAACCCCCAAATAAAACCAATAAATCTTAGGGTTTGTTTGACTCTTAACACCCGGAAAAAAAAATTAAGACTTTCCTTTTCCTTTTTATTTTTCTCTCGAAATCCAATCGCGAGAGAGAAAACAAGTATCAGTGAGAGTGAAAAACAATCATCTGCTCTCGCTCTCTCTCTCTCTCTGGATCCATTCTTCCTCGTTTCACCGATATTCTCGCCTTTTTTGTAGTGAGAGAAAATTCGAAACCTAGAGAGAGAAAGTGGACAGACAGACTAAAAGCAAGCAAGGAAGCAAGCTTTGTTTTTTGTTTTTGTTTTTTTTTCCCTTTTCCCTCTTCTTCTAACGTTGCGATCGGAGGTAAAATCGGAGCTTTATTCAAATTCTTGGAGGGATTTTTTAACAACATTTTATCTTTCGATTTCTTTTTTGTCCGGGCATGAATTTTTTTTTTTGTTTATAATTATTGATTAATTAGGGGTTTATAGAGTAAATTTGCATGCAATCCGGTGGTGGTGGAGGAGGTGGGCCCGGTCGGGTGGGACCGGCTGGGCGTGCGGGGTCCACTTCATCCGCTGCAGCATCACCTTCTTCTTCGTCTTCGTCTGCTGCTGTATGGAACCTTCAGTTGGGGTTCGATTCAGTACAGCAGCAGCAGCAGCAGCCTAGGCAGGTAAGGTTTTTTTTTTCAATTTATCAAACTTGATTAATTGATATGTGATTAGTGAATTCTAGTTGTAATTAATGTGATTGATTAATTTGAATTTTTGATTAATCATGAGTTTGGATGAGGCAAACTAGGCATGCATTTAATTTAGGAGAAGATTAGGTCATTTAAACTATTTTTAGGTGTAATTAAGCATCCATGTTTGCTTGAGGTTTTGTTTCAAGACTGAAGACTAATGACAACTAAGCGCGGGGTCGGCTACTGGGAATTTTGTATTACCATTTGGCATTCCTTATCTGGGCGATGTGTAATTTATAGTTGATCATGTCTCTTGTTTTCCTTGTTAGTTTATGTGGATATTGTGATTTTATTTTTCTACTTCTAACTTTAACAAAAATAAAGAAGACCCTTTTTTTGTTTAGGATCATGAAGTTATTCATCAGAAGTATTGTAGTTGATGTTCATGGTGGAGTCCATCTAATTTTATGGTTGCAGTTGCCTGTTGTGTTTTGTTGGCTTTCATTTTTGAGCTGCAATTTTGGATGAAGGAACTAATTTTTTTTTTCATTTTGTTTTGTTACTGAAAGTATATGGTGCATTTGACATAAAAATGGACCTGTAGATCCATCATGCATGCAGTTACAGTGCTTTCTCCTTTAGATTCTTGGCAATGTGAAGGTGCAATGGTAATTCTAATGTTCAGTTGACCATCTTTGTGCTTGTTTCTGAATCCGATTTTGTGTACTTAGTGAATTGAATGATTGTTGTCTTTAGTTCTAAGATTTCCTCATGTGCAAGGGGATTTTGAATCTTCTTTTTCAGGTGAACTTTTGGTACGTTTGTTTTATATCTCTAACTGTCCATGCAGGCATTACAGCAACAATTACTTAGAAAACCTGAAGGAAATGAAGCCCTTCTAGCTTATCAAGCTGGGGCTCTTCAAGGAGTTACGGTAGGGAACAATTTTGCTTCATCTCCAGGCTCAATGCAAACGCCTCAACAGTCCAGGCAATTTTTTGATTTGGCTCGACAACATGGTTCCTCTCAGGATGGACAGAATAGGAATCAAGGTGTTGAGCAACAGGCTTTGAACCCAATGCAACAGGCGTATCTTCAATATGCTTTCCAGGCCGCCCAACAAAAGTCGGCCTTGGCAATGCAGTCTCAGCAACAAGCTAAAATAGGAATGCTGGGCCCTACTGCTGGCAAGGATCAGGACATTCGGATGGGAAATTTGAAAATGCAGGAACTCATGTCCATGCAGGCGGCTAATCAGGCTCAGGCATCCTCTTCTAAGAACTCATCTGACCATTTTTCTCGTAGTGAAAAGCAGGTAGAACAAGGTCAGCACCTAGCCTCTGATCAGAGGAATGAGCAAAAGTCTCCACTCCAGCCTACTGCCACTGGACAACTAATGCCTGCAAATGTTACGAGGCCCATGCAGGCCCCACAAACCATCCAAAACATGGCAAACAACCATCTCGCAATGACTGCACAGTTACAAGCAATTCAAGCATGGGCACTTGAGCGCAACATTGATCTGTCACAACCTGCAAATGTCAACTTGATGGCTCAGCTTATTCCATTCATGCAGGCAAGGATGGCTGCACAACTAAAGGCAAATGAAAGTAATCCTGGTGCGCAGTCATCACATCTCCTTGTGTCAAAGCCGCAGGTTGCCTCTCCATCCATTGCAAGTGAAAGTTCTCCTCGTGCTAATTCATCCAGTGATGTCTCTGGGCAGTCTGGCACTGCGAAAGCCAGGCAAACTGTTCCATCTGGTCCCTTTGGCTCAACTTCCAGTGGAGGCATGGTGAATAACCCTAGCAACCTCGCAATGCAGCAGCAGGCTTTTCACAGCAGAGAGAACCAAGCGCCTCCTCGACAGACAGCTGTGCTTGGCAATGGAATGCCTGCTAACACAGGCCAAGGTGTGGATCAGATTTTGCCTTCAAAAAATGCATTAAACAGCTCAGAAACTTCACAGGCACGGCAATTCAGGCAACTGAATCGATCTTCTCCACAATCTGCTGGTCCTTCTACTGAAGGAGGCTCGGGCAACCGCTTCTCTTCACAAGGTGGGCCAGCTGTTCAGATGGCACAACAGCGCACCGGGTTCACTAAACAGCAGTCACATGTTCTGAAAGCACAAATTCTAGCATTTAGGCGATTGAAGGTCTGGAAATCTCTTTTCACTCGCCACTTTACATTTTTTTTTTAATGTACACGTGAAAACTTCAATTGACTCAATAAGCACTCAGCAGATCATACTTTTTTTTTTAATTGCTTGACAGAAAGGAGAAGGTACTCTTCCACAAGAGCTTCTTCGAGCTATAGCCCCACCACCCCTTGAGCTGCAACTGCAGCAGCAACTTCTTCCCGCAGGAGGAAGTAATCAGGACAGGCCAGGTGGAAAGATACCTGAAGAACAAGCAAGTCATCCGGAGTCCAATGATAAGGATTTACAAGCAATGCCATCTATGAATGGACAGAATGTTTCTAAAGAGGAAGTTTTTACTGGCGATGAGAAAGCAGCTGTCTCAACCATTAATATGCAAAAGGCACCGGCTGTGATGAAGGAACCCATGCCCTTGGTGGCTTCTGGGAAGGAAGAGCAGCAAACTGCTACATTTTCTGTCAAGTCAGACCAGGAGAGTGAGCATGGACTTCAGAAAGCTCCTGTTATAAGTGATCTTGCATCAGATAGGGGAAAGGGTGTTGCACCACAGTTTCCTGCATCTGATGCTGCGCAAGCTAAGAAACCTGCACAAGTGAGCACTGTGCCCCAGACAAAAGATTCTGGCTCCACCAGAAAGTATCACGGACCATTATTTGATTTTCCTTTTTTTACTAGGAAACATGACTCTGTTGGGTCAACTGGGATAGTTAACACGAATAATAACCTAACATTGGCCTATGATGTCAAAGATCTTCTTTTTGAGGAAGGCGTGGAAATGCTTACCAGGAAAAGGTTAGAGAATTTGAAGAAAATCAATGGTCTCCTAGCAGTAAATTTAGAGAGGAAAAGGATTAGGCCAGATCTTGTGTTGCGGTTACAGATTGAAGAGAAAAAGCTAAAGCTTCTAGATCTACAGGCGCGTTTAAGGGATGAAGTTGATCAGCAGCAACAGGAAATCATGGCAATGCCTGACAGGCTATACAGGAAGTTTGTTCGGCTATGTGAGCGTCAAAGGATGGAGCTGACGAGACAGGTACAGGCCTCTCAGAAAGCCATAAGAGAGAAGCAATTGAAATCCATCATGCAGTGGCGCAAGAAACTTCTTGAGTCTCATTGGGCCATCCGTGATTCACGCACTGCCCGTAACAGAGGAGTTGCCAAATACCATGAGAGAATGTTGAGGGAATTTTCAAAGAGAAAGGATGATGACCGAAATAAAAGGATGGAGGCATTAAAGAACAATGATGTTGAAAGGTACAGAGAAATGTTGTTGGAGCAACAAACTAGCATTTCAGGTGATGCTTCTGAGAGATATGCTGTTCTCTCATCATTCTTGACCCAGACAGAAGAATATCTTCATAAGCTGGGTGGTAAAATAACAGCTACTAAGAATCAACAGGAAGTGGAGGAGGCAGCTAATGCTGCCGCCGCAGCTGCTCGACTGCAGGCATGATTTATTCTTCTCTCCCTCTCTCTCTCTGCAACCCACCAATTAGATGTTCACATTTTCCTCGCACAATTAAGCTACATGCCTCATTTATCTTCAAACAAAAAATCCCCCTTTTTCTTTCATGATTTCTGATGCGTAAATTTCCTTTTCATATTCTTCATGTGATGTATTGTTTCAAACTGCCTTTTCATTTAGTTTTATTGTTAATTAAAGGGCCTATCAGAAGAAGAAGTACGCGCAGCTGCAGCTTGTACTAGCGAGGAAGTAATGATAAGAAACCGGTTTATGGAAATGAATGCACCCAGGGACAGTTCATCTGTTAACAAGTAAGTTATTTGTTTGAGTTATTTTTGTCATTTTTCCTACATTGAAGAGAGGAGTGAACTGGTCAAGCGATTTATTAAGTACTGATGGGGTAGTTGGCTCCAAGAGATGGAGGCTTTTATGCAATACAATATTATTCAAAATGTATCTAACAACCAATCTTCACATACATATAATTTGACTTCCATATTTTCTTCCTGCACAAAATTGGTGTTTGATTGTAATAGTTTAAAATTTTGTCATTCCCTGTTGTCAGCAGATATTACAATCTTGCCCATGCAGTGAATGAAAGGGTCATAAGGCAACCATCTATGTTACGAACAGGAACCTTACGAGACTATCAGCTTGTAGGTCACTAAAGTTTACTGTACCTTTTTATCTTATTTCTTTTTTTTTTTTTGCTATTTTTCAAGCCTTATTATGTTGTAAGTTTCTTAAGCTACTGATCTCTGTGTGTTTGTTTGGTCCTCCCCCCACCAGGTTGGATTGCAGTGGATGCTTTCTTTGTATAACAACAAATTAAATGGAATCTTGGCAGATGAGATGGGGCTTGGAAAGACTGTGCAGGTAAGTTTCTTGCTCAAGCTTCTTTTTTATGGAAGCTTAAGCCTTTAACCACATCCTTTTTGAAAAATGAAAAATTTGAAAACATATATGGATCCTTTGTTCTTGGAAAAACTATTAACAAGTTCACTTCTCACAAGCAACAGACCAATAAGGTCTATCGAATTTTTTGTTGATCAATAAGTTCAACTATAAATTTATTTTAAAGGATTTTATTTCTTTATATACTCTTAAAGTACCCTATGAAACTTTTCATTACCAATTGAAAATCCTAGAAACTTTCTTTACGAGGATAAAAATCTAATAAATTAAAAGATGAATCTGTTGTGTCAATGATTAAAAACATATAAATTAAATAATATCAAAGTATGTATCCTATGAAAAAGTTCACTTTTAAATAACGGGAAGTATTTAACAACCCTGGAACTTTAACTGATTATGTACAAAGGAACTTATTGCCATAACAATCTAACTCTAAAAGCCTGTTTTTAATATAAGAAAAGGAGTAACTAGATAAAATTGCAGGTTTTAACCTAAATTATAGAAGTTGAGAAAATTAACTGTGAAACCCTAAAAGCTAATGTTATACATGTCAAGAAAAGAAGAATGATGCATGTACCCATTTTTTCTTTTTAGCAAACTTGCATGTGAATGTGGGAGTAATTCTTATATATGAGGTGGTAGTTGTATAATGAACTTATTGGTCTTTTGCTTAAGAAAAGTGAACGTATTGGCACATTTCCTTCAGTTCTTTTGGCCGCTTGGTAGTCAACTAGAAAAATTTATAGATGACATAGTGAACATTTTTTCTTAATGTGGACTGGCTATTCTTTGATAATTTTGCTCCTATGCAGGTGATGGCACTGATTGCTTATCTAATGGAATTCAAAGGAAACTATGGACCGCATCTTATAATTGTTCCTAATGCTGTTTTGGTGAATTGGAAGGTTAGTTACTGTTGGTTCCACATTTAATGGTATGGTTTTTCTAGTGCTTTTTGATGTCTGACCGAGTTCACGCTGCAGAGCGAGCTGCACAGCTGGCTGCCATCTGTGTCCTGCATTTATTATGTTGGTGGAAAGGATCAGCGTGCAAAATTATTTTCCCAAGTAAGAAAACCACCATTACTTCATTTGTTTTTCGTTCTTCAGATTTATGATGAATTGTTGAACTTTCTTTTGCTGGCACTCTGTAGGAGGTTTCTGCCATGAAATTTAATGTTCTCGTGACAACTTACGAGTTTATCATGTATGATCGCACGAAACTTTCTAAACTTGATTGGAAGTACATCATAATTGACGAGGCACAGAGAATGAAGGACAGGGAATCAGTTTTAGCCCGTGATCTTGATAGATATCGCTGCCAGAGGCGCTTACTTCTCACAGGGACACCATTACAGGTCTGTTAAAGCTGTCTATTTTACAGTTACACAATATTGTTTCACAAATGCTTATCCGTGTGTCTGGGAAAACTTATCACCACAAAACAGTCTTGTAGTCTGGGCTTCCGTGGTCTGACTGCTATTTAAGTGATTGGGAGAGGATAGGTGGGAGTAAAGAGTGAAAGCAGGAAGAAAATTGGAGAAAGAATAGGTGATATTACTGCTGTTTAGAAAAGAGTGAAAAAGTGAGCCATGGAAGACAGAGACAAAATTTTCTCCTCGGGCTCATTTTCTTTCTCCAAAATGCAAGAAAATAAATCCTTTCAGTTTTTACTAGATTGATTTACATAGATACACCTTTTTCACGTTTGATTTTATAGATCAGCATTGTTTTGCAGGACAATTACATATTTAGCTGCAGTTCTTTGTTCCTTATTCACCTTTTCTTTTTTACATTTTAATTCCTTCCAAGCACAATAAGATTGTAATTTTCTATTCTCTCCACCTTTCGTTTTGTGTTTTTATCCTGAATGCAGCCTTGATATCTTTCTTGTTAATATCGGTGTGCTGCTGTGCATTCACTGTTGTTCACAAAAAGGCTGTTGTTCTACTGAACCTTATGTTAACCAAATAATCATTCTAGCTGCATAAAACATGTTTATAAATCATGAACTACTACATGCAAGCATGGCCTTTCTAAATGACAATTCTGTTTAAACTAATTAAGAGCAGGTAAAAATGTTCCAACAGTGTACACAAGGGAAAAAATTGATGTTCAGAGATTTTTTTAATCAAACTGCCAACTTTATCTGACATGTAGCAGAGTAAATAAAAATTCATTTCAGGCTTATAGTATCCAAGCATCCCACCATTTCCTGATGCCAAGTTTTAAAAATGGAGAATTAGCAAGATTTGCAAAACCTGGCCGTGTTTGACTAGGATGTTTGTGATATACTAGTGTATCCATGTCCTTGTCTTCGCACTTCATGATTTTGTAGGAAAGCAAGGAAAAATTCCTTCCATCAGAGAACCTGTTACATCTGCTGATATGTTTCTGTTTGCACATATTATGATTCCTGGTTGGATGTCTTCTTACATTTTGGATAAGACTTGTGAAAAGGTTTCAAGGTAATGATCAAGAGATTGGAATCTCTGTGGTTTACAAATGAAAATTAGATGGTCTTGCTTTGATATGTATGAAGCTAGATTGTGATATTAAGAAAAATAATGGCTCAGAAATTCAATTTTAACTTCCTCGACAAGGTATTTTGGCAATGACTTTACATAGATTGATTTTTGTCTCTGCAGAATGACTTGAAGGAGCTATGGTCGCTACTGAATTTACTTCTACCAGAAGTTTTTGATAATCGTAAAGCATTTCATGATTGGTTCTCGAAGCCCTTTCAAAGGGAAGCCCCTGTGCATGATGGAGAGGATGACTGGCTTGAGACTGAAAAGAAGGTTATCATAATTCATCGACTTCATCAAATTTTAGAGCCTTTTATGCTCAGACGTCGTGTGGAAGATGTGGAAGGTTCACTTCCACCCAAGGTATGGCATTAATTTGTCATCATCAATCATGATGTTTTCACGTTGTGGATTCTAACATACTGCTGTGTCTTCAAGCGATGGATTCTAATATAGGGCTGCACTGCAGGTTTCCATTGTCTTGAGATGTAGAATGTCTGCTATACAGAGTACAATTTATGATTGGATCAAATCTACTGGCACTATCCGAGTTGACCCTGAGGATGAGAAGCGCAGGGTTCAAAAAAATCCAGCATACCAGGCTAAGGTGTATAGAACTTTAAATAACAGATGTATGGAGCTCCGAAAAACTTGCAATCATCCTTTGCTTAATTACCCGTATTTTAACGACTTATCCAAGGATTTCCTTGTTAAATCTTGTGGAAAACTTTGGGTTCTGGATAGGATTCTCATAAAACTTCAAAGAACAGGCCATCGGGTGCTACTCTTTAGCACCATGACAAAACTCCTTGATATATTAGAGGAATACTTGCAATGGCGCCGACTGGTGTACAGAAGGATCGATGGAACAACTAGCCTTGAAGATCGTGAATCAGCTATTGTGGACTTTAATAGCCCTGGTTCAGACTGCTTTATTTTCTTGCTTAGTATTCGTGCAGCTGGAAGGGGTCTTAATCTGCAGTCTGCTGACACAGTTGTCATATATGATCCTGATCCGAATCCTAAGAATGAGGAACAGGCAGTTGCTAGAGCCCACCGGATTGGACAGACAAGAGAAGTCAAAGTCATTTATATGGAAGCAGTTGTTAACAAAATTTCTAGCTGTCAAAAGGAGGATGAATTAAGAAGCGGAGGTACAGTTGATCTAGAAGATGACCTTGTTGGCAAGGATCGATATATGGGTTCTATTGAGAGCCTTATAAGGAACAATATCCAGCAATACAAGATTGACATGGCTGATGAGGTTATCAATGCTGGGCGTTTTGACCAAAGAACAACACACGAGGAAAGGCGGATGACTTTAGAGACATTATTGCATGACGAAGAGCGATATCAAGAAACTTTGCATGATGTTCCATCACTCCAAGAGGTAAATCGCATGATAGCCAGGAGTGAAGATGAAGTTGAGTTATTTGATCAAATGGATGAAGAATTTGATTGGATCGAGGAGATGACGAGGTATGACCAGGTACCCAAGTGGCTTCGAGCCAGTACAAAAGAAGTGGATGCTACTATTGCTGTCTTATCGAAGAAACCATCAAAAGCGATCCTTTTTGCTGATGGTATGGGTATGGCATCCGGTGAAATGGAAACTGAAAGAAAAAGGGGGCGGCCGAAAGGGAAAAAGTCTCCTAATTACAAGGAAATTGATGAAGAAACTGGAGACTATTCTGAGGCAAGTTCTGATGAGAGAAATGGTTATTCTGCACATGAAGAAGAGGGAGAAATTAGAGAATTTGAAGATGATGAATCCAGTGATGCTGTTGGGGCACCACCTGTTAATAAGGACCAATCAGAAGATGATGGTCCAGCATGTGATGGGGGCTACGAGTATCACCAAGCTGTGGAAAGCACTAGAAATGATCATGCACTAGATGAAGCTGGCTCCTCAGGGTCATCCTCTGACAGCCAAAGAATGACACGAATGATCTCTCCTGTTTCTCCTCAGAAATTCGGGTCTCTTTCTGCTTTAGAAGCTAGACCAGGTTCACTTTCCAAGAAGCTGGTATGTTTCTTCTATCTCTATACGTGTGCTTCGTTACTGACTTGGTTGATTTTGCTATCCATTTACTATTCCATTAATATTTTACAGCCTGATGAATTAGAAGAGGGGGAAATTGCGGTGTCTGGAGATTCTCACATGGATCACCAGCAATCAGGAAGTTGGATACATGATCGTGATGAAGGTGAAGATGAACAGGTTCTACAACCTAAAATAAAACGAAAACGTAGTATTCGGCTTCGACCTCGCCTCACTGTTGAAAAGCCAGAGGAGAAGTCTAGCAATGATGTGCAACGTGGAGATTCTTTTCTGTTGCCATTCCAAGTGGATAATAAATATCAAGCACAGTTGAAGAGTGATACTGAAATGAAAGCATTAGTAGAGCCCAGTGGATTCAAGCATGATCAGAGTGATTCCTCAAGAAGTAGACGAAATCTACCTTCAAGAAGAATAGCCAAAACATCTAAGTTGCGGGCTTCACCAAAATCTAGCAGATTGAATTTGCAGTCTGCTCCAGCAGAGGATGCTGCTGAACACTCTAGAGAGAGCTGGGATGGTAAAGTTCCAAGTACAAGTGGTGCTTCAACATTGGGCAAGATGTCTGATGTCATCCAGAGAAGGGTATGTACTTGGTCATTTATTATTTTAATTTATCTTGTCTTGTTAATATAATATAATTGGATAAATCATACTTGTCTAAAAGAGGGCTTGACAGGAGAAAATAAAGATCTGCTTGGCACTATATTTTTTGTATTCCTCTTTAATGTAGACTTTTTTTTTTAACTTGTCTTTCTAGTTACATCGTATTTCTGTATATTAACTGGAAGTTTCAATTGTGCAGTGTAAAAATGTTATTAGCAAGTTTCAAAGGAGAATAGACAAGGAAGGGCAACAAATTGTACCTCTTCTAGCTGATTTGTGGAAGAGGATTGAAAATCCTGGTTACATAAGTGGTGCTGGAACTAATCTTTTGGATTTACGTAAGATTGAACAGCGTGTTGACAGATTGGAGTATAGTGGAGTAATGGAGCTCGTGTTCGACGTGCAATTCATGTTAAAAGGTGCAATGCAATTTTATGGGTTCTCGCATGAGGTATGACTTCTCATCCAAACTTGCGTTTAAACATAATTCTTCTCTTCTTTTTAACATTTTCTTCTGGAAAATGCTATTGACAATATCTTGGATACCCTTTCGAAGCATGAACATGGTCATTGAAATTTTTTTATGGTATGACATTTGTCAATCATTCAGCTTGGAATTTGTGTCCAGCCATGTATCACACCAATCTCTGGAGTGCTCTGTTATCTTCAAGATCTATAAAATTTTTCCATCATAAAATTTTGGATATGTAATTTTAACATGTCCAATTATATATTTCTTGTTGGTTTTCTTTTTCTTTCACATCTACATAATGGATTGGTGCAATTGGGAAATTTATGGAAGCATCACCTCTGAATGTGATGCAGTTCAACTTTCTATCTATTATCCCATTAAAGGAAAAGACAGAAAGGTTGGAAGCTACTGTGCTTGCAAAAAGCTTATCCTTTGGTTATGCCTACCTCATAGAATTTTCCTATGAATGAAAATTCCAAAATTCTTCCTCGCATCCATGAATAAAAATTCCCATTTTCTTTCTCTCATATCATTGAACAAATGGCTAATTGTCAGAATTATGGAATTATGCGATATTCTTCTATCTATTGCTTCAATTAGTTGCCTTAACTCCCAATCATGCCTATTGTCAAAGCTAATTCTCTTGGTCAAACTTCAAAATCATTTAGAATCTCAAGGGATGTTTACACCATGCAGGTTAGAACTGAAGCAAGAAAGGTGCATGATCTCTTTTTTGATATCTTGAAGATTGCGTTTCCAGACACAGATTTCCGAGAGGCGAGGGATACTTTCTCTTTCTCTGGTCCATCATCAACTTCCATTTCAGCTCCATCTCCAAAACAAGCTGCTCTTGGTCTAATCAAGAGACACAAGTCAATAAATGATGTAGAACCTGACAACAGCACTACCCATAAGCCAATGCAGCGAGGATCCATTCCTACTGGTGACGACACAAGGAGGGTCCATGTGCCCCAGAAGGAAACAAGGCTTGGGAGTGGAAGTGGCAGTAGTCGAGAACAATATCCGCAGGATGATTCTCCACTGCATCCAGGGGAGTTGGTTATCTGCAAGAAGAAGAGGAAAGACCGGGACAAGTCAGTTGTGAGGTCAAGAACTGGATCAAGTGGTCCAGTTTCCCCCCCTAGCATGGGCCGTAATATCACAAGTCCCATTTTGAGTTCAATCCCTAAAGATGCGAGACCGAACCAGCAGAATACCCATCAGCAAGGGTGGGTGAATCAACCTCAACCAACAAATGGTGGTGCGGGGAGTGTTGGTTGGGCAAATCCTGTAAAGAGGTTGAGGACAGATGCTGGTAAAAGGCGGCCAAGCCATTTATGATTTTTCTCAAGCATAGTGTATAATTTAACGGAAAAATTTGTAGTCGAGTTCAGCCGCAGAGTGTACAAGTGGCCCTTCGTGGCCTGTGCCAGTGCTGTAAACCGGTGCTTTTAATATAGTTGTAGGTCATTGCTCCTCCATTGTATACTGCTCTTTGCAAGATTTTAGAAAGTCATAGTTTTTGCATGTGCGCCATGTAGTTATTGCTATGCCTCTATTTGATTGAAGTTTATCTTCATTTTGCTGATGGCTCCCATGATGCTGATGACCATAGGTGGTGGCACTTGCATGCATGCATGCATGTAGCTTAAACTTAATCGCAAGAGGTGGGATTGCACAACAAAAACTAAAAGACTGGAACACAGAGTGAACATGCTTTTCTTTACAAAAGAAACAGACAGGCCATGGAATTCTTTTTTCCTGCCCAATAAACGAGATCGTTTGCTAGGATTGATTTAACAGAAGCTAGAAATATGTACAGATACAACAGCTTGGCAGGGCATGCAACAGCTCGCTATGGATCTGCTTGGCCTGCCATTTCATCATCAAGAGACTCGTACTCATCTTCACTCAACTCCTCGTCACTTGATTTTTCTTCTGGGGCAGCTCCAATGTCCTCTGGCTTGGCATATTTCTCACAGTATTCTGGTTGAGGAGCCAATAAAAGTAGAGGTAACGTTAAATGGGCACAAATTAAGTTGAATTGCAAAGCAGAGTACACATCCACGACAGAATGAAGGAATCAGATATCAATGTATAGTAACTTAAGTTAGATATGCAATCTGATTGACAAAAGAATACATCTCCTGGAGAATGATCAGGTAGAAGTTCATTTTGTCCACAACTTTGTTTCAAAAAAAGATGAATTACCAGAAAAAACAGGATGAAGCACTGCTCAGGGTTCGACAGTGATATTATACCTAAATAATCAATCATAACAACGAGTTTTGTTCTACTTAAATTAAGCTGATTGATCTGGTTTATATCTAACACCTTAAAGAAGAAACGAAGCTTCTTGTTTTACTCAAATACAACACTCCATAAGTCTGAGGAGGCAGGTCAATCTATTGCTAGTTCAGTTTTCAAATTATGACACAACAAAGAAATCAATTGTGGTCATCTCAAAGGATCAGTCCTGAAATTCTTAAGAGCATCTATTCAACATTATGACTTGCATGATAATTGAGGTTTTTGGAAATGGTGAAAAGCTCAAATTTTCTAAAATTTGAGTCTTTAGAGACCATATATTTTAGGATGCTGTGTGTATGCCATAATGAACTAGTGCACTCCAAGGGTTTCGACCGAGCGGGTAGAATCATCAATGAAACTTGATTCAGAACAAGAAAATCAAGATCTTTTCTCATGTTTCATTACAGGAAAAGTTGACCAACCAATTTCAGATACTGATATCACTACCTTTAACTCTTTGCTCATAAGCAGGCTTGTCACGCATCATCAGAGCTGCAGCCTCACCATTCAATGGGTCTGATGGGTTAGGATACAGAAGAAGCTGTGGAAGAAATACTTCAAACACATTTACCAAATCTGGAGAACAAGTGTATCAACTTGTGAGACATAAACCCCAAACATTATAGCTCGACAGCAGCTTAAGCTTTTTTTTTTTTTATCTGAAAAGGCCTAACAAAAATATTTACCAAACATGGGGCTCCAAGTTTGATTAATAACGTCTAAACAAACCGAGCCAGACCTGAAATTAGAATCCATGAACATGTTAAGCTTCAGTTAGTATTCCTCTATAAGCAAATAAATGTGGTGATTTACCAAGCTTAGAAAATCATAATTCTTGTTTTCATACTTAGTTTACTCACATTTCATCAACATTTGGATGGTAGATCTTATTAACAAAACCTATTGAGGGAGATTTATAAGGATAAGCATCGGGTAGCTCAACTCTTATTCTCCACACACCTCCATGATAAGGACCTGCAGCAATCCATCACATGAGAGAAAAGGGTAAAAGATGCTTATTTTTGCTGAAACCAAAAATATCCATACCCAGTTTGGTATATTAATTGGACATAAAGTAAAAAAAAAAAAAGTTTCAACAAGAAAATGAATTTGAGGATTAGACTTGTTCTAAATTGGGCTAAAAAGGTCTGAGAAAATGCAGATTGTGCAATGAAAAAAAAAAAATTTCTCCTAGAAGTGAACTTCTTTCTGAAACAAAAGGCATTTAAGTTTTTAGGATATACAAACTGCAAAAAACAGTTGAATGAGAAAACTGTGCAGAAATCCAAAAATTAAAATTTTCAAAAAAAAAAAAAACAAACATCTGAGGTGTTAATTTGCTAACTATATTCTATTAAACACAAAACACAGATGATATTTTCATTTATCAACATCTGTATAATCACACACACAAAAAAAAGAATAAAGAATAACAGACACCCACAAAAGCAATCACTTTAATTATCCCATAGAAAAGACGATAAAAATGAAAATAAATATGTGCTAAAAAAAGAAGAAGAAAAAGGTACTGAGGATTTACTTTCATTGGGTCCATTGAAATGAACATAAAACTCTTGCATACCGTCATTGATCAACTCCACCTTGTAATCACTCATCATCCTATTCAAAATCCAAAAAAAAAAAAAACCCAAAAAAGAAAAAAAAAGAAGTTAAAATAAAAAC
>Ga0307515_10013603_pt1 | contig 15178 bp, 6 predicted proteins | sample 17_EM_MG_FD_194513 | JGI IMG/M metagenome (GOLD analysis project Ga0307515, IMG submission 194513) | Populus trichocarpa ectomycorrhiza microbial communities from riparian zone in the Pacific Northwest, United States - 17_EM | ecosystem: Host-associated > Plants > Roots > Unclassified | place... | reverse complement strand
ATTTGAATTAAAATTAACATTAAATACATAATCTAAATTATTATTTTTTATGTTTTTTAATTTATGAAAATGCTTAAATATATTAAATTATATAATAAAAGAATTTCTTAGCCTAGAAACTTCATGCATGTGGTTGAAACTATATTTTGATATGTTTTAAAAATATATTTTACTTTAAAAAATATTAAATTAATATTTATAGTGTTTTTCAATAATTTTAATGTGTTGATATTAAACATATAAAAAATATCTAAAAAAATATTTTAATATATTTCTAAATAAAAAAATTATTTTAAGAAAACATTTCACCTCACAATACTAAATATCACAATACTAAACACATATTAAATTAATATTATGATACTATAAAATTGACATTCATCATCAGTGTCATCCTAATGACAAATATATTATTTGTTATTATAAAATTTAGATATTTTTTGAATTATCAGCGATAAATAAGTTTACCATGAAAATGTTGAATATTTTAAATAAATCAAAAGAGAGTTGTTTCATTCAACAATATCTATTTACTTTAATATATAATGGATGCATAGGACGTGTTTGGCATGTCAATTTTATATATTTTGTAGAATATGATTGTGAGTAATATGATTATTGAGAAAGTTATTATCGTGATCGGTTGAAATTGAAACTGTTTGTTAATATATCTTTATTATATTTGTGAGAATTCAGGAGGGATTTAAATAATTTATCTTAAAACTTCAAACATCTAATTTGTCGATATGTACATAAAGTATATTAATTATATTTTGTACCAATATGTTGAATTAGAATAGACAATAAATTTAATTTTATAGACTAAAACTATAATGTAAAATGATAAACCTACCAACAAATTAAATAACATGTCAAGCAAAGTTTCATTTTATTAAAAAGAAAGCTTTATTAATTAGGGTTCAATTTCAAGAATAGGCGTGTTGTTATTGATGAAGGTAAGGGTATCTTATGTCAATTAAAATAAAGACTAAAGGCATAATCACATTCCCTTCTCTTTCCTTCTAAAAGGGCATCATGCACATTCCCCATTTTGGAGGGAATACAATATCCTAACAAATGTTTTTTAGATTTATAGTTATTTTTTAGTGTGATAAAAGATTATTTTTTAAAAAGATAATTTTTAAAGTTCATTGAAAATTAAATAAGAAGATAACAAAATTAGGGTGCCCAAAACACAGACAAGCTTATTAAGGTCTGGACAATCATTGTGGTTCTTTGAGTGTTATGACTAACCCAATATCACCGTGGCATGGTGTTAATTAAATATTAGTTATTTGAATGTTATCTAGCTCGAATTGTACTATTAAACAATAGCAACTCGTTGGCTATTTATAAAGAAGAATATGTTTAACCCTAGCCTAGAAGTCTCCATTTCAGGTTGTGGAAGATAAAGGTTTTTTGCGTAGGAATTAATCTTTTTTCCGATACACAGGATTTATTGGACAATGTTCCCCGTAGGGTAACGGAACATAACACGATGCAGTTCTTCCAAGAAAGGAATGGCGGCGATCAGCGTAAGAGTAAGGATAGTGTTCACACTTTGGATCACCAAAGAGGATCTTTGTTGGTTGATAGTGTGAGTGATCACTTAATAAAAGTGTTGATCAATGACTAGATCTAGGATCAAGTGAAGCACTATTAAATGTTTTTTTGCAATCGTAAGCATTCTACGTAGTTAGGAGTTGTATTCGGATATAGTTAGCAGAGCAGAATAAGGGATAGAGGCTAAAGAACAGACATTTTCTCACTTTGGCTTGGAATGCAAAGCATTCTTTTTTATCTTGTACCCTAGACTGTCTTTCTTCAATGTGGGTACTTGGTCGCTACACCTTGTCAGACTTTACCCCTAACAAAAATATTATTTAATTTATACATATTTTGTCATGAACCTCGGTATTCAATGTCCGTCACTCCTCATCTTTTGCTTTGCCTTTTAGAGATAATAATATGGTGTTTGAATTAATTTATTGATCTTACAGAGTCTCAAGGAAAAGGAAAACTCAACTCCGATATCATTCAGAATAACGCAGTTCGTCCAACTAAAAAACACTTTTGGTTGGTTCATTCTTGGCCAGTGGGGTTTTGCTCAAAGAATAGATATCATTGTTCCCATAAATGACACATGCATTCATCCATAGAGATGTCATTGTCCCTCGTGAGTTCTATTGTTTAATTTATACGTATTTTGTCATCAACTTCGGTATTCAATGTCTGTCACTCGTCGTCTTTTGCTTTGCCTTTTAGAGATAATAATATGGCATTTGAATTAATTTATTGATCTTGCAGAGTATCAAGAAAAAGGAAAACTCGGCTCTGATATCATTCCGAATAAAGTTGTTTGCCCAACTAAAACATACTTTTGGTTGGTTCATACTTGGCCAGTAGTGTTTTGCTCAAAGAATAGATGTCATTGTCCCTAGAGATGTCATGGTCCCTCGTGAGTTTTATTGTTTAATTTATACATATTTTGTCATTAATCTCCGTATTCAATGTCTGTCACTCCTGTTCTTTTGTTTTGCCTTTTAGAGATAATAATATGATGTTTGAATTAATTTATTCATCTTATAGAGTTTCAATGAAAAGGAAAAATCAACTCTGATATCATTCCAAATAAAGTTGTCCGTCCAACTAAAACACACTTTTGATTGGTTCATTCTTGGCCAGTAGGGTTTTGCTCAAAGAATAGATGTCATTGTCCCCAGAGATGACACATGCATTCATCCTAGAGATGTCATTGTCCCTCGTTAGTTCTATTGTTTAATTTATACATATTTTGTCAAGAACCTCAGTATTCAATGTTTGTCACTCCTCGTCTTTTCCTTTGCCATTTAGAGATAATGATATGGTGTTTGAATTAATTTATTGATCTTGCAGAGTCTTAAGGAAAAGGAAGACTCAGCTCTGATATTATTTAGAAAAAAGTTGTTCGTCCAACTAAAGCATAATTTTGGTTGGTTCATACTCGACTAGTACGGTTTTGCTCAAAGAATAGATGTCATTGTCCTAGAGATGACACATGCATTCATCCTACGAGATGTCATTGTCCCTTTTGAGTTCTATTATTTAATTTATACATATTTTGTCATCAACCTCGGTATTCAATATCTATCACTCCTTGTCTTTTGCTTTGCCTTTTAGAGATAATAATATGGTGTTTCAATTAATTTATTGATCTTGCAAAATATCAAAGAAAAGGAAAACTCAACTTTGATATCATTCTGAATAAAGTTGTTCGTCCAACTAAGACATACTTTTGGTTGGTTCATACTTGGTCCGTAGGGTTTTGCTCAAATAATAGATATCATTGTCCCCAGAGATGACGCATGCATTCATCCCCAGAGATGTCATTGTCCCTCGTGAATTTTATTGTTTAATTTATACATATTTTGTCATGAACCTCGGTATTCAATGTTTGTCAGTCCTAGTCTTTTGCTTTGCCTTTTAGAGATAATGATATGGTGTTTGAATTAATTTATTGATCTTGAAGAGTTTCAAGGAAAAGAAAAACTCAACTCAGATATAATTCAGAATAATGTTGTTCGTCCAACTAAAACACACTTTTGGTTGGTTCATACTTGGCCAGTAGAGTTTTGCTCAAATAATAGATATCATTGACCCTAGAGATGACGCATGCATTCATACCCAGAGACGTCATTGTCCCTCGTGAGTTCTATTGTTTAATTTATACATATTTTGTCATGAACCTTGGTATTCAATGTCTGTCACTCCTCATCTTTTGCTTTGCCTTTTAGAGATAATAATATGGTGTTTGAATTCATTTATTAATCTTACAGAGTCTCAAGGAAAAGGAAAACTCAGCTCTGATATCATTTAGAATAAAGTTGTTCGTCCAACTAAGACACACTTTTGGTTGGTTCATACTTGGCCAGTAGGGTTTTGATCAAAGAATAAATATCATTGTCCCTAGAGATGACGCATGCATTCATCCCTAGAGATGTCATTGTCCCTCGTGAGTTCTATTGTTTAATTTATACATATTTTATCATGAACCTCGGTATTCAATGTCTATCACTCCTCATCTTTTACTTTGCCTTTTAGAGATAACGATATGATGTTTGAATTAATTTATTGATTTTGTAGAGACTCAATGAAATGGAAAACTCACCTCTGATATCATTCAGAATAAAGCTGTTTGTCCAACTAAAACACACTTTCGGTTGGTTCATACTTCGCCAGTAGGGTTTTGCTCAAAGAGTAGATATCATTGTCCCCGTAGATGACACATGCATTCATCCTAGAGATGTCATTGTCCCTCGTGAGTTCTATTGTTTAATTTATACATATTTTGTCATTAACCTAGGTATTTAATGTATGTCACTCCTCATCATTTGCTTTGCCTTTTAGAGATAACAATGCTTGACAAGTAGGGTTTTGCTCAAAGAATAGATGTCATTTTTCCCAGAGATGACACATGCATTTATCCCAGAGATGTCATTGTCCCTCGTGAGTTCTATTTTTTAATTTATACATATTTTATCATTAACCTCGATATTCAATGTCTGTCAGTTCTCGTCTTTTGCTTATCATTTTAGAGATAATAATATGGTGTTTGATCTTGTAAAGTCTTAAGGAAAAGGAAAACTTAGCTCTGATATCATTTAGAATAAAGTTGTTCGTCCAACTAAAACACACTTTTGGTTGGTTCATTTTTGGCAAGTAGGATTTTGCTCAAAGAATAGATGTCATTGTCCCCAGAGATGACACATGCATTCATCCCTAGAGATGTCATTGTCCCTCGTGAGTTCTATTCTTTAATTTATACATATTTTATCATGAACCTCGGTATTCAATGTCTCTCACTCCTCATCTTTTGCTTTTCTTTTTAGAGATAATAATATGGTGTTTGAATTAATTTATTGATCTTACAGAGTCTTAAGGACAATGAAAACTCAGCTCTGATATCATTTAGAATAAAACTGTTCGTCCAACAAAAACACACTTTTGGTTCGTTCATACCTAGGCCAGCAGGGTTTTTCTCAAAGAATAGATGTCATTGTCCCTAGAGATGTCTTTGTCCCTCGTGAGTTCTATTGTTTAATTTATACATATTTTGTCATGAACCTCGGTATTCAATGTCTGTCACTCCTCATCTTTTGCTTTGCCTTTTAGAGATAATAACTTTTGGTTGGTTCATACTTGGCCAGTAGGGTTTTGCTCAAATAATAGATATCATTGTCCCCAGAGATGACGCATGCATTCATCCCTAGAGATGTCATTGTCTCTCGTGAGTTATGTTGTTTAATTTAAACATATTTTGTCATCAACCTCGGTATTCAATGTCTGTCACTCCTCGTCTTTTTCTTTGCCTTTTAGAGATAATGATATGGTGTTTGAATTAATTTATTGATCTTGGAGAGTCTTAAGGAAAAGGAAAACTCAACTCTGATATCATTTAGAATAAAGTTGTTTGTCCAACTAAAACACATTTTTGGTTGGTTCATTCTTGGCCAGTAGGGTTTTGCTCAAAGAATAGATTTCATTATCCCTATAGATGACACATGTATTCATCCCCAGAGATGTCATTGTCCCTCGTGAGTTTTATTGTTTAATTTATACATATTTTGTCATCAATCTCGGTATTCAATATCTGTCACTCCTCGTCTTTTACTTTGCCTTTTAGAGATAATAATACGGTGTTTGAATTAATTTATTGATCTTGTAGAGTCTCAAGGAAAAAGAAATCTCAGCTCTGATATCATTCAGAATAAAGCTGTTTGTCAAACTAAAATACACTTTTGGTTGGTTTATTCTTAGCTAGTAGGGTTTTGCTCAAAGAATAGATGTCATTGACCCCATAGATGACGCATGTATTCATCCCTAGAGATGTCATTGTCCCTTGTTAATTCTATTGTTTAATTTATACATATTTTATCATCAACCTCGGTATTCAATGTCTATCACTCCTCGTCTTTTGTCTTTGCCTTTTAGAGATAATAATGCTTGGCAAGTAGGGTTTCGCTCAAAGAATAGATGTCATTGTCCCCAAAGATGACACATGCATTCATCCCAGAGATAATCATATGGTGTTTGAATTAATTTATTGATCTTGCGAAGTCTAAAGTAAAAGGAAAACTCAGCTCTGATATCATTCAGAATAAAGCGGTTTGTCCAACTAAAACACACTTTTGGTTGGTTCATACTTCACTAGTAGGGTTTTGTTCAAAGAATAGATGTCATTATCCCAGAGATGACACATGCATTCATCCCTAGAGATGTCATTGTCCCTCGTAAGTTCTATTGCTTAATTTATATATATTTTATCATCAACCTCGGTATTTAATGTATGTCACTCCTCATCTTTTGCTTTGCTTTTAGAGATAATAATATGATGTTTGAATTAATTTATCGATATTGTAGAGTCTCAAGGAAAAGGAAATCTCAACTCTGATATCATTTAAAATAAAGTTGTTTGTCCTACTAAAGCACAATTTTGGTTGGTTCATACTTGACTAGTAGGGTTTTGCTCAAAGAATAGATGTCATTGTCCCAAGAGATGACACATGCATTCATCCCATGAGATGTCATTGTCCCTCGTGAGTTCTATTTTTTAATTTATACATATTTTGTCATCAACGTCGGTATTAAATGTCTGTAACTCCTCGTCTTTTGCTTTGCCTTTTATAGATAATAATATAATGTTGGAATTAATTTATTGATCTTGCACAGTCTCAAGGAAAAGGAAAACTCAGCTCTGATATCATTCCGAATAAAGCTGTTCGTCCAACTAAGACACACTTTTAGTTGGTTCACACTTAGCCAGTAGTGTTTTGCTTAAAGAATAGATGTCATTGTACGTAGATATGTTATTGTCCCTCGTGAGTTCTATTCTTTAATTTATGCATATTTTGTCACGAACCTCGGTATTCAATGTCTGTCACTCCTCGTCTTTAGCTTATCCTTTTACAGATAATAATATAGTGTTTGAATTAATTTATTGATTTTGCATAGTCTCAAGGAAAAGGCAAACTCAGCTCTGATATCATTCAGAATAAAGTTGTTCGTCCAACTAAAACACAATTTTGGTTGGTTCATATTTGGCCAGTAGGGTTTTGCTCAAAGAATAGATATCATTGTCCCTAGAGATTACACATGCATTCATCTCAAGAGATGTCATTGTCCCTCATGAGTTCTATTGTTTAATTTATACATATTTTGTCATGAACCTCGGTATTCAATGTCTGTCATTCCTCATCTTTTTCTTTGCCTTTTAGAGATAATGATATGCTGTTTGAATTAATTTATTGATCTTGAAGAGTCTCAAGGAAAAGGAAAACTCACCTCTGATATCATTCCGAATAAAGTTGTTCGTCACTAAAATACACTTTTGGTTGGTTCATTCTTGGCCAGTATGATTTTGCTCAAAGAATAGATGTCATTGTCCCCATAGATGACACATGCATTCATCCCCAAAGATGTCATTGTCCCTCATGATTATTTAATTTATACATATTTTGTCATCAACCTCGGTATTCAATGTTTGTCACTCCTCGTCTTTTGCTTTGCCTTTTAGATATAATAATATGGTGTTTGAATTAATTTATTGATCTTGCAGAGTCTCAAGAAAAAGGAAATCTCAGCTCTGATATCATTCAGAATAAAGCTGTTCGTCGAACTAAAACACATTTTTGGTTGGTTCATACTTGGCCAGTAGGTTTTTGCTCAAAGAATAGATGTCATTGTCCCTCGTGAGTTCTATTGTTTAATTTATACATATTTTGTCATGAACCTCGGTATTCAATGTCTGTAACTCCTCGTCTTTTGCTTTGCCTTTTAGAGATAATAATATTGTGTTTGAATTTATTTATTGAACTTGCAGAGTCTCAAGGAAAAGGAAAACTCAGCTCTGATAATATTGAGAATAAAGTTGTTTGTCCAACTAAAACACACTTTTGGTTAGTTCATACTTGGCAAATAGGGTTTTTTTCAAAGAATAGATGTCATTGTCCCAGAGATGACACATGCATTCATCCCCATAAATGTCATTGTCCCTCGTGAGTTCTATTATTTAATTTTTGTAAATTTTGTCATGAACCTCAGTATTCAATATCTGTCACTCCTTGTCTATTGTTTTGCCTTTTAGAGATAATAATATGGTTATTGAATTAATTTATTGATCTTGTAGAGTCTCAAGGAAAAGGAAAACTCTCCTCTCATATCATTCAGAATAAAGTTGTTCGTCTAACTAAAACACACTCTTAGTTTGTTCATACTTGGCCAGTAGGGTTTTGCTCAAAGAATAGATGTCATTGTCCTCGGAGATGACACATGCATTCATTCCTAGAGATGTCATTGTCCCTCGTGAGTTTTATTATTTAATTTTTGCATATTTTGTCATTAACCATATTCAATATCTTTCACTCCTTGTCTTTTGCTTTGCCTTTTAGAGATAATAATAATTGACAAGTAGGGTTTTGCTCAAAGAATAGATGTCGTTGTCCTCGGAGATGACACATGCATTCATTCCTAGAGATGTCATTGTCCCTCGTGAGTTCTATTATTTAATTTATATATATTTTGTCATCAACCTCGATATGCATTGTCTGTCACTCCTCCTCTTTTGCTTTGCCTTTTAGAGATAATAATATGGTGTTTGAATTAATTTATTGATCTTGCAGAGTCTCAAGAAAAAGAAAAACTCAGCTATGATAGCAATCAGAAAAAAGTTGTTCGTCCAACTTAAACACACTTGTGGTTGGTTCATACTTGGCAAGTAGTGTTTTGCTCAAAGAATAAATGTTTTTGTCCCCAGAGATGACACATTCATTCATCCCTTGAGATATCATTGTCCCTCGTGAGTTCTATTCTTTAATTTATGCATATTTTTTCATTAACCTCGATATTCAATGTCTGTCACTCCTTGTCTTTTGCTTTGCCTTTTAGAGATAATAATGTTGTGATTGAATTAATTTATTGATCTTGCAGAGTCTCAAGGAAAAGGAAAACTCACCTTTCATATCACTTAGAATAAAGATGTTCGTCCAACTAAAACAAACTTTTGGTTGGTTCATACTTGACTAGTAGGGTTTTGCTCAAAGAATAGATGTCATTTCTCACTCATTCCAAGCACCTTTACCCTGCATGGTTGGTGGCCAGTTAACGAGAAGGGACAAACTCTTAAACACTACGGTAGTCAAAATGTTAAATGCTTTGCAAGTCATAATTTCTTTAACTTCTTTTTTCTCAAAATAGAAATTAAAAATATTTTAACTTGGCTTGTATTTTTTTTTTAATAACCTGGCTGGTAACTTTCAATGTAAAATCTAAATTTCTTTTAAGTAAAAGGAGAATATTATTTTGCCTATCATTAAATATTAAATATTTGATAAATATCCGTGTGACACACAGTTTCAATAAAAAGACTATCGCTTCCACAACAAGATGTTGCAGCATTGGCCAGATCTTAAAAAGAAAGCAGCGGACAACAACCAATTTATATTTTGTAATCATGAATACAACCGACATGGAAGCTATACCGATTTCATCCCTAAAAAGTATTTTAGAAAAGCCTTGGATATGAAAAAAAAAAATCGATATGCTTCCTGTGCTGGGAAATAATCAGATTAAACCGGTGGATTTTACTTAAGGTCTACAATTGAAGAAGCTTTTCAGAAGAAATTTGATACAACTGGTTTTGGAGTAAAATGCTTTTGGAAAGAAGGTAAGAGAAGGTTGATTGAAATAAAAGTATGTACTGATAGAACTCACGTCTTTCCATGTAAATGATTTAAAACACTAGAATGGAGAACTTGTGGTATAAAAGAAATATGGCTATGAAACAAAGAAAAACTATGTTGGTAAGCCTATTTCTAACCTATTTTACCTTGCATCAAATCTAATTACTAAGTTTTATTTATAATACTAGGCAACTATCTTCTTCAGGTTCTCCTATGCTGTGGGATTGTTTCTGCAATTGCATGTGGTGGCTGTTTCTGCAATATCAAAGTTGCTGATCCGATCCTATCTTTAGAAAGTGAATATGTTACTGTTTTTTATTTTTAGGCAGCAAAAGTTTCTACTTTTGAACGGTTGAGTGCTAATTGAAAGGTTGTTTTGTAGTCTTGTTGAGTGCTAATTGAAAGGTTGTTATGGTTATTTCTGTTTAGATGCTTTTCAAAGAACTAAGGTTACTCGTTATCAAGAATGGTTACTTATTATCAAGAATTGTTGATATTGTCTAAATTAGAACTCCATAAAATACTCTTGAGTAAAGGTAGTCAGACTTGTAATCACAGTGTGTTCATGCTAATACCATCGACCAACTCTCATGCAGCTTCCCAGATAGTTTAATTAGCCAACAAAATATTCCAGTCAGAATCTTTTCAATATTTTATTATTTTGAAAAACATAAAAAAATAAAATAAATTTTCATGAATAGTATGGAATGTTGAAGCTGCAATGGTAGGCGCTCACAATTGTGGAAGACTTGTAAAAAACCCATGAGGCTGGAAAATCTGGATATTCATAGAATAGATTAAGATTGAGTGATAAATAAAAATTGTTGACTTAGTATTTTGTATGAATGTACATGAGCGTGTTTTGCCTTGTGATAAGCTTTCAAATATGGTTCCTTGAGCAATGTTGATGTTTAAGATAAAAAATATTTTGGTATTTTTTGAAATATATATCCCAAAATATATACGAAAATATATACTTGAATTTTAATTGTGAAATACAATGTGACTTTTTATATTTTTTAAATATTTGACCATATACGAATTAAAACAATTATTTCTTTTCATTATTTTTAATTTTAAATATTCAAAAACATTAAACAAACGCGCGCACACACTCTCCTCTTTTTACTATAATTTACTCACATCCACAATTACAGGTTTATGATGCAACATAAATTTAAAATGCTAACAATAATTTAAATACGCATTTCAACATCTAAACATTACAAAATGGACAGTTAGAGGCCATTGGATTGCTGCAGGGCTTAGCATTTTCCATCTTGCTTCTTTTAAGCAAATCAACAATATATTTACGTCGAGTCAAGTACATGCCATCTGTGCACCAAAGTGCTTCAACACCATGAAAATAAGTGAGACTACCAAAATCTTTGACAGCAAAGGTGGCTTGTAGAGAATGGATAATATTGTTGATGACAAATGCACTTGAGCCAATTATCAATATACCATCAACATATATAAGAATCTAGATCACAGAATTAAATTTCTGAAGCAAAAAGAGAGATGTATCTGCCTTACTTTCATTAAACCCCAAGGACCGGAGCTTGGTGGAAAGTTTTGAGAACCAAGAGCGGGGAGCTTGGCGTAAACCATAAAGGGACTTGTGCATTTTGCACACATGATTTGGATATTGAGGATGAACATAGCCTTGTGGTTAAATCATAAACACGATTTCATGTAGGTCGCCGTGCAATAAAGCATTTTGCACATCTAACTGTTTGATAGGCCAATTATAGGTCACTACAACAGAGATGACTAACCAAATGATGGTATGCTTGATGATTGGACTGAATGTTTCAGAGAAATCAATTCCCTCTTGCTGGTTAAATCCTTTAGCTACTAATCGAGCTTTATAACGCTCAATGGTTCCATCCGACTTCCTTTTGATTTTGTAAATCCATCGGCATCCAACAATATTTGCTTGTGTGGGAGGTGATACCAAGGACCAAGTGTCATTTTATAGTAATGCTGAGAATCCTTTATTCATGGCCTCTCACCAATGCAGTGATTTGAAGGCTTGAATATATGATGTTGGTTTTGTTGTTGTGGGAACATGTGCTGTTGTTAATGCTTTTGGTAATGGATAGCGAATGAAGTTGTCACTTGATTGTCTAGGGCGATGAATATTATTCTTGGACCTTGTGACCATAAAGTGAATATTGGTAAGAACTGACCGTGTATCAACGTGTGGAACTGGAGCTGTAGCTTGAGAAATAGTGGGAGATGGAGTTGGTTCTGTTTCTATAGAGTTTGCTGGAGGTGGAGCCTGATCTATGTCTACAGAAATCAACACAAAAGGTGCAGGTGGTGTGTATGTAGAAATATGGTTAGGTTGCAAATTTGTGGGACATGGGGATAGTGGCACAATGATTTGGTGGGGAAGAGAAACAGACGTGGAAGGATAATTTTTATCACTCACGGAGACAATGTTTTGTGAGAAAGGGAAGAGGGTTTCATCGAATATAACATTGCGAGAAACATAGATTTTACCCGTAAAGGGATCTAGACACTCGTACCTTTGATGACAAAGACTATAACCAATGAAAATACAAGTTTTAGATCTGAATTTGAGTTTATTCCTGTTATATGGCCTGAAGTTTGGTCAGCATGCATAACCAAATACACGCATAAAATGATAGTCAGGGATTCTACTATAAAGAATTTTGAAAGGGGACTTGCGGTGTAAAACAGGTGTTAGAAGTCTGTTTACAATATAGGTAGCGGTTTGAAACACATCTTTCCAATATATCATAAGTAAATGTGAATGAGCTAACAGGCTCAAACCAACTTCGACAATGTGTCGATGTTTGCGTTCAATAAAGCCATTTTGTTGGTGAGTGTGTGGGCAAGCTAGGCGATGGTTAATGCCATTTTGGTGAAAATAAGTGTATAGTCGTCGATACTCCCCACCTCAGTCTGATTGGATTGCTTTTATTTTCATATCAAACTGTTTTTCAACATATGTTTGAAAATTTAAAAAGACATGTTCAACATCAGATTTAAGTTTAATATTAAATAACCAAAGAAACTTGGAATAATCATCAAGAAATAACGTAATATTTAGCACCAGCCGTGGAAGGCATGGAAGCAGGCCCCTACACATCGGTGAAAATTAAATCCAAGGGTTCAAAGAAACAAACGTAGAAGTTTTAAAAAGCAAATCATGGCTTTTTTTCATTTGACATTTAGGGCACACATTGTGTGTTTTATTTTTCTCTACGGGAAAAGGAAGGGTGAATAAAACTTGATTGACCACTAGAGCAGATGCATGACCAAGTCTACGATGTCATTCATAGGAACGAACACAAGAAAAAAGCTTAAGGAAGGCTGGATTTATTGGTGAATTGATAGAGTCCATCATGAAGATAGCCTCGATGAAGGACATTCCCCGAGTAATCCTTCACAAGAAAATAATATGAGTGAAACTCAAAATACATGTTATTGTCAACACAAAACTGGTGCACAGACAGTAAATTCTTTTGTATTTCAGGAACAAGAAGAACTTGATTAAGAACAAAGGTAGAAGAGGGAGTGGAAATTTTGGAAGACCCAGTTTTTGAGATTTGCAAACCTTGTCCATTTCCGACTTGCACACTGTCTGCACCAGCATAATCGGATTTCTGAAGAGTCAAATTATTAGCATCATTGGTAAAGTGATGTGTGGCTCCTGTATCTGCATGCCATGCAGTTTCCCAAGGATTGTTGGAACCATTACGCATAGCGACCACTTCGTGTTTTGCTTATAGAGGAGGTGCATCCTGGTAAGATAAATCAAATCAAAAATAACATTTCTTAGCAGAGTGTCCGATTTTAGCACATATATGCAGTTGCAAGTTGTGTGCAAATTTACAGAATGTGCGCACGAGATCAAGAGGAGAAGGTATCATCCAACGCATTCCAAACAGCCTTGGAAGTTGTATAATTGACAACTTAAGCAAGAATCGGTTTAGACATGGAAGTCATAAGGGTGCTGAGGATGAGATTATCTTGACGAATCCATTGAGAGTAAGCTGGGTTTGGACATTCAGAAACAACATAAGTTTCAGGGTGAGTAACAAAGATGATTTTAGATGGTTTTGGAATGCTACCATCTATATAACCAAAGAGATATTGTCCTCTGAAATACGGTACAAGATGTGCTTTCCAGAGAAGGAAGTTGTCATGGTTGAGTTTGACAATAGCAACAGAAGGCATAAAGATGACAGAAGGGTGGGTTGGAGTTGCAAGAGAATTTGAGGAAGACATTTAGACGTTAGTCTTTTGTGGCTTTGATACCATATAAGATAGTTCAAAACAATTGTGTTTGAAGAATTACACGTTTTTACTTATCCCTGAGTTCTGTACACATACTGATATACATAGCATTACATTAACAAATTCTAACGGGTATATTATTGTAGCTGGTAACAACTGTGGACTTTGAATTCACATGATCATATATTCCTCAATTAGTTCTAGTCATTCATTTGTTGCTGCATTCACGGAGGATTGTGATCTGTTGAAGTTCCTGCTACTGCAATCACGAGTGGATCATATTCCTAATCTTCATAAGATTGTTTGGTGTAATCTTTTGGAGTCCCTGTTGCTGCATTCACGGGTGGATCAGGATCTTCATCCTTGAATTCAGTAACCATTACTATATATATAAATCATAACCATAATTAAAAATTACAGTCACAGTTAAAATAATGATTCCCAAATGAGCACTTATTCTATTACAATCCACTTTATTACTTAGACTTGATTGAATAGATAAAGTCTTTATATATATATAGTAGTAATAAATTCATTGTTCTATGAAATTAATTGGTTTGATTTATATAAGTTAGTAATACATTTAGCAAGTTCAAGCTAGCGTGTTGGTTCAATATATAAAGTTGGGTACAGTCATTCCCTTCTCTAATATAGTGTTGGATGTCGAGAAATACATAATTCTATTTTGGATTATAATTTTCATGCGTCGGCTTTTAAATGAAGTTGATTTGATAAATTATGAACCATGAAAAATTAATAATACTTTAAAAGGCACATGCTTCTTCTTTTTATTTGTTTTTGTTTTTTGTCTTTCTTTTTTTTTCCCACATTGTTTTTCGTTTTTTTCCCTTTTTTTAGGCTTTACTTTTTTTTTCTCAAGATTGTTTTCTTCTTTTTTGTTTTTTTATTCTTTTTAAAATTATCTTTATCGATTTTTTTTTAATATTGAATTGGTTGAAAATTTAGTTATATAGTTTTTTTCTTTAAAACATTATGAATTACTACAATGTTTCTCTACATGGTTTTTTTATGAATTTTTTTCTTTTTTTTTTCAAAATGATCTTTATCGATTTGTTTCATAATTTTTTTAAAAAAAACACTGTGGATTGTTACAATGTTTCCCCACATGTTTTTTTTCAAAATTATCTTTGTCGAATTTTATTTTAATATTAAGCTGGTTGAGAATTCAG
>Ga0307515_10013602_pt1 | contig 15179 bp, 12 predicted proteins | sample 17_EM_MG_FD_194513 | JGI IMG/M metagenome (GOLD analysis project Ga0307515, IMG submission 194513) | Populus trichocarpa ectomycorrhiza microbial communities from riparian zone in the Pacific Northwest, United States - 17_EM | ecosystem: Host-associated > Plants > Roots > Unclassified | place... | reverse complement strand
ATCAAGCAAGCTCGGGGAGCGTTCAAAAATGGTGGCGTGTGAATGAATGAAAAGGTCAGTGAGCGCAGATCGGAATCCAAGATTACGTGGGAGGATTTATACCTTGTCCTCCATCACAACTTTTATAACACCACCAATTGTAAGAAATCTATAAACCTAATAAACCACACATCAAGTTTCTTTCCCTTTCACATGAATACTCACTGTCCTGAAATATAATGTTAAGACTATACCATTTTTTCTAGGAATACGTATCTTTTTTTTTCTAGGGTGTTTAAAATAATAATAACAATTATTTTTAGGAGTTTTTCATTTAAAAATAATATATTTTTATATTAACGTGTTAAAATGATTTAAAAACTAATTTTTTTTTAAAAAAACTTCATCTAAAATGTTGTAGTAAAAAGCTCTGCTTGTTTTTGTATTTTAAAAGCGTTTTAAAAATAATTTAAATTTTATTTATTTATTTATTTTTTATTTTAAATTAATATTTTTTGATGTTTTTAGATCATTTTGATGTGCTGATATTAAAAATAATTTTTAAAAAATAAATAAATATTATTATAAAATAAAAAATATTTTAAAAAACAATTATAATTATATTCTTGCTATAAATAGACCTGATCTTCCTGATTAAAGAGGTTCGGACAACATTTTGAACTGATATCTTGCATTCAACTACAGGGAGAAAAATTTGAAAGAAGGAAAGATTAATGAAGTAAGAGTACGATAAATTACAGAGTGGAAACAGCGCCATTTTTCATCATAAATACATTACGAGCAATAATTGGAGACGGCATTATAACAGAATCCGACCGAGTCCAACCGGCTGTAGCTGGTCAAAAATCCAAACCGTCAAATATTTTTCAGAATCCCACAAAACTACACAGCTTAAAGTGTTATTTACGAAAATCTTTGGTCTCGACTGCTGACTGGAGAATCTACCTTTAATTTACGCTTTGGCTGTGGCAGGGCCTCATTGGGAGAAGACTAAAAATAAAAATAAAAATTGATTTATTCAAAGGGAGGAGACGGGGAAAGTTTGAAAGTGGAAGGGTGGGGGCCAGCCAGGGTTGAACGGTCAAAAAGAAGGAAAGTGAGAAATACAAGAACAACACATAAATGTTTGGGCTGTTGGACTGTCTTCTCTCTCTCCATCCATTCATCTGTCTATCTCTATCTGTGTCGAAGAACAAAATAGGGCAGTCCTACTGAGTACTTTGGTAAAAAGACCTATTCCAAAATCTAAACCGAAAACCATTTATTTTGTGAAATCCTGTCATGATTTTGCCTCGTCCTGCAATCCCATTTCTTGACCTGATCTCCGAGTCTTGAGTAAGTTTCTCCCTTTCCTCCATGCTGATTTTTATTTTTGATGGATTTTTTTTTCAAGTGGGTTCTCTCCCTCCCTCCCTCTCTGTCTCTCTCTCTCTTTTTAAGAAGTTAATCTTTGTGTTTTTAGTTTATAGATCAGGTTAGTTTCGTTGTTGCTTTTGTTTGATCTGTGTGTGCATCAGGAAAGATCTTTGCTTTTATGGTTTTCATTTCTTTTGCTACTACTAGTTATGCTCTATTTTTTTCTTGGTCTTGTGATAACTACGCAAAAATTTGGGAGTTTTGTGGATCTTCATTTTCCTCTCAGTAAACTTTTTTTTTTATATATAATTTTTTTCCTTGGCTTTGCTTCGCCTCTACCCAAAATGTGTTTTAATGGTGCTTAACAGGAAAAAAAAAATAAAAAGCTAATAAATCCCATTTCAAGCTAACTTCAGTGTTGGCTGCCCAGACAAAAAAAAAACCCATCTTAGCGAAACTTATCTTGCTCTCTCTTATGCCTTTGGTTTGTAGGGGTTTATAGAGAGATGAGAAATAACTGACCGAACTTGGCAACTGCACTTGTATCAAAAGGGACCTAGATTTTGCTTATGCATTGATGACATGCTCCTTTTCTTTCACATGAAACAGCTCCTTTTCTTTTACATGAAACAGCTAACCGTGATAAGTCTTATACACAGGTAAGTTGCAGAATCTTGATTGAGTCGGCAAGGTGAATTCCTAAGAGGATCTTCTTTATTACTTTCTTTTTTTGAGAGAATGGCTTCTGTAAGTGTTGTCCCTGCTACTGGATTGCGAGATAGAAGTGGAAACTCAGCTGGTGTTGATAAGTTGCCTGACGAGATGAATGACATGAAAATTAGGGATGACAAGGTACACAAGCTGCCATCTCCACTAAACTGAGATTGCCTTCATGTTCATCACCCACCACTTGTTGATTGCTTGGTTGCAATATTATTTACTTGGAAGGAAAATGTCTTATGATTTTTCAGGAAATGGAAGCAACTGTGGTTGACGGTAATGGAACCGAGACAGGTCATATAATTGTCACAACAATTGGTGGCAAAAATGGCCAGCCAAAGCAGGTTATTATCCTTAAATGTTAGCCTCTTGGTCAAATAGATTCTGATGTTGTTTTTATATGATATAATTTGCTCTCTGATGAATGCAGACAATAAGCTATATGGCTGAACGTGTTGTTGGGCACGGATCTTTTGGAGTTGTGTTCCAGGTAAGTTGTTGTCTAGATATAATGCTGATCTGCATGCTTTTAGCTGGTTGATTCTCACATGCTGTTTGGATTTATATTTGGATGAGGCACTAAATTTTCTTTTCTGCTGCGGTGTTGGTTCAGGCTAAATGTTTAGAGACTGGCGAAACTGTTGCTATTAAAAAGGTTCTGCAAGATAAAAGGTACAAGAACCGGGAGCTGCAAACCATGCGTCTTCTAGATCACCCTAATGTAGTGTCTCTGAAACACTGTTTCTTCTCAACAACTGAAAAAGATGAACTCTATCTTAACCTGGTTCTTGAGTATGTCCCTGAGACCATCCACCGAGTAATCAAACACTACAGTAAGATGAGTCAAAGGATGCCATTGATATATGTCAAACTTTACTTTTATGAGGTATGAGTTGTATATGTGCTTTCTTTCCTATCTGAGATGTGCTTGTTATTCGTTAGATATAGGTTATTTCAAATGAGGTTCAACGGATGCAAGTTCATTAACTTATGGCTCTTATTTGACCTTTTTTCCTTACTCATGGACAGATTTGTAGAGCTCTTGCTTACATTCACAATAGTATTGGAGTGTGCCATAGAGACATAAAGCCTCAAAACTTATTGGTATGTTAACAAGGGTACTTGGTTTTTGTCTTACTTGGAGTAGGACCTCCAATGTTGAATGTTTGTGCAGCAAACTAATAAATGTGTTTTTAATACAAAATTTTAGTATTGTTTTTTGATATGTCAATCCTACTTTGTTGTCTTTTTATTATGTACTTGCAATATTACTTTCTCTAATTGTGAATCTGTTGTATTTATTTGGAACAGGTGAACCCACATACGCACCAAGTGAAACTATGTGACTTTGGAAGTGCAAAAGTTTTGGTTTGTATTTTCCTATTCTGGAATTATGTCATAATTTTGAGTTACAATTCACATAATGTAAATCATTCTAATTTTGGTTGCTCTTGACAGGTTAAAGGAGAACCAAACATATCTTACATATGTTCCAGGTACTATCGAGCACCTGAACTTATTTTTGGTGCAACTGAGTACACCTCTGCCATTGACATCTGGTCCGCGGGTTGTGTTCTGGCTGAATTACTGCTTGGACAGGTAGGTAGTTTTGTTTTTTACAAGGTTTTCTTCCTGTGCGTTTTGTTAGTAAATTATACAAGTGACACCAATATTTCTGTTGATGACAGCCTCTCTTTCCGGGTGAGAGCGGAGTAGACCAGCTGGTTGAAATTATAAAGGTAATAATTGTTTCCTATACAATACCTTGATAAAAAGTGTAATGGCATGAAAATAAAGAAAAAGAACTTTTGGGGCGAGAGGGGAGGAGGGAGCAGGAAGGAAGGCTTGGAACTATGCTTCTCACAAAAAAAGTGCTAGATTGGTCTGTATAAAGAAAACATTCACTTTCAGTTTGTCACTTGATTATAGATGTCATGAAAAGTGGGATGTTCCTTACAATTCCTAATCCTATGAGCCTATTCCCATCCTGAACAATGGGTGTAGTGGCGAAGTTTTAAATATGTATTGTCGCATTTATATTGAATTTAGAGGGATCATTTTGGGTTATGTTGCTGAGATTGGAAATTTCTAGCTCTCTTCTCCATTGTAGGCTCTTTTCTCCCATGTAATTTATGTATTCTCATGCAGGTTTTGGGTACCCCAACAAGGGAGGAAATTAAGTGCATGAATCCTAATTACACGGAGTTCAAATTTCCTCAAATTAAAGCACACCCGTGGCACAAGGTACCAGCAAAAGTTACTTCTGCCCTGTCTCTAAAAAATAAGCACGTACAAATAACATGAATTATTCACCTATATGCCTGCATATGATTGACAGATATTCCACAAGCGCACGCCCCCCGAAGCTGTGGACCTTGTCTCCAGACTATTACAGTATTCTCCGAACCTCCGAAGCACAGCTGTGAGTATAAAATTCCAGCAAGATCCTTTGAATATTGTTATTTATTTTCTTTGTTTTGCACAGCAAGATCAAATGAAAAATTATTCTTTGAAGTGCTTATCTTTCTCCATTACCTACTCTACTGTATTTTCTGATCATAAATTGTTGTTTCCTTGTACAAAAGATACTCTCCATGTGTGTCCACTCTTTGTATTTTGAAGTCATTCCAGGCACTTAATGCATCTTTTTGTCAGTTGTACCATTTAAGAGATGAATCAGATCTGACTTCTTATTTGTCCTCTGAGGGAATACCACTTTAGATGTACTAATTTTCAGACAGAATATTAGGGAAATGGGGAACCCCAATTAGGCATTTACCTTGTAGACTGTAGTTGAGCTTTCTATTGTATGTGCAATGTAGCATTGATTGAATGAATGAATGGGCCTCTTCAGGTTTTAGCTGTATGCTTTCGTTTTGTGGCTGCCTTTTTTTGTTGGTAATGCTTTTGGTTTCATTTATTTATTCTTATAATTTATTTTGCAATGCAGCTGGAGGCTTTGATCCATCCTTTCTTTGATGAGCTGCGTGATCCTAACACCCGTTTGCCAAATGGACGCTTCCTTCCACCACTGTTCAATTTTAAGCCTCATGGTATGACCAATTCTTAATGTTCTTTCATTATTCCATTGAAGTTCCTGTTAATAACTGTTCTTGATGTCTATCTACTCTGGTCAGAACTGAAAGGAGTGCCCCTTGAGATGCTTGTCAAGTTGATCCCAGAGCATGCAAGAAAGCAATGCGCCTTCCTTGGGTTATGATGCGGTACTTTGTTGTCTGGCTGTCTGCTCCTTGCAGAAAAACGTGCTCTGCTGTAGAGAAGTAGCTAGTGGTCTGTTTAAAGTGAATCATATTCAGGCTGTGTTATTTGTTATGCATCCCCAGTTCTTTTATTCCATTTTTATAATTATTTATTAGGTTATGTTCATCTTCCATCTTTGTGTAAAGAGCAGGTAAAGAAGGTTCTGCTTAGTCTGTTGTTAAGACTTCCATGGCATTACTGACCCTTAATTTGAAGTGAGACAAATTGCAATACCACAATTTATTGCTTATGTAGTTTTCTTGACTACAATTCGATCCCATATGATGAGGATTTTACATTGAAAGGAGGTTTTTTTGTCCTCGGTGTTCGTTGTATTTTAGCTGCCAACCAGATCATGCAACTCTGCTTGTTCTATCATTCTTACACTATTCATGGATGTCTGAACATTGTGGCTTGTCGTACAGGATTTATTATATGAAATGCTACAAGGATGGTTAAGAGTTAGCATTTAAGTTGAGAAAGTGAAAATCAAATGAATACCCTGTATATGGTGTTGAAATTGTAGTCCTTGCATATTAGGCATATGTGATTTGTTGGGTCCCAAATTTCGAAGGTAAGCAGCATCAAAGGCTTTTTGTTCCTAACAACAACGCGTTTTAGTCATGCGTGGACTGGAAGTTATGATGGAACCGCCCTAGCAATTCTGCTCATAAAGAATAATCAGACATCAATATGGATTTTGTGAAAAGGGAACTTGATATCCTAGTCTGCTTTCCATTTCAGGTTCAGTGGTTTGGGAAATCATTAAAATAACCTCAAGATATAACAGGGGAGATGTATTTTTAGCAATCTACAGTGTCTATTCCGTGTCAGTCCTTCCTTGCATGCTTGTGCCTTTAGGAAGCTTGAGTAATCTTTCGAGGATTAAAGTCAATCTATTCTTCGCACAAGATGAATGAAATATTTATTGATAAGATCCGCGGCATTGGTGCTGACTTCGTCTTATTGACAATGCACCAGGAATCCAGGCGGTACAATTTTTGAAGAGGAGATATGAAGGTCGTTCAGCTTATAAATTGAAATGTTCGGGATTCTGTCGCACAAAACATTCTGTAGATTGAAAATTCTTCTAAGCGCATAATCAAAAGGTATGATGGTGATCCGAGCTAATCTTTGCATTAAAAATCTGATTGCTAGACACAGAAACCTTGTATTTGAGGTGGGAGTCACCTCACAAGCTAGTTTTTGAGAGAAATAGGCCCAAGACCACCTAACAATTTCTATCAGAGCTCATGTATGCCAGCAAGTCTGGACCCGACAATCAGAGTAAAAAACTGGTTGTTGTGGCTTCAACCTAAAGCCAGATTTGTGAGGGGGGAGATTGCTGGAGTTACCCGACATCAGTTGTGGAAGAGGCTGGTGAGGGAATTTATAAGAAGCTAGCTTTTGACGAGGAAATATGCTCAAGACCACCACCTAACAAAAACAGCTTGCAAGCCATATATACCAAAAGCTTTATACGGACCCTGGACCGATATAAGAAAAGAGCATCTTTGATCTCTATATCAGCAACAGGCATACATAAAGAATTATAAGCACGGCTAGAAAGCATAGAAAAAGCACCTGAGATCGGAAATTCCTCCATTATTTTCTAGTCTTGATTGAAATAAAAAGCTTAATTCATTTATGGACATGTCATTGATTATGGCTTTGAAATTGAATTAATGTGCTGTTCTGTTTTGCTTTGACTAACTTACAGAAAATGTTATTTCATAGAATTCACTAGCAGAAATGCTTCTGAAAATTGTTCTTCTCTACAGATAACATGCAGCCAGCATATATGCATCATCTTGAATTCTTTTCTGGGAAGACTGAAACCCCTCAAGTGATATCCAATCTTACAGTGAAAGCGATCAGATCCCAATCGCAGAATGGGAACATCAGATTGAACATCATTGGCCATATCGCCGAAAGGAGCGATGGAGAAACCATGACCAGACATGGTTTGCATTGATTTGGTCGGTTATAAAATAAGACTCAAGAAACCTTACCAGAGCTCTAAGTGAAGTTCCCACTACAAGGAAATAAAACTAAATTTTAGGCAGGCATTCACCGTCCAGTTCTTAAAGCGCCCACTTTCGAAAAGTGGGTCTCTGCCTTTCTTTTTTGTCGAATCATAAAAATGCTGTTGAAGTGATAGCAAGTTTTTTAAGCTATTTCAATCAAAACCTGATGGTTACCTCATGAGCGATGTTACTCCCTATATTAGTTCTTTTACCCATCAATTTCATTGCTCACACGACAGGCTATTTTTCTTACTGGGATAAAATTTCTTCCTATGAAGATGCTGCTTTATGTGATAAAAAAACCTTGACGACCAGCTAGCATCTGCCATGTTTCGATGGGTAATTAGTAAAACATAATATTGGGTTAAACATTTGCTTGATTGCTAGTAATCATATTAAACTCGATGCATATACAGCTCAACAGCCAGGCGAATATGCAATATTGCAAGTAATTCATTGTAATCTGATTGCCCATAAACAAGGGTTTTTCCATCATCATGGAAAATCAAATATAAATTATCTGCAACCCCGAGTGCATGTGGCTTTTGATCAGCTGTGTTAAGTGTACTTAATGATGCAAGAGAGACTGATGCAAGAGATTTTGGAAGAGTTTAACCATCGGATACGGAGTTGATAGAGCTGGACTATCTTGACAGGGAAAACCAACACAAGCATGGCAGAAACAATAGTTCAAACTTGATTTGGGAATGTTTTTGCACACCCTACAGTATTTTGGCCATAACTCTTGATACGGGTGTCAAAATGACGCAAATCATTGCAATTCAAAAACCTTGTTCCAAGGCACACGTCGCAGGCAAAGAGCTACGCTTGCTGGGGGTTGTTTCGAACCCCAAATTCCATCTTTTAGGTCTCTATTTTTCTTGTTTTGTGTTTTTTTGCTATTTTAGTTAACTTTTCGGGACATTATTTTGTGGTGATTTTTTTTTCAATTTTTACTTAAATTTTGCTAACTTGTTTTAAAATTTTATTTTACTTTATTGAAGAAATCAGAATTTATCATATTCATATAGTTTTTGATACTCAAAATATTATATTCAGGCTTTTCTCTCCTATTGTGAGATTATCTACATTGTCTAGGTTTTTTCTCAAGCCCTTTTCATTTCAATCCCTTCCAGATTTTTTTTTAATCTCAATTTTCATAGTTCCAACTAAGCTAGCTGGTACCAGAATTGAACTTTTCCAGTTGTTTTATGTTTGTACTCTTTGATTTCCATGGATGGAGGATATAGAGGACATGGTCGTGGTAGAGGAGGATGATTTCTGAATGAGGAAGTTCCCCTAAAAGAGTATAATGTTAATAAATTGATAATTGAGGATATGTAAAGGCAATTTGGGAATGTTTTGTGCATCCCTTCAAATATTTTGGCCATAACTTTTATTATGGGTGTTAGAATGACACAAATCACTCTGATTCAGAAAGCTTGTTTTTGGGGTGCACGCTGCAAGAAAATTAAAAGCTATACTTGCAGAGTCGAACCCTAGATTCCATCATTTAGGTCTCTATTTCTTTCGTTCTGAGTTTTTTTGCCTTTTTTTTATATAATTTCCAGAACTTTATTAAGTGGTTTTCGCTTAATTTTTTCCGACTTGTTTTAGACATTATTTTTATTTTATTGAATAATCAGAATTTATCATATTTGATAAATTTTCTAATCCTAGCTATATAGGCCCGCGGCTTGCTATCTAATTCAGATAGCTTTTTTTATATTCAGAATAATATTTATATTTTTCTCTCTTGTTGTGAGATTACTACGGTGTGCAGGATTTTTCTCAGGCTGATTTCGTTTCGATCTCAATTTTTATAGTTCTGGCTGCGCTACACAAGCTCAAAACCAAGTGTTTTCAAATGTAGCTTCAATCGTAACACTGCTTAATTTAAACAACGCTGAAATCTAGATAGAGATTTTACAAATTTCAGGGCCAGTCACAAAAATCAATTTCGATCCTCTCGAATAGATATGCTGTCAAGCTTATGGGCATTATAATATGTGACATTGTTGAAATAACTGATGAAAGTGAAAGTTATGGGAGGAACGTGGGGGGCTTTTCGGCTCTTGCTGTAATTCCTTTTACCTTTTTCCAGAACAGTCATCTGCAGACTCCACATTCTCTACAAAATAAAAAAGAATGCCTACAAGGAATTCGGTATGTTCCCGCCACCGAAACCATTAAAAAACGTGTATGGTGCAAATTAACGTTTCTCGAAGTCCCTTCCACTATCCACTGTTATTATAAATATGGAATCAGGCCTTTCTGATGCTGCATACATTCCAAAGACAAACTTGGTTAATCTTTGGCAAGTTGCTCTGGTGCTCACAGTCACTTGTACAAGCCACTGGCTTGTTTCAACTTCCCACAACTTAGGCGCGCGCGTTCTTTAGATCTTGTTTCAGATAATTCATAGTGCAAAAGCAATTTGAACAGGTTTTCTTTTTAGTTCCAACAAGTGGAAAGACTTGATCTAGAAGAGAATTCTCTTGTTTCCACTAATTAAGACTCAGCCAAGTTGAGCTTAAAATGAAGGATTCTCGCGTCTCGTTACTAGTATTTGGTATTTCTTTCATTTGCCTCTTCCTTTGCATCCAAGCTAGGCGGCATTACCATGCACAACACCACAAACATAGTCATCTTCACAAATCATCAACCATTCCAGAACCTCCCACTCCTCCACCTGAACCTGCCTCTCCTCCACCTGAACCTGCCTCTCCTCCACCTGAACCTGCCTCTCCTCCACCCGTGCCTGCCTCTCCTCCACCTGAACCTGCCTCTCCTCCACCTGAACCTGCCTCTCCTCCACCCGTGCCTGCCTCTCCTTCACCTGAACCTGCCTCTCCTCCACCCGTGCCTGCCTCTCCTCCACCCGTGCCTGCCTCTCCTCCACCATTGCCTGCTAATCCATCTGGCGGGAGTGGCAACTCTACTGGAGTTTTTGATGTACGAAGTTTTGGGGCTATTGGTGATGGCATAACAGATGATACGGACGCGTTCAAGATGGCATGGGACGCAGCCTGCAACCAAGATGATTCTGCTGTCATCCTTGTTCCTTATGGTTTCGAATTCATGATCCAATCTACAATTTTCACTGGTCCTTGTCAAGGTGGCCTAGTGTTTCAGGTAACATGCTTTGTCAGTCCTGTCATGTTGTTTTTTGTGCCTCTTGAGGTTTGTAAGGACTTACTAATTCTGGTAATTGGTTACGTTCTGTTCAATGAGAAGGTTGATGGGACTCTTATGCCACCTGACGGACCTGAGTCTTGGCCACAGAAGAACAGCAGGCGTCAATGGCTTGTATTTTACAGAATCAACGAAATGTCACTTCTAGGAGGTGGTGTAATAGATGGCAGAGGAGAGAAATGGTGGGATCTTCCTTGTAAACCCCACAAGGTATTGCTGAAATTCTACTTCATTGCAACCTGGAAAAATTAGGGTTGACTTGTATTACTGATCCTTTTCATATATGGCACAGGGAATAAATGGGACAACAATGCCTGGACCATGTGATAGTCCAATTGTAAGTCATCAACACTCACAACTTCTATTTTCATGCTCATTGCAAATTACCTTTTGGATCGATTCAGCTTAACATAACATTTGTGATGCAGGCCATAAGGTTCTTCATGAGCTCAAACTTAACCGTGCAAGGACTTAAAATCAAGAATAGCCCGCAGTTCAACTTCAGATTTGACAACTGCAAGAATGTTCATGTAGAATCAATTCACATTACTGCTCCTGCTTTAAGTCCCAACACAGATGGAATTCACATAGAGAACACCAATGGTGTGGAAATATATAATTCAGTGATCTCTAATGGTTAGTGCAGGACATAAAAATATTTCTCCTTATCCATTAATAGCTTCCCTCAAAAGCTCACTAACATCACGTTGTTTGATATTTACCTGTTCATAGGCGATGATTGTGTATCAATCGGGTCAGGTTGTTATGATGTGGACATAAGGAACATTACATGTGGACCGAGTCATGGAATCAGGTATGCACAGAATGTTACTGGTTTTCCATATATAGGATTCTTTTCTTAGAATTGTTTCTATCACATTTTTCTTTGGAATTCTAAGCTAATCTCTTACAAATTCTTCCTTTCATCGAATTTAAAACAGCATCGGGAGTCTAGGAAATCACAATTCCCGAGCCTGTGTTTCCAATATCACAGTCAGGGATTCGGTGATTAGAGTCTCGGATAATGGAGTTAGGATCAAGACATGGCAAGGTGGATCAGGAGCAGTATCAGGAATAACATTCAGTAATATTCACATGGACAATGTCAGGAATCCGATAATAATTGACCAATTCTACTGCCTCAGCAAGGGGTGCACCAACCAAACATCTGCTCTTTCAGTATCAGACATTCTCTACGAAAACATAAAAGGAACTTACAACATTCGAAGCCCACCAATGCATTTCGCCTGTAGTGACTCAGTACCATGTACCAACTTAACACTCTCAGATGTTGAGCTTCTTCCTGCTGAAGGAGATTTAGTACTGGATCCATATTGTTGGAATGCATATGGGAATTTCCGAACTCTAACTATTCCTCCAGTTTCTTGCTTGATGGAGGGCATTCCCAGATCCAACCTGAATAATGAAATGGATTATTGTTGAGCTGCTAGATTCATATGTAAAGTGATTTCCATATTATATATGCATTTATATAATTGAAAGAGAAACCATGAATGTGGAGTGGCGTATTTTGATCTTCTCCTCAAATATATTATATGACAAGTTTAGTTCTTCAACTTTTGTTCAAAATTGCATGTCATGCATATTTAGAATGCTAGCTGGAGCTTAAATATCCACCATTATTTTTCTTTCGAACATAAATATACATGTATGGATCATATCAAGTTAGGCAAGATATATAGGACTAAATCAATACTCAAGCATGTCTCCAATGTCCATCAAATTAAATTCCTTAAATGAAAGCTTCGCTTTTCCTTTCTGTTCCAAACTGCATAGCAACAAGAAAAGTATACAGTATTTGTTTGTGGGATTTCAAGAAGATAAAGCATCCATTTCTAAAAGGGACTGCATATCTGAATGTAATGAAGTTTTTGTTTCATCTGTCAAAATTAATTGGTTAAACAATTTATGCATGGATGAATGATGATCCAATCACAAACTTAGAGATAGATATAGCAATATCATTACTGTTAGTGATGCAATGTACGATAAACTAATTATCAAAACAGAAAGTAGAATATTCCAACTTTCCGCTTGTCATGCGAGTTGGTGTATGGCGAGGGAGATGAGGACAAGAACTCTCATATATGTGAAGTATACGAGACATGATGAGGATCTACCTAGCTAAAAGAATAATTTGTGAGAGTGAGTGAATACATCAGAGGATACTGGTGTGCTGATGTGGGGCCAAACTTCTCTGAACATGCTGCACGCGCAGTCGCTAGTATAATCATAAATTAGGATGTCTATGGAAATAGAATAGAAGTATATGAAAATGACTCCTTCCATGTAGACTTGCGTGCTCTGAAAAAGTTCCTGTCGGTGCACGGGTTAAAATCCAATTGCCACCCACCAAATTCTGGGTTTTGTTTTTAATATTAGGGTATAGCGGACGTCTAAATTCATGGAAAAGTCATCTATTTTATTATTGTGAATTATAGCCTTTAATATATTTTTAAAACTTGGGTTCAATGATTTCTAGATATCTACATGTTAAAGAAGAAAAAAATTGGATCCATGTTTAATTTATTCCATATTTACAATTCCTTTAAATTAAACTTCTTCAAATTATAAACAATGATCAAATCAAATACATGAAAAAAAAAGACAAATATATATATATATATATATATATATATATATATTACAAAAACAACTAACGGCAGGTGGTCAATATCATCACCAAATCAACCTCATCTTTATCAAAATACATTTCACATTCCTGTACACATGCAAATTCAAAATACAAAATATCAACATGTCTCCTCATTTCTCATCCATATAAATACTCAAATAAAAAAATCATTGAATGAAAAATCACAAAGCCATCTCTGATATATCAACGAAATTACCCTATATTTTCTCCAACTAACCCTAACTTTTATTTCATTTTCTTTACACTCAGAAAATCCTCAAGTCTCTTCATTTCTTGATTCCTAGCAACTTCTTATCATAACCCAACAGATAATATATATATATATTATCATATATATACCGCTTTCATGCATTCAATATCCTCACCCATCCCTTCAATATATTACCACCACCGAACCATTGCTAAATAGCAAAATCAAGTACAAACACGATGTCAAATCAGATCATGAGGGGAAGGAAAAGGTGTTGCGGAAGCTTTTGTTTTTTGTCCTTTTTAAGTGCATGCCTACATTTTGCAAAGACAAAGAAAAGGAAACAGCAAGCAGTTTGAAGGGTACATTGGTCAGTTTATGAGAAAGAAGAGAGAATTGGAGTGCGGTTAACCTAAGCGGGAGCGCCAATACCAGCTCGATCCCCATTTTCTATGGCATAGTACATTGGTCAGTTTATGAGAAAGAAGAGAGAATTGGAGTGCGGTTAACCTAAGCGGGAGCGCCAATACCAGCTCGATCCCCATTTTCTATGGCATAGAGTTGAAACTTTACTCCGTCCAATCCCATTATAAAGATAAACACATACCTGTTTCAATTTATCTTTTTTAATTATCTAAGCATTAAAAATATTTTGTATACTTTGAACGTAATGAACATTCAATATCATCTCTCTTTATTGGCTGTTGTTCAAATGATCACAGAACGCATGTAACAGTCAAACCACAGAACTATAAAAGCACAAATGAAATCGCTGATATGAGCAGAAGTCGCATTGATCATATTGGTAATGAAAGAGCTTGTTGAAAACAAAATGACTTTCCAAATTCACAAATTAATGTCACAAAGAGTATCCAATATGATTTAACAATTAATGTGTAAGCTGTAGCATTGGGCAAGAAGGGCTTTGAAAGAATATTTTAAGAGTAGTAAACAAAACGAAAGTTCAAGAAGTAGAAGACAATGGCGGACAAAGAAGAGGAGTAGAGGAAGTCAAGACTCATGGTTCAAGAGGATTGCTCTTTTCTGCAGCTTCTAAAGTAGAGGTCACTAAAGCTCTCAATGCGATGGAAGATGATGGGGGCGGGAATATTTCACTAATATGGGCCGGCACGGAAAGCTGCCTCCAGAGTTATCCAGGAAAAAAAAAAAAAACAGGGAAAGGGAATATTCTAGCGCACTAACTGTTCTTTTTATATCAACACCCACTTAACTAATCGTTGAAAAAGATTTAATATTAATTGGCTTGTGAATTATTTTAAGGATGTTTTTATCTTAAAAAAATGAAAACGACAAGTATAGTAACCAAGTTTCCTGGCACGTAAACTACCTTGGTGCAGAGAGGCAAGAAAAATATTGAAGAGAACGTACGGCCACATAAGGAAGCTTTCGACACCCGACTGAGATGAGGAAGAAGATTCAAACTAAAAAAACAAAAATAAATTAACTAATTAAATTAATTTATTGCAGTTTGGGCTGCATGTTTGAACCGTGTGAGGTGCAGCAGCTATGCAAACGAACACAGCAATAGCCCAAAAAACAACAATTGTTGTTGTTGTGGTTTGGGCAACGTGGCCCAAACGGCAACGTTTTGTAACGACAACAGCCTTTTGCAGCACCTATGCCGCTTGGGTCCCGGCCCAATCAGGAATAGTTTTTGGTCTGGCTTAAATGCACCCCATTTTTGTTTTTTCTTCTCTTTCTTCGAGGTTGTTTGACAGTGTGGTTATGGGTG
>Ga0307515_10013601_pt1 | contig 15180 bp, 16 predicted proteins | sample 17_EM_MG_FD_194513 | JGI IMG/M metagenome (GOLD analysis project Ga0307515, IMG submission 194513) | Populus trichocarpa ectomycorrhiza microbial communities from riparian zone in the Pacific Northwest, United States - 17_EM | ecosystem: Host-associated > Plants > Roots > Unclassified | place... | reverse complement strand
TCGATGGCACACTCCCAGCCTACTTGACTGCATGCTCTCAAGTAAGCTCTCAAGACGCTCTCAAGCATACTCCCGAGCACGCTCTCAAATACACTCCCAATTGCACTCGATGACACACTCCCAGCCTGCTTGACTATACGCTCCCAAGAAAGCTCTCAAGACACTCCCAAGTACACCTCCGAGTCGCTCTCAAGTACGCTCCCAGTTGCACTCGATGGTACACTCCCAGCCTACTTGGCTCTATGCTCCCAAGTAAACTCTCAAGAGGGAAGACGCTCCCAATCTCACTTGACTATATGCTCCCATGTATGCTCCTGCATACTCGATCCAGAGACTTGCTGAGTTGCAGACACCAGGCACCGGGAGGTGTGAAGCTGGTGGGGTATGGCGGGCAGTGTTTGGCCGGCGGCGTGTGGTGTGTGGCGTGCGGCGTGTGGCAGGTGACGGGCCCTGGGCGGCGTATGGTGGCCGAAATCATGACGTCGGTCGATATCATAGTCTGAACCTTTTTTGTAGTGCGGCCACCATGACAAGATCTCACGATGCCTCACGGTCATGGTGTTGACAACTGCAGCCTTAGATTCTGCAAGAAAGGTAGATAATTGGATCTTGGGGAGAGCAGATCTCCGACTCAGATTTTCCAGCGGAATCTGCTGCCCGCTTCACATCGATTGTGGGTGTATGTGTGCGCATTAGGTCTGGGGCTGATGGAGATGATGGCGATGGCGATGGTGATGGCGATGGTGATGGTGTTGGTGATAGTGATCATAGTATCGGAAGTACTTAGACAAGTAGGTTGGCTACGTCAACGTCAGCATCAAAGCTTCCAGTCTTTAAGCCTTGTACTAGCCAAAGCTTCCACAGACCTAGAGCCTTCTATTAGCCAACGCTTCCACAAACTCAGAGTTTTCCATCGGCCAAAAGCTTCCCGTGGAAAACTCTACTCCTCCCGAATATGCTCCTGCATGCTCAATCCAGAGACTTGTTGAGTTGCAGACGCCAGGCACCGGGAGGCGTGACGTAGGTGGCATGTGGCATGTGGCTGGTGGCGGGTAGCGGGTGGCGGGTGGCCGAAATCTTGATGTCGGTCGATATCATAGTCTGAACCTTATCTTTAGCGCGGCCACCGAGACGAGATCTCACGATGCCTCAATGCCATGGTGTTGACAATTGCAGCCTCACATTCTGCAGGATAGGTAGATAATTGGATCTTGGGGAGAGCAGATCTCCGACTCAGAATGTCCAGCAGAATCTGCTGCCCGCTTCCCATCGATTGTGGGTGTATGTGCGTGCATTCAGTCTGTGGCTGATGGTGTTGATGGCGATGGTGATGGCCATGATTATGATAGCGATGGTGATAGTGTTGGTGATGGTGATTACAGTACAAGAAGCACTTAGACAAGTAGGTTAGCTACATCAACGTCAGCATCGAAGCTTCCACAGACTTAGAGCCTTCCATTAGCCAAAGCTTCCACAGACTGAGAGCCTTCCATTAGCCAAAGCTTCCACAAACTCAGAGTTTGCCATCGGCCAAAAGCTTCCGGTGGAAAACTCTACTCCTCCCGAAGTGCGGCTCTCTCAAGCAGGCTCTCAAGCAGGCTCTCAAGCAGGCTCTAGAGCAGGCTTTCAATCGCCAGCGGGCTCTCATACAGACTCGCAGCGATACGGTGTACAGTACCGGTATAACAGCAGGCAGTAAAGACAAGTATAGGTCCATCTCTGGCCGGCAGCCGTATATAGTACCATAGGCCCACGCGCACATCTCTATGAATCGACTATAGATGACTATAGGCTGCGCGTTGCGCAGGGGTCTACGGGAAGCTTGATATGAGCTGCGCGTGTGCGCGTGTGGGTGTAGCGCAGCCTATAGTCGATTTGCACTTTTGCCGATAAACTCAGCCTGGCTCTCAACTTTATCCTCCTGCCTCTCCATCTCAAGTTTGCTTTTTTTGTTTCCCCCACATTGCACCCCTCCTCAGCCTGCTCTGCATCATCCTACAACATGGCCGCACCATTCAACCCTACTACTTGTATGACCCCAGGCTTCTCATGCTGCCCTGCATCTACCTACAATTCAATGATTGCATCACAGGATATTGTGGCCTGACCGATATTTGGAATGATTCCATCCTGCCAAAATGGTTCCTGGTTAGGGTTGAACTGGCACCAAACCGTCCCAACTTGTTTAACCGCATGAACATCCCTGGCTACTGCTTTTGGGCTGGTTCCTAAGTCAAACCCCGATCATTACAATGTGAGCATTTTCCCTGCAATTTTGTTTTTGTGTTCAGATTGTACCGCAATCTGATCTGTACCTGAATTATGTTCATTCTGCAGCTCATCCAGCTGCTGATGTCTGATTCTGTATCTGAAAAATATTGGTTTACTTGCTGTTGAATACCTACAATGTGGGGGTGATTTGGAGTGATTATTTTGTAGTGACTCAGCCAATATTGCTCAGATTGCATGTTGGAGACTGCAGTGGGAAAGCATTCATCAAATGACACCTTTTGAATACAGAGAATGACATGATACAATAATCATTCAAAATCAAAATTACACACTGAATTATTTTAACCCATAAACGGACTTGTGATTCAGTTCCAACCAAATGATAATCAACAAGTTGTCTGTGCAGGCCAGTTAACAACCTCACATTAAGTACCCAGTTCGAATCCTGGGTGGTTGTGCATCCGGTCCAGGTGCTCTGTTCCTGTTTCACCTTGGCACGGAGGCTGGGTTACCTGGACATGGTGGTTACACGAGTCTGGACTCCATTCCAGATTACTCCCAAGTCTGAATGGTTGGTTGGCCAAGACCAACTTGCTCATGGATTCACCGGTGCTGTCATAGTATCAGGTTGTGTGCATGCTAGTAGTCTTTCCTTTGGGCCAGTTCAGGATGCATTGTAATATCTACACAGGATGCAAAGTCACTCCAGATAGTATATCTTGGGATCTGGCTTTATGCATGCTCCTTGATTGGTCCTTTAAGCAACAAATCACCTATCCCCTGATGAATGGGTTTTGCCAGTTTGGTCTCCATGCATGATTTTCTCTTGTCTCCCCTCCTCGGAGAGCCAAGGTGTGTACAACTTTTGTGCTATGCTCTCCCTTTCTTTTCATGTTGACCACAATTATGTTGGTGCCTGAGTTCTAAGTAATGTAGATGGAACAAGTAGTTGCAACATTGCGACCCCTCTGCATTGCCATCCAGACCTTCATTTCAAATCTAGCTTGTTACAGTCAATAACAGCTTCTGACCTCCTGATGTACTCTCAGTTGTACTTGCCAACAAACCTGATTGATGTTCCGTTAAAATCTTTTCTTGAGTGCATATATTGTGCACATCTCTGACCTTGCCCTGTTTCACTTGATCTCTCCAACCATCAGATGCTGGCACTCTCCTTTCTTTGCCACACTCAGTGCAGGCTGCCATAGTTGGGATCATCGAAGTGGTAGTAGCTGTTGCACATGCAGCAATTGCAACTTGTTCAGCCTATGTATCATCTATCTGTGCCATTGGCATCTCATCTTCGCTACTCCCTATGTCTTCTTGATTGGGAACCCAAGCAGCTCTGCTGTGTGCAGTAGTATTTTGCTCTGTACCTGCACCCCTGGCATTCATGGTCTGTCATGCTGGCTCTCATCTCCTTCCATTCAATACCACTGTGGTGGGTTCTACTTTCCTAGCATATCCATTGCTGCATGCAATGTGGTATTCAGTGGAGTTGGGGCGCATCTCGTCTATGTGGTGACCAAGAGAGATCTATTTTGCCATCCACCGCAGGATAATGTACAAGTGAATGCTGGTGGTCATGTGGCGCGGCCCTGAGTAGATTGTAGTGCACCAATACTTTGAACCGACCTGGCCAAGTAGGACTCGCACCAGCTGGCTTTAAATCCATGTGCAAATGATTCAATTCTGCCTTATCCTCCAACCAACATGATGGCTTCTTTGGCAATGCTACACGCCAGCTGCATTCTCTTTATTACACACACTACTAACATTGCAGTGATTGCTCCCCTCTGCCTTCTCTCCCAGCAGTTGTGGCGATCAGGCAGCCGCTGTAACTAGACCAGGGATACTACCTCTTTGTAGTCAGTGTGGGTTGTATCTTGAATCTTTTGCAGGCACTCTGTGCCATGTTCCAAGTAACTTAAAAGTGCCACAGCATGCAGCATGAGTGTCTGCTAACAGTAGTTTTCCCAGCCCTCTATAATGCGGTTGTAGACAGTGCATTCCCTGGGGACAATCACATTGCCACATGGGCGTCACTTGATGACTTTTGCATTCTGGTCAGTGATTGCTGTGACCACCCTGTGAAGATTTCCCTCTGGATTCTTCATCTAACTGTAGGAGGGTAGGTTCAGGTGGAACTGAGCTCTGTCGATCGCTAACGCACTTTCCTGCTCCTTGGAGTTGGTGAGCAGTCCTGTTCCCATTGTGCACAAAGTCAGCCACCCTCTACGATCCTTGGACTTGCCATCCAAAAGGTGCGTGGGTAGACGGAAGGGCTTCGAGCAGTCAATTAGCTTCGGACGAGGGTTATTCTGTGACTTACCTTCACCACTACACCTGTCTCCCATCACCAAGCAGGTCTGGCTACGGAATATTCACTGCCATTGTTCTGATGTATAAACCTGAGATTGAGCTGCTATACAAGCTTCGCTTGCTTCAGGAGCTGTTGGTATATCTTCCATTCAGCTTCCTGCCTTGTCTCTGCATGTCACTTGTCCATGCACCCCCTACTGATCACACTTGAAGTCTTGTCTGCGTCTGATCTGTCACTTGCTGGCATAGTGCGTCTACTGTACTTTTAGCAACGGGTCTGGGTTTGGACAGCGAAAACGGGTTAGTTCGGTTCTAGACCCATTAAAAATCCGATGTGCTGCCTCTTGGTGGTCCAAACCCGGACCTGTACTCATGTACCAACTGGATACGCAATGTTTGGCTCGACCCGTTGGTTGCAATGTCCAGTTCCGTGTTTCGGGTTTCACATGTATGGTCGCATTGATATATGATACTGGCAATCATAAAATATTGACATTGGTACGTCATTGTCCATTTTCGACATATTAGCCATGTTGATGTGCAAAACACGCATACTCGCACGCCCAACCACATCTTCCAGATCAGCATCAACTGCGCATCAATGATATTTAGACTTGCATCCTCAGTAATATTAGTAGCGCTTAATCACAAGCATCCATACAGAAGCATATGGCAGCCATTACAGGCAGATATGTACCGGATATTGCCACCCCATCCTCTGGGACAGTTACAACTTATTTCATTTACGGAGCTACCACTAAGTATTCGTGAGCCTTTTAGTGAATAATAACAGTCAAAACGATGTATATAGACTATAATGGCCATATCATGTTGTGATCACCCATGATGGAAGGCCAATCATCATTGACACTCTGTTGATGCTCAGTTTGAAGATGTGGCAAGGAGCGTTTCACAATCACTGTTGCCTGTAAAGGCAGCCAATGATTAGTTACGACAAGGTACAACCTGTCGCCCCCCAGATTACGCATGATACATGCCCAACAATCGTTGACGCTGTTTTGACGCTCATTTTCAAGATTGGTCAGAGAGGGTATTGCAATCTGTTTTGCCTATGAAGGCAGCCTAAAATTCCTTTATGACTAACTACAACCTATCGGTGGTGTGATTTCCCAGGACGCATGACGAAAATTCGTTCATGCTCTATTGACACCCATTTTCAAGATGAGGCAGGGAGGGTATTGCAATCTGTTTTGGCTATCAAGGTGGTCAGAAATAGTGTTATGACTGACTGCAACCAATTGGCGGTGTGATTTCCCAGGACACTTGATCAAAAATCGTTGATGCTCTATTGACACTCATTTTCCAAATGAGGTAGAGAGCACGTCATTATAATTTTGCATATAAAGCAAGCCAATACTTTGATTATAAAGAACAAAGAGCGAATCAATTTTAAATTTCCAGACTTATTTGACCTACAATTGTTGACGCTCCATTGATGCTTATTTTGGCATGGCTGTATCCACAGTATACAATCATTTAATTTGACACTGTCCATCATTTACATTGTTTTGTCAGCTTTTCTGCAATTTCCAAATACTTTCTTCTTGATCACTATGGTGTGCTTTAATAATAAATAGATAAATATACAAATTGTGTCCAAAATTCCGTGTTGATCAGTGAATGCTCGTTATCAGTTGCGAGATCACTCAATAGGCTGCACCAGTCTTCAAAATGAATGTTAGCTGCATTACCACACGACAGAAAGGGTGACAACCCATGTATGTTGGTTCATCAGAGAGCATATGTGAAGCAACATCGGGATCGTGCTGGCTATTCTCATTATGATCAAAATATTCGGCACTGGGAATCGCAGTACGCGAATAAATATATCCAACTGGCAAAGTAACGATGTGATAGTGTTGAGCTACCAAAGTGTCACCGGTCGGGGCAGGTGGCATGCCGGGCCGTGGTGGCGTCGAATCTGGAGTCACCTGGCTGTGTCCGTCAGGTGGAGGTGCACCTTATCCTTTGAGTCTCCAGCATATCTGTGGATGCTTTGCAGTGCCATGTGTGCAGGGAAGGAAGCCGGACTTGTGATTTTAACAAAGCATTGCCGGGCGTCTTTGTGTTGTAGCCTTAGCTCTTCTATGCCCAGGAAACTTGATTGCCCACTTCCTCGGTTCTTGGACCTTGGTATGTGGATTGTTGATGAGATATTTCGTGTCCTCTTTTGGGGATAGGGAAATGCCATCTTTGGCCATTTAGGCCATATTCATCACCGGGCGCATGTCGGACTGTTCCAGCTGTACCCGACCTCCTTGCGTTGCCACAGTAGCAGACACGTTGACAACCTACCAGACATTAAGTGCTGCATCTAACATTGTAATTTGGCTGTTGCCTCTACTATATACGCTTCGGTAGCATTCTCCGAGGTGATTAAAGCCTGTTTCGTCCACTCACATGGATGCTCATGAGGAAATCCATTTGCAAAAATCGCAGCACTGACGTCATGATGTTCGATTGTGCAGACTTTGCGGACTAATGCCTTTTTCGAACTGGGAGGTTTCCCATTACGGGCAGCGATAAATTCGTTACGTAGCTCACTATGGACACCCGCTCATCGTTATCTGGTGAATCGACGGCCGTTTACCTCAATATGAACATACTCACATCCAACAGTGCTCTCGCGACAAATGTCCTGGCAAAAAGAACACAGCACAATAAGTCAACAACAACGAGAGCAATCCAAAAACGGACTGCGCCATTCGACTCCTAACGTCAAAATGACCCCGGAATGAGCTACCTACCACATTCTGGACCGCCCGAGGAGGGCGTGCACAACAATCCACGCAGTGGAGTGGGTTCGCATAAAGGCTTGGCAGAATACACGACGGATGGGACGCGTCGGCCAGCGAGTAAGCAACAATGAGGAGGAAGAAGCCTGACCTGGACGCGGGAGAAGCCGGAGATGGGAGGAGTGACCCGCCCAAAGATATGGTGATGGAGATTGCAACAGCAGCGACATCTGCAGGTGTAACCATATTTGAGCCAACGGAGAGAAACGAGAACAGAAACTGGAGAAGGAGGAGCGAGGCCCCGGCGACCCCCAGCGACTGGAGGAGCCGCATGCAGAGGACGATACGACAGCAGGAACAAGAGCTACCGCAGCTGCATCGAACAGTTGGACATCTGCCAAACCTGTTGGAAGCCCTGGCAGCCCGCGAGGAGGCACAGTGGCAGGGAATGATGACGTGGATGCAGGAGAGAGAGCAGAAGTGGGACGCCCACCAGAAGGACGACGAGCTGTGGGGGGCGGGTATCACGAATATGATCACAAAGACCATGAAAGGGGTAGCACAAGGCCAGGAAGGGAGAGAATGAGAGAAAGAAGGACAAAGGACTGCGAGGACAGACAGGGGGGAGCTAGAGGCCTCGCAACATGCAGATACGACGCGAGAAGAGGAACCAGAGAAGCGCCAGCAGCTGCAGCAGCAACTGAAGCCCAAACTGCAGCTCAAACTGCAGCCTTAACCGCAGCCTGCGCCCAAGCCAAAGTCGGCGCCCACACCCACTAGACGGTGGGAGACCGTCCCAACCCGAGCCAAGAGCCAGAGGGTACGCATCAGGCTAGGCTAAGCCCCGCCGGCTGGATCGAGCATGGAGGAGTGACGCCTGATATTGGGAAGAGATGAGAGCGTACCGCTCTCAAATACAATGGACCAGGAAATCGCGTCAGCGATCAACAGAGCACTCTTCCACCAGAAGGCACCGGCCCACATTAGGATCATGAACGCCAAGAGGAATGCCCAGGGCGCGATTACTGCAATCACCCACCCGAATGCGACAGGAGAGATGGCTCAGCAGTACTGCGACATCATCATCACCGCAGCGAGGACGGTTGACAAAGGAGTCGTGGACGTCTCAGACGATGAGTCCTAGGAAAGGCTAATGATCCATACAGTCCGTCTCGTATGGTACATGGGGTAAGGCACGGAAGGCCTGCCGATGTTGCGAGAAGAAATTGAAGCGGAGAATGAGGGCATTGTGATCCCCACCCAAGTGAGGTGGCTGGCAAACCCCCGTACCATCAGTGAGAGGAGGCAGAACGGGGAGATTGCCGCGTCATCGGTAGTTTTAGTCGTAAAGGGGAGCAGCGTGGCGCAGAGAGTAGTCAAGAAAGACATCAAGGTGGCGGGGGTGTGGTACCACGTCGAAACATACACGAACGAAGGACCAGGCAGCAGGTGTGAGCTCTGCCGCGGGTGGGGCCACATCGAGAACAAATGCGGCAGCAAGGCCAAATGTGGCTCCTGCTCAGGCCATCACCGGACGAGCGACCACAAATGCAATGTGGTGGGATGCACTGCAATGCAGGGATCACTCTGGGGCCACAGGCTGGAGAAGTGCCCTAACTGCAAAGGAAACCATAACGCGTTCAGTGGCAGGTGGATGAAGAAGACCGAAGCCATCGAAGCGGCACGGCAGAGCAGAAAACTAGGGCTAGCAGGACGAGCGTCCACGAGTGCAGATCGGGACATGGCAACGGCAACGGGCGCGTACAGAGCGGCGCTTGGCCCTAGGCCCCAAGGGGTGGCCGATGCATGGGGAGATGGAGATGAAGAGGAGATGGCGGACGTGGACGAAGAAGAGGAGGCAGCGGGGGGGGCAGGAGACATCACGATGGCCGAAATTGAGACTGCGACCAGGACCGCAACTGCCATCGAAACTGAGACCGAAATGGGAGCCCTGGCTTCCACTGATTAGAGTGATCCAGCACAACTGCGCAAGGTCATACGATTGGACAATTGCGGCGCTGGAGTCTGCAGTCGAACGCAGGGCGGACGTATTGTGCTTGCGAGAGCCACCGAGATGAAGAGCATGTTTCGGGATCGGCCATTTGGCATATGAAATAACACAAAGAAAAAGTGTTCGGACGGCGATACGGAGAGGGAGGGGCTTTGTGGGTGATGAGCAGACGGATTGGAGCAGAGGTGCGAACGAAGATGTCATTGCCAACAACGTTACGAGGAGAGAGGAGAGGATAACGAGGATTGTCAACGTTTACGACCAAAAGAACACGCATTTGGGAGAGAGACCGGCGCGAAAGTTGAACTGGCAGAGAGTCATTTGGTAGGGCGGCACTGTTTCGCAGGAGACTTCAACACCCACAGCAAACGATGGGACCCAAGATGCCAAGTGCAGCGGGATGCTGCTTTCTGGGAAGACGTGATTGACGAGAATGCACTGGAGATTGAAAATGACGGCAGGCCCACCCACAATTGGACACGAGAGGACCAGGAAGGCGAGTCGGTCCTCGACCTGATGTTGGGAAACTGACCACTAGTAAAGTGGACCATACTGGCTGACAACCACGCCACTGGATCTGACCATGAGGTTATAGAATGGGAGGTGGGAGTAGACAGGCAGGAGGAGGCAGATCATGAGAGGGTAGTAGGGTGGAATTTGGCTGCAATGACAGAGAAAGAGGTGGAAGCAGCGGGGAAGCTATGGGCGGAACTAGCGAAGGAGAGAGCTCAATTAGACGCAGAGTGCACAGTGGACGAGGTGGAGCAGGAGTCCGCTTGGTTTCAGGAAGCAATGAGCAGTGTTCTTGATGCCACCGCAGAGAAAATCAGGATTTGTGCCAGATCAAAGAGGTGGTGGAACGCCGACATCAAAGAAAGAAGAAGGACAGTAGGGAGGGAGAGAAGAATAAGACTGCACTCGGAGGATGCTGCCCAGGCGAAGGCAGAGCTCCAGAATCCATCCGGCGTTCCAAGAGAGTAATGTGGAGTGATTAATTGAAACCCGGAGGGGAGCCGAGGTATGGAGAGCGGGACGATACGCGAACCGTCGGGCGGGCATGACCTTGGAGGCCTTAACGGACAGGGAGCGCAAGCAAGTTAACACATCATTGGAGAAGGAGGAGATGCTGAGGCACGGATCTTTCCCCCTGAACGACGGTGACCAGTACAACGAACTACCTCCAGCGGGAAGCTCACACATACGCGTCACTGAGCAAGCAGTCGAGCGAGCCTGGTATTCTCAGTCAGTCAAGAAAGCACCGGGACCAGACAAGCTGTCTTTTGGCGCCATACGGCTGCTCTGGATCTGGGACAAAGAGGGGATCGTGAGGCTGACGAGGGCGGCCATAGGGCCGGGAAGACACCCACCAGTATAGAAGCAGGCTTGCGCCGTGATGATTCGCAAGCCTGGCAAAGACCACCATATGAAGCTGAAGGCCTACCGCTCCATATCGCTGCTAAGCTGCATGGGAAAAGTGGTCGAGAATGTAGCCGCAGAGCTGCTGCCAGAAGAGGCCGAGAGGAGAGGGCTACTGAGCGACAGATAATTCGGAAGTAGGAAAGGACGGTCAGCCATCGATGCAGCAGCCATCATGGTCGACAGAGCTCACGCAGCTTGGACCAACGGCCACATAACAGGCGTGCTTCTCATCGACATCAAGGCAGCCTTCCCGATCGTGGCAACAGGAAGATAAGTCAACTTTATGCAGGTCAGGCAAATGGACGGAGACCTTATACAATGGACGGAAAGCTGCCTGTTGGAAAGAACGGTGGAGATGATGATCGAGGGTAATGCCATGGAAAGACACCCCGTGGAGACAGGGGTCCCCCAAGGTTCACCTGTCTCACCGATCCTCTTTGCGATCTACACCTCAGGACAAATCAAGTGGGTGGAAGACTATGTATCAGAAGCCGAGGAGCTATCCTTTGTAGATGACCTCGGCTGGGTGGCGACCGGGAGCGATGTCAACCATGTCGTCTCGATAGTTGAGAGATGTGCAGCGAATGGCATTGTCTGGGCAAGTAGACGAGGGCTACAGTTCGACACTGCAAAGACTGAGGCGGCACTATTCATGCGGAGACGAGGCCACCAGAAGCACCTCCGGCCACAACTGACAGCAAAGATCAATGTCGGAAACCAGTCTGTACGGTTCAACACACAGGCGACGCACTGGCTGGGCGTGTTGATGAACGCAGATCTGACATTCAAGGAGCACCACAACCGATGCATGAAAAGAGGCTGGGCAGCCGAAGCCAGGCTCCGAACCCTGACCGAGATATACGGCGTTGTCCCTGACAGCGTAAGGGCTGTCCAAGTGGCGTGCGTCCAAGCAGTCGCACTATATCGCAGCGAGGTCTGGTGGGATCCCAGGGAAGGAGGCAGGGGAGACGACTTCCAGCTCCTCCTCAATCGACAAGCCAGATCCATCCGGGGTGCTCTGCCCACGACCCCGCGCGGTGCACTAATGAGAGAGTCAGGGTTTACACCGGCACCATTAATCTTGGACTCCAGCCAACTGTGATTTGCAGCGAGAATAGAAAACGCATGCAGTAGCAAACTAAAGAAGCTACCCAAAAACCCCTCTTCTTGAGCACTGATATGCAGAGCAGTCAGGAAAGAGCATGAGCATGGCCAGACAACCGAAGACATGAACTGGCCGGCCCCGGGTGAAGAACCAGCGGTCAGGACCACCATACTGGACGACACCACTGCAGCCAAAAGCGCCGCGTAGCGTTTGGCAAGAGAGAAAGAAGCCAACGTCGGAGCAGGGGTCTGGATGTGCTGGACAGATGGATCACGCTCAGACGATGGCCGAGTGGGAGCCGCAGCAGTGTGTGAACACGGAAACGAATGGAGGTCTCTCCGCAGCTTTCTGGGCACGGGACGCATGGAGGTATTGAAGGCCGAACCGGGGGCAATCGGACTCGCGCTTGACGTGGCGATCGAGAAGAGAGAAACATTGCAGAAGCCTGGAGTGAAGACAGTGGCTGTCTTCAGTGACTGGCAGGGCGGAATCCGATGAGCGGTACACCTGGAGCAGGGCCCAGCCCAGTGACTGGCGAGGCGGATCACCAGAAGGGCGCGGAGCCTCCTCGGCCACGGCATTGTAACATACATCCACTGGGTCGCGGGGCACTCTGGCATCCCTGGAAACAAAGTAGCGGACCGTCAGGCGACCTTGGCCCGAGACGCAAGCGGAAACACAGTCATACAGCGGCTATACACCTCGGCCTCGAATAGGGCTAGATGAATCTCTGACGGATGATCGGCAGCTAAGGCAGAGTGGGAGGCAGACCAGTGGAGCAGGCACTTCAGCTACAGACTCAAGGGCAAGGCGGGGACCAAGAGACCTATCCCGATGACAAGCGTAATGCTGCTGGCCGCCAGATTCTACCAACTAAAGTCTTGGCATGCGCCCATGGTGATGTACCTGAAACTGTTCAGCCACCGAGATGACGACAAATGCTTGTGGGGTGGAGGGACAGTGTCCCAGACGCGGGAGCAGCTCTGCCGCCACTGCAGCCGGTGGAGAGTCCACCAGAGAGAACTATGGAATGCGGTGAGAAAGGTGACAGGCTGGAGAGCAGGCAGATGCCGGCACGTGCAGATCTCTGAGCTCGTTTCCATAGAAGAGTGCGACCAAGCCGTGATGGACTTCCTGGCGGCCCCTGAAGTTGGGAAGTTTCCGCCCAGTTGAAGTTGCAGGATGGAGCAAGCTCAGGGCTTGCGGCTCAGGGGCGGCATTGGAAACAGCGGGGTTATACCATTCCTTCTTTCGTTCTTTCTTTCTCTGTTTTCGTCTTGCTTTCTATCTTTCTCTTATCATTCATTTGTCAGCGGGGACGAAGGGTAGCGGGGGGCTCCACCATCTAGCCGGCTCACCCCGAGACGGAGGGGATATCAGTGTCCTGTCATACCCTAATTCGAGTCAATACAGTATGATTAAACAACAACAACAACTCACATCTAACTGCATGCTGTGTCATATTCTTACTGCTGGAACCCTTACTAACGATTTTTAAATGTGCATCCTCAGTCTTATGTTTGGTAGCTGCATTGGCAACATTGTGGTGAACTAACTTGTATCTGCACTCTTGCTTTATGCGAAGGATTACAGTATTCGATGGAGCGCCCACCAATCTGCCGCAATTCAATCTGCTCTCACCTGGTGGATGTGGTGGTGTATTGATGATGTGCTGTTGTGGAATAGAAGAGGAAGATAATAACGAGAGGAAGCGGGAAGCCCTGAGGACTGTATAGTTAGCTTCATGTCAGAATGGAATCAGTAGCAGCCAACATGATCATTATACTCGGGATGAATCCTGCTGAGTATGCCTGCAAGTGGAAGGGGTTTCCCCCTGCCCCGCAAGTTGCAATAAGTCGGTACGATGTTGTGTCATTGTTAACAGAGATAAATTGTGTTCTACAACAGCCGGAATCGAGTAATTGTTAGATATCAATAGGATATTGTTCGAGGGAATGGACGTCTGCTGATGTTTGTCTCAAATATTCCCTGGGATATTACATGAAAATGACACTAATAATCAACTCAAGTTGTATGGTTAGCCTCACTATTCCTGATTTATTGACAGTCAAGAAGGAGATTTTGCTTTATTCAAGATGACTCAATGTACTAATCTTTACATAAAAGAGGCAGCTTGCCTCCATATTGCCCATAACGTGCAACATCCAACATCTCGCCGAACAACAAAGGCAACGCAAAGTACAATGGACAATGCTCCGAAAATGTAATTTTCGCCACTCTCCGCTGGCAAATTTGGGAAATCGACAAAGTGGTCCACCCAACAACATTATCAAGCACATAATGGCAACAACGGTTTGGAAGAAGAAAGAGTCCAAGCCCTTGTGGCATTGCATACAGTGTTATCCAAACAGAAGCTTGCGGCTGAGAAACAACAAGAAATGCACTTCTTAAGCAATGAAGAGAAAGAGAAATGGATTGAGGATTATGTTGAGAGAGAGACTGCTGGGGCAAGAAAGCAAGTTGAAGATGCAGAGGCAGCGATTAGGTAGAAGCAGGAAGATACTGAGGAAGCCAAAAACGTGGGATAGACTACCACAGAGCGGAAAAAAATGTTCCACCAGAAGTTGGTTGTGATCGGAGACAGTCTGAGTTATATCGCATGTTCCGATGATGGCGATGATGGGGAAGATGACGATGATGAAGAGACAGGGCATGGCCAGCTCACTGAAGATGACGAACTCGGCTGGGTGATGGGCACAATCCGCAATACTGTGCAGCAGCACATGGCGAGTTTCTGGCAGAAGAAGATGAAGCTGGACGAGATGACCCTACTGCGATGGGAGGACGCAGCTGACATCTTCCGTGCAAGGGCCAAGAAGTATGGTGCAACTCAATGAAGGGTTCCGGCAGTCGTTGAACCACAAACAGAAGATGATGCAGCGGCACATTCACCGACATCATTTGGAGTGGTCGTGGAGTGTCTTGACATTGTCCCCGGAATATGGCAAATGCCACAAGGGACTTCTCAACCAGGAACTAGTCATATAAGGCTACGTTCTGCGAAACCACAGTTGAACATGATTTTACCCTGCCTGGGGCCTGCTACCGAGCTGGAATCATCACTTATTCAGAATGCGAACCCTGTTCAACTTGTATGCTTGACCCTGCCATATAGCCTCCCCAGCTAATCACGATATTGATATGAGACTCGAACAAAGAAATGGTGATGGCTTCTGTGTTGGCTGAGGAATCAACTTGTAACGGGCGGGGTCGGACGCAGGTGATGTGGATGTTTGCAGGACTGAACTCGAAGTGCGTATCGAGGAACAAGATTGAGTTATCTTTCAAAGTCGTACTATTGCTTGCTATACAAG
>Ga0307515_10013599_pt1 | contig 15181 bp, 3 predicted proteins | sample 17_EM_MG_FD_194513 | JGI IMG/M metagenome (GOLD analysis project Ga0307515, IMG submission 194513) | Populus trichocarpa ectomycorrhiza microbial communities from riparian zone in the Pacific Northwest, United States - 17_EM | ecosystem: Host-associated > Plants > Roots > Unclassified | place... | reverse complement strand
ATTAGTCTGCTAAGGAGATTTAGCAGTATCTTAAGCTCTCTTACTTTATATTAATAGCCTTTTTAAGTATAATATAGAGTATAAAACGACTGTAACTGCCTATATTAAGGCTTCCCTAAGCGGTATACCTTTATTTTAAAGTAGTAGGAGTAGCGTCTACGCTAGTAAGGTATGAGGGGATCTTATAGACAGGGGGCTATAAGGACACGATTAGAATAGGATAGATTGGTAAGAGAGACAAATCCTTAAGGAGGTAAGGCCTCTAGGATTATGGAGACTATATATAACGGGCATGTACCTTTAGCACGTGACTAGCGACTATCCAAGGGGCGTTTAGGGGTTGTCCTAAAGGCAACCCGAGGTGACCGCAATAATATCCCTTACATTGCCCCCCCCCCTCTTACGGTTAGCCCCCAATCGCCATTACCTTGCGGTAGGGAGATTATAAGGGCTTATCTCGGAAGGGGTTTGGAGAGATATTAGAGAGGTATTAGTATACCGCTGTATATTATCTATCTATCTAACCCCTGCTTTAAACTCCTAAAAAACCTTAATAAGGGAAAAATGTAACTAGAGAAAAGATGTAAGGATTACTAGGAACCTACTGGAAGCCTACTAGAAGCCTACCGGTAACTACCTAGGCTAACTTAAGGATTTTTATACAACTTTATATCTAAGCATTTATACCGGTCTGTAATTAATTATAAGTATTATAGGTAATTTAGTGTTCCTAATATAGTTCCGTAGAACTATTTAGTATATAGCTTAATATATAGGGCCTTAGCTTACCATCGTTTTTTAACTATTAAAATGTAATCTATAATTATTTTATATAATCCTCTGCGTTACTAACACATTATTCCCGCATTTGCCCTTAGGCTATTAGATATAGTTAAGGTATTAATTAGTTAATTAAGGAGACTTATCTCCTAAGATTTAGTGTATATACTTTTAAATCTAGTAGTCCTGTGCCGTATATTTAGTATAGCTCTACTACCTAGCAATAGGGACATTTCGCGATAGTAATTGTAGCTATTATACAATTGTTAAGAACGTCTATAACGTTAATCTTTAATACTATAGTATTATTTTAGGTATAATTTAACCTATATACGTTTTTAATTAACGTCTTAATTGCCTTCCCCTAGCCGCGTACTTGGTTTTTATAAGGAAGTAATAGTTAGATAATATATACTTATATTTCCTTCCTTTTAAATAATGCTATTATAATAGAGTTATATTAGTAAGGTTGCGGCTATTTACTAAAAGGGTATTGGATGGTGAAGTATAAAGATACCTTTACTTGTTGAGCTGCTCCTTTTCCTTAATACCTTACTTTCCTATTATTAACCTTCATCTAATTTTGGACGTATCTTTAATATATTATTAAGATTTTCTTTTTTTCCATTAATAATTTAATATGCCTCTTTGTTCTCCTGCTAACTGCTTTTCTAAGTAGATTCTATAGCGTATTTTAGCCCTACCTTTATATATAGAACTCTAACCTCTGCTAACTTGCAACTAGTGCTGGTCCTACCTAAATAATTTTGCCTATATATCTTTAAAAGACCAGAAATTTAATAATAGGATTCTAGAGGCTTATAATAAGACGCACTGCGTTAAATCTAATACCTTTAGTCCTTATAATCGATGCATACGTACTAAGAGCGGTAGTTACGTTAAGGTAAGCTTTTCTATTCTTAATAAATTTCTATTACTAATTTTAAGCTTTAATAGCCTGGGCCTAAGTGCGGGTCGCAGCTAATCGTGGTCTCGGACACGTTAAACGTAGTCACCGATAGGGGTCGGCGAAAGCTAAACGTGGTTACCGATGGAGCCCCCGGAAAAAGGTCGGCGGTATTACACTTTTACCTATATAGAACGCGCATCGGTAGCCACATTTAACTTAAGCGAATACACAAACCAAAATGTTGAGAGCATATGCTCCGTATGCACCTAGAGATATAGACACAGATATACATATATATCTATACCTACATATATACAACCGCATTTATATATGCCTTACTATACTAATAATAAGTGAAAACTATACTAAAGTAAACGAGAGTATAGTAGGGTAGCTAAACGGTCTATAAGTTAGTATGCATAATTATATACTAGGCATATACTAAGGATACGTAGGTATACTAGAGCGTACCTAACATTAAACACGAAGACGATAGTTCTTAAGATAATATAATTAGTAGAGAGAGTATTAAAGATAAGGAGGGTGGGGAGGGCGAAAAGGGTAAGGGTTAAGATAGTATATAATAGCGGTTTCTATTTTATATGGGTCTCTTTAAGGTAAGACTACGTATAACACTATATATAGGCTATGCATATACTAAGAATATCTAGAGCATACTCTAAGACTATAGAGCACTTATTAGCTCTAATAGTAAGCACTAAGTTATTGTCTAAGAGGTAATAGACTATATTATAATGCCGGAATATCTAGTAACTAGAAAAGAAGGAATTGCATATTTTATTTATAAAGCAACACCTCTGCTATCTATAGATATAGATAAAGAAATAGTACGTAAGGTTATTAAGCAGTATATGTCGAAGGTATGCAATATATATGCTAGGCATATGCTGTACTTATACCTCTAGTAGATTTAATTTTCGTTTTATAAAATTGGTAACCCTAAAGTTATATAACTATAACTCTTTAGAGAAAACAATAATCGGGAGAGTAGAAAAGCATTTTATTAAGCGTTTAAATATAGCGGCATTAAATACTGCGAGTACGCTTATGAGGATATCCTTTATATATGCCCCGCATATAATAGGGTTAAGCTTAAATTAATTAACGACCTCTAAAAGCGTAGCAGTCGTCTATACTAAGTAGTAGAGGTTAATAAAAAGCTTAAGCAAAGTACAGAGAAGTAAGCATTATCTATATATATTAGGTAAATACTTATAATATACAGCTACTATAACGGTATTCTATAATTATGGCGGCAGTGTACTTATCCTAGTATATAAGAACGTGTATATAGTAAAAGCAGACTAATAATGTTTTCTTAACATAGAGTGTGTATATAGCTAGCGTATGCGTGATATATACTTATTATATACAGATAATGTTTATTAGTTATTCCAGTAGCAGTAATACTAAACTATAGCACACTGCTTGGCCTTTATTATCGACAACTACTAGGGTAGATATTTAATACCTACGTCTACTTGTTAAATATAGGGTTTAGAAACTTAAAAAAGAATGTACCTATATTAGACATTTAACGTTAAAGCGAAAAAATTGTAGTAGGTAATGTATACACTATATATACGCTACGCATATACTAAGCCTACTAGGGTTTAACCATCCGCAAGGCCAAGGTAGGGTAGTAAGCCGAATATATAGTGCACGGTTAGATTGCTATATTCCTGTTAATATGGCACGGTATCCTTACATTTACCTTATTACACGGAATTCTTATATATATTATCCACTATACCTAATAAAGCTACCAATTAACCTTGTTAATAATGTAGTTAAAGTAATAAGGTAGGTGGAAGTCCTAAGCCTTACTATACGTATGCCCCGTATATATATAGTATATATAAATAAAACTACTTACTATAGCATAGGTCGATTTATCCTATCTCTATAGTATTATACTCTATATAAGAAGTATAGGGCGCAGACACTACGTGCAGTGTATAGTAGTCTTAATATTAAGGATTAAATTACTGCTTTAATTTGAAAGAAAAGGATGCTATAATTCCTAGAGGGGACGGCATATATAGGTAAGTATAGGTTAGATACACGCCAAGTATATATAGAGCCTAAGCATAGTAGGTATACTACGTAAGTTCTCTATTAACCAACATAAAGAGAATATAGAGGAATAGATTCGGGCAATTTATAACTTTAATAATGAGCATTTCCTTATCGTATGCTGTATATACGCGTAAGCTAAGGCATTTTAACACGTAACATATATCGAAATAGACCTATTATTTAAAATAGTTTTGTAACGGAACCTTGTAGCAGGTACTACGATAGGCTCGTTAATAGGCTAGGTGTATAGGTAATATAAATTAAAGTTAACAACGTAATAATAACTAGTGGAGTAGTTGCCTAACAGATTAACTCTAATTATATTCTAAGAATCACTATAAAGAAAGAACTACCTAGAGTAGGGACTGTGGTCCTTTAAATACATAACCGTACTTTTAAAAAACCCTCCTTATATATAATATACGTGTTATATATAAGGTACGTAAGTTCCTCCCGTTCCTCTTGTTTAATATATAGCATATTATATAACTTGCTTACTATTCTTTATTATATAGTTCTACTAGCTCTATCTTAGACCGTACTTATATTAACTAACTAGCTTCTTCTAACTCTTCTCTAAGTAGTTATAATATTATACTTAAAGCGTCCGTAACACTATCTCCCTCCTTTTTATCTTTGTTCTTAAAGATTCTAAGCATCTCTAAATTATTTACTAGAGGTATAATATCCGTCTAATTAACTTAGTTAATATCGTTACTTATTATACCTAAAGCATCCTCTTCTTTATACACGTAACGTTATGCCCGTATTATTGCTAGTATACTATTACTTAGTAAAATTATACTATCTCCATATTCTTGTTATGCGAAAAAGGGGTTAGTTTATATTACGTTAGCGAGTCTTTTATCCTAGCAACCCTCTTTATATTTAGAGTGCACTAAAGTAAACGTTTATTCCTCCTATAACATTCGTTCTACTTCTAACGCTAAGTATACGCGTCCTATAACTTTTAATAGTCTCTAAATTCCCTAAGTAATTTATTATAGGGTCTTATGTTTAAATTATTACTATAAAGCTTAATAGTAACCTAGTGTAGGCTCTAGCTAAGCTTAAGTATTCTTAAAACGCGGAATAAAAGGCCCTAGATACTTATATCGCGGCGTCTACTTAGCTGCTTCGTCTTAAGAAAGTTTATAAAAAGGTTTATTTTAAGGAGTAGAAGCTTATAAAATAAGGTCTACAGGAACTTAGTAATAAGAGAACTAACTCTCCTCCTATAAAGGAAATAACTCTAAGTAGTTCAGCAGTCGCTCTTCCTAGGTCCCCCTTAGGTAACTTATTTTTTAGTAATCCTTCTTTATTAATATTACCTAACCTATTCTCTTCCGATACTCCTATACCTTTCCTATAGCATTCTTTATATTCTCTAGTAGTTCCTAAGTAGTCTCCTTATAGCTTATCCACTTTACCTTATACTATATTTTATTATCTACGTCCTTATAACTAATAATCTTTAAAACTTACTATTTGTCCTTATCTTGCCCTTTATACGTATCTGCTTTGTAAACTAGTAGCTTAATATTCCTATATACTGGCTCTAGCATTGCAATATACTATACTAGGTAGATTTTCATTCTAGCTAGTAGGTTTAACTTAAATATAACTAGTAAAATTCTTTATATAATTTTAAAAGGTCCTAGTCTAACGTAGTTTAACTTCTTACTTAGTCGTTAACTTTTAAAATTTTTGTATAGTAGCCATACTTTATCCCCCTCCTTAAGATCTAGTCCCTTAGATCTCTTAGCGTTATAGTATTTTTTTATTCTTTACTATACTACCTTAGCTGTTTCTATAAGGTTCTTATAAAGATTTATTAATATCTCTATTCTCTACTTAGCTGTGCTACTTATCTTCTTTACTTAATATAGTAATAACGATATTCTTAGTTTGTATCTATAATTCGCCTTAAATAGTAAAACGCCTATTTCTTTTTATAGTGTTATATTATATATAAACTATATAACTAGTAACAACGATACCTAATTATTTTATGCGTGATTAATATAGTGTTTTAGATACTACTCTAGTGTCTAATTTAGTCTTTCCGTTTAACTATCTATCTATAGATAATATACGGTAGAAGTTACTACTCTAACTTCTTATTCCGCTAAGAATACTTCCTAGAATACTGCTATAAATCTTAGATCTCTATACAATATAATTTTACTTAGTGCTCTATATCTTATAAACACTTCCTTAATATAGATTCTAGTAACATCTTCCGCTAAGATTTCTTCTATATAGGCTATAAAGTATCCCCACTTTATAAGCTTATCTATTATTACTAAAATTACGTTATAATCTTGTCCTATAATAGGATCTCTTAATTTTAGTAACTTAATAATAAAGTCCTATAATATAACCTCCTATAGTCTCTCTAGTATTTTAATAGGTTATAGCCCTCCATATAGCTTATACCTTATTAGTTTATTTCTTTAGTAATCTAGATATTCTTTTATAACCTTTCGTGCTAGGTTTTAGATTCTATTAATAATATACTCCTCCTAAAGTCTTAACACTAAGCCCATAGCTCTGTTATATCCTTAAGTTAGTCCCTTATAGAAATCTTTTATAAAATACTCTACTATACTTCTTAGAATATATTTCGCCTCTCTATACTTATACAATGTTTCTTTTTCCAGATATTTTAACTATTCTTTTAGTTATATTTTAGCAATCTTTTATACCTAAAAGCTTTTTAGTAACTTATAAACTCTATCTAATTCTTCTTAAGTTACTATAATTTTCGGATAGTTATATCTAATTAGTCCATCTATGTCCTTTCGCAGTAAAGCCCCTAATAGCTTTTTATTATTTTATAGTTTAGTTTTTCAACTTAACACATTAGCTCGCGTGTTATCTATGCCCTTAGTATACTAAATCTTAAAATAGTATTCTATAAGTATCTCTACCTATCTAACCTATCTTTAGTTAAGTTCCTTTATTATAAAGAATCCTATTAAGTTTTTATAATCTATCTTAACTATAAATAGTTTCTCCATACCTTATAAGAATACTTTCTATTTTTTTAGTACTATAACTATACCTAATAACTCTTTATTATAGATGTCGTAGTTTAACTCTAGTAGTGTTATCTTCTAACTATAGTATACTACTAGGTGCTATCTATCTAAATACCTTTATATAAAGTATACCCCTAGTATAAAGTCTAATATATCTATTTCTATAACCGTCTCTAGTCCTAGTTAATAGATCTTAAGAACTAGCTCCTAGGTAAATAACCTTTTAACTTCCTTAAATAGTTCTTATTATTCCTTTCCCTATACCTATAGTTCTTTTTTCTTTATTAGTCGTGTAAATAGTTTAATATCCTTTAACTATTACGCTATAAACCTTTTACAGTAATTATAAAACCCTAAGAACAATCTTAGTTATATAATATTCTCTAGTTCCTACTAATTTACTATAGCCTCGATCTTCTTTAGATCTATACTAAGTTAGCCTAGTTTAATAATAAATCTAATAAAATTAGTCTTTCTAGTAAAGAATTCGTATTTCTTAATTACTACTAGTATCTATTCTTCTTATAGTCTTTTTAAAACCCATTTAACGTATTCTCTATGTTCTTCCTCTATTATTAAGTAGATAATAATATTGTCTAAATATACTATAACAAATTCATCCAAGTATTCTCCTAATATATTATTAATTTGCTTCTAAAATATTGCTAATATATTTATAAGCCTAAATTATATAACTAATAGTTTATATAGTCCTTCCTTTAACCTAAAGGCTGCCTTCTATTTATCGCCTTCCTTAATTCTAATCTAATAGTACGCCTATCTTAGATCTATCTTTATAAAGATTTGCGCATTACTAATCCTATCTTAAATTTTGCTAATTAAGGGTAAAGGATACCTATCCTTCCTAGTAATGCTATTTAACCATCTATAGTTAATACATAGCCTTAGTTTACCTTTTTTTTTAAGTATAAATAGTACTAGATAACCTACTAATAACTATAATGGTCTAATATATCCCTTCTATAGGTTTTCCTAAATAAACTCTTTTAATACTCTACCTTCTTCTTTAGTAAGCTTATAGATTAGAAAGAACCTTAAACTTATTCCTAGTTCTAATTCTATCTTATAGTCCTATACTATATACTCTAATAGCTTTTTACTTTCTAGTAACTATTGTTTCTTACTATATAATTACAGCACCTATTATACCAACCGCGTGCTTACGCGTTCGGTATATCAAGTACGTGTTTACGCGTTCGGTGCACTAACTACCCGCTTACGCGTTTGGTGCACTCCTAAAGCACTAACTAATTAGGGGGGAGGTCGCATCAGTATATAGACTACGTAGTCTGCTTTAATACAAGAGACAGTTACTACTATCCCAAAGAGCATACGATACTATACGTATTTCGTGCCCTGGGATATGACTTACTTATACCATTAAGTTGGTACAAACACTGATCAGTAAGCGCGCACAGATTAGCAATTACTCGACACCTCCCCCAAGCGATACACGACAGCGACTACCCGTTTAGACTTCTAGTACGACCTACTAGAAGGTTAGAAGTCGGGTATTACGGACTTATCTCTAACTCTATATACTTATTTAAGTCTTAGTACGGTTTACCGGAAGTTATAGACGTAAATACAAACCTTTATAGAACCTTTTACCCTCCTGTAAACTACTACGGACCTGCTAATTACCTTTACGGACTGTTATAAGACCTTACGGAACCCTTTACCCTCCTACAAACCACTACGGACCTGCTAATTACCTTTACGGACCGTTATAAGACCTTACGGAAACCCCCTACCCTCCTATAAACCGTTACGGACCTATTAACCGCCTTTACGGACCACTATAAGACCTTTTCTACCCGCTACGTACTATACTACACAGCATAGCAGATATAAGCAAGCAGATTAATAAAGGTTAAGAGAAATGGAGCTAAGGAGTTAACCTTACGTCTATAACTAACGTTAACAATTATATTAAATATAAAATCCTTAAATACGGATATTTTAAGCTTATAAATAACGACTTATAGGAGTAATATAAGGAAGACTTTACGGACTTTACGAAAGCTATTTTTAAGGCTTACAACCCTACTACTATCCATAACCTATAAACCCTTTTACGTCACTAAGGCGTATAGGTTAAAAGGGACAAATAAGTTACTATTGTATGGTCTCTATATGACATACTATGTAAAAAGGACCAAACGGAATAGACTAAAGAGTAGATCTTAGATCATATTAAAACCAGCGACCTCTTTACCTCCTTTAAACTTAATAGAATCTCTAGCCTTATAGCTAACCTATTTAACTAAATTTGTTCTATAAACCTAAGTGGCATTAAAATTAATCTTACTGGCTAAAGTATACCTAATACTTAAGTTACGGACCACAATACCACTATAACCCAAATTACGGACTATAATACCCCCGTAAACCAAAATACGGACTAAACCCCTTCCGTTGCTTAAGTTATAAATCCGCAACCCACTTAAGTAAAGACCTACGGTAAGGAACTAGCTAACCTAGCTAAGCTCTATACCGACAAATCTAAGTATAGTGGTGAAAACAATAATTTTAACTTTAAACTAACTATCTTTACGGACCTTTGCTAGAAGGCTAATATTCCTAAACAAGAGTTTAGCCAAGCCTACTCTACCATACTACGCGGCCTAGTACTTAACCACTACTACACTAACCTTAAGAGTAACCCTCTTGGTGTTCCCTTTAATAAGCTATATAAAGCTACCCGCAACTACTTTAAAGGACCGGAATATAAGCGTAATATTCTTACCTAATGGAATGCGACTAAGCTACGAACCGTAATTGATAAGAACACTAAAAAATCAACTATAGAGTGCCTGCAAATTTTTATTAAAGACCTCCGGCACCTATAGCACGGCCTTAATGCTAAGCTTTAAACAGACGACTTCCTATATAATAAACTTATTACGGCCTACTAGGAAGTAGAGCCCTATAAGTACGCCTACTACAAGCCTGTAGATACCTTAGCTGGCCTTATTAATAATCTACGCTCCTCTATTATAATATATAAAGTCTTAAACCCACCAGGTAGCACTTAAGCCTTTATTACGGATATTTAATATCCGCAAATAAACTTAGACGTCTACTTTACGGACCGCTGCTACTGCTAGCAGCACCTATACCGACTAAGTCCTACCCGTAACCCCCGTAGTAACCCCTATATAAAAATATACCCCCGCAGACAAACTAGCCAGAAGTGCTTTATATGCGGTAAGGAAGGATATTAGTTTATAGGGTATACCTAGAAAGAACGTAATAAGTCTAAGAAGAGATTTAATAGCCGGATTAACTAATTTATTTTGGAATATAAAGGAGAGGAAGAAAAGGAGCCTCCTAATAAGTTAATAGAAGCCCTTATAATTAACTTTAACTTAAACGCTTAGGAATAGGAGACCTCAAAGACGTTCCTAACTACTTTTAGACCTTTTACAGACAGCTAAGCCTTTAATATTACGACCGTATTAGCCGACCGCTCCTTTATACACTTAATTATACCTAAAAACTAGCCCATAAGTACACCTGTTAGACCTATTACGGACGTTATAGACTGTGAACAGGACCTATTTGCATATATTACCATAGAACGCTATACCCCTAAAGAATTCTATAGCGTTATAATTGATACAGGTGCCTTTAAGAAGTCTACTATAGGTTACGGACAATACCTTATATATAGGACCACCGCAAATAATAATATGGATATTAATACTATGCAAACTGGGGCCGTAAACGTCCAATTCGGCATTAGCTTAACTGCATTAATTAAATTAGTTGCAGTTAAGACCCCAATTAGCCTAGTTAACTTCCATATAGTAAAAGCAGACACCCCTTTCTTACTTTGCCTTACGGATATAGATAGGTTATAGGTTTACTATAATAATATTACGGACACCTTGATCGGCCCCGCAACTGCCCTAAAAAATAAGCATATTACCCTACCAATTATACGACGATTTGGACACCCGTTCCTTATATAGGGAAAGACTTTACGGACCTACATTCAGGAATCTTTCAACTATAACCCATGCTACCTTACTAGTACGGAAATCCACCGCCTGCACCGCCGTTTTGGCCACCTATTAGCCGAAAAGCTGTATAGAGTCCTTAAACGCTTTGGATATAACGACGTTAATAAGAAGGCAATTAACCACCTAACTAAATACTACTCCTTCTGCTAGAAATACGGACGTTCCCTAGGCCGATTTAAGTTTACTCTTTATAAAGATCTTAATTTCAACTACTTAGTGTACGTAGACATTATGTATATTAACGGCAGCCTAGTATTATATATAATTGACGAGGTAACCCGCTATTAAGCCGCCTGTTGGTTGTAAAATATATCCGCAAAATATACTTAGGATATTTTACGGACCTACTAGATTGATATATACCTTGGACCTCCTAAGTATATCACCCACAACGCCGGTAGGAACTTTATCAGCAAGGAATTCTAATAGTATGCTACGGCTATGGCTATTTCAACAAAAGCCGTTCTAGTTGAGGCGTATTAGTCCGTTGGGTTTGTTAAGCGAGCTTACCTAGCTTTACGGAGAGCCTACTAGATTATTACGGATGAGTGCAAGGACATCTAAAAGGAACTGGCTTTACAGATGGCCGTAAAAGCCGTTAACGACACCGCTGGCCCTGACGGACTAGTACCCACCCTCCTGGTTTACGGAGCCTACCCACTTGGAGTACCGTTTGGAAGGCAGCCTAGAAGACACCTTAGGAGGGATCTCCTATAGATTTCTTATATATTTCTTTTGTGTTTTACAGTTCTACTAAAGCAATTACGGAGGCTATATACAAGTGGTTCTATTTTTTAAGTACCGCTAGTGTATAATTACAGCACCTGTTGTACTAACCGCGTGCTTACGCGTTCGGTATACTAAGTACATATTTACGCGTTCGGTGCACCAACCACCCACTTACGCGTCTGGTGCACTCTTAAAGCACTAACTAATTAGGGGGGAGGTCGCATCAGTATATAGACTACGTAGTCTGCTTTAATACAAGAGACAGTCACTACTATCCCAAAGAGCATATAATACTATACGTATTTCGTGCCCCGGGATATAACTCACTTGTACTATTAAGTTGGTATAAATACTTACCATATTTATAATATCTCTTTAGTATATAGCTTAACCCTTTTTCCATTTCTTTATAGGTCGCTCCTACTTAGTACTATACCAACTTAGCTTATTATCGCATCTTATATTATTAAGTATCTTTAATATTAACCTAACTTATAACCTAATTAATCTTTAGGTTATATTCCTATAACTAAGGCATTCCTAACACTGCCTTATTATTCCCTAATAGTAATATATTAAAAGACATCTTAATTTATTTTCCTTTAATGGTTAACTAAATAAGTCCTATTTTGAGATTAATAATACCTCCCCTATAGGCTATCAGATCTCCTAAAATCGTCACTAATAGGTAAGAATATTCCTTTTTTTTATATAGTAATCCCATTTTTTTAACTACTGCTAGTAAGATATGGTTTCTTATTACTCCACTATCTATTAATACTTCGAACTATTAATCTTACCATTTTACTTATAGATTTAGGTGTTAACCTTAAATTTCTTTAAGGGTCTAAGGCTTTACTACTAGTTCCCTCTAGTCCTATAGGCCTTTACTTTTCCTAACTATTAGCTACTTAATCCTGTTTATACTTAGTCTAACTTAGGCTAATACTTAGTTCGCTTTTTGTCTTCAATATACTATAGATAGGTGTTCTCTAGATATTCCCACTATTATTATCTATCTAGGTATTCTTCCGTAAGGAATCTTCCTGGCTAAAGTATTAAGTCCCCTTATTCTTAAACTTCTATTAGGTGCCAACTATGTATATACTTAGTATTTCGGTACTTTACCTTATCTATTATCTAATATATCCTTATTAAATACTTCCAATTTTTATCCTTAGGTACTCTATATATATTATATATATTATCTACGTATACTATCCACAATAGTGTATAATATACTTAATATCTTAGGTTAACTCTCGGCTTATTTTTATCCTTAAGTTTAAACCTTTCTCGTGTTAATCTAAGCGTTGCGACTTTATTTATAGGTACTAAGATTTACCTCTCGCTTCTCTAGTCCTCTAATTACTTCTTTAGATCTTTTAATATTATAATTAAGGCTCCTTTAATATAAGTTATAGCCTTTTCTATAATCGGGTAGTCTTAGATAACTTTTTTTATCTAGCTATATATAAAAAATTTCCTACTTGTCATTATATCGTTATCTATACCACTTTTAGTACAACTCTTTAAGTATATACGGTTTATTCGTAAGGAAGTATTTTCTTATTACTGCGTTATAACAGCCCTTTATATATTATTCTTCGAATCTAGTTAGAATCCCTAAATCCTCCTCTTATTCTAGTTCAGTAAGCTATTTAGCTCTTAGTATACCTATTCTAGGCCTATTAGTAATTCTTTATATAAGTACTCTATCCCTTATACGTCCTAATATACTAAATCTCTTATCTAGTTTTTGTTCTTGCTATAAGGTAATTCTTACTCTAAATTCCTCTATAGTTTCTTTCTTATTACGTCTTATAAGTAGATCCTTAAAGTCTTCCTACTTCTTAATCTTATTAATAGTCCTTATTTATATACTAAAGTCTTAGTTCTATAGGATTCTTAGTCCTAAGCTTGCTTCTAACTTAAGTTTAGCTCCCGCCTTAGTCTAACTAGGTATCTGTAGTGTTCTTATCTTATTTTAAGAGTTTTAAATCTTACTTATCTCGTCTTAAGAATCTTATACCGTTAGGAATTCTTATCCTAAGCTTATTTATATATCTTTAAACTAAGCTACTACCCTACTCTATTAGTTTTCGTTCATTATGGGTCCTTAGGTATATCTTATCTTATCTTAAGAATCTTAGGTTTTTAGCCTTTTACCTTTATTAAGTAGTAAATTAGCACTAGCAATCGTTTACTTGCTTAATCCCTTTAGGATACTATAAGAGGCTAGCCTAACCGGAACGTATAATTATCTAATCAACAGTGTTACCGGTAAGTAGAAGGTAAGTTAAAGGTACGTTAAAGGTAAGTAGAAGGAAGAATAAGTTTTTATATATTAAAGGACAAATGCTTTTAACCACTTCTATTTAGAGACTAATTGCTAGTTCTTCTCTAGAGGAGAACCAGCTCCCTATATAATCCTTTTAAGACGCTAGTAAAACCCTTTACCCCTTATCTATCTAACTATATCTTCTAGGACGTAGATGGAACATAGATAAGACCTCCTTCTATTTTATCTGATATATACCTTCTAGGGAATTCCGTTACAATTACCTCCCCTTTAAGGGTCTTGGTCCTCTAAAACTTCGCCTCTATTAAGCTTTTATAGAGTTCTAGCTAAAACTACTAGGGAAATTCTTAGTGAAAAGGTACTTTATAATGCGGCTTATAGCTAGTTCTTTACTAGCGTAGAACCTTACTTTATCCTCAGTTCCTCTACTCTTCTCCTATTATAGTTCCTTATAATACCTTTATAATAGAACTAAAATAATAATAATAAAAATTGGATGGGATTCACCTTTCTTATTATAAGAGTTTGTTATAAGTTAATCTAGAGGTTATTCTATATAACGCGTCCACAAGCTACTATCCCCATTTACCTAAAATAGGTTCTAATAATAACGTCTTTATTTTAATTTTCTTCCAGTTTATAAGCTGTCGCCTCTTACGCGTCTTTTCATCAACAACACTATTTGTCTCATCTCTTAGCAGACTGTTTCCTCTATATCTTCGCTTTTAGCTTCCGTATCTCTAGCTACTTTATTCTCTTCTTATAATACGTCTATAAGCAACAGAATCCCCACCTTATCTCTTATAACAATACTAACTTCTTAAAGTATTCTCTTATAATGGCTTATGGTCTTTCTACGCATCCCTAAACCGGCGGCAGTGTCGTTTCTCTCCTAGTAACGCCCCAGACAGCGTCTATTGCTCCTACGGCAGTTTCCCTAAAATGCTATCGTTGCTGCATTTATGCTCTTACATAGAATCCTTCCCATATCTATAAGATACCTTACTTTAGCGAAAATAAATCTAAGTGCTCCTATTACCGCAGTAGGAGAAAAACCTGCGTCCCGGTATTTCCTATCCCGTCTTATTCTAGATTTCGCTAATTATACTAAATCCCCACTATTTATGTATATAAGACTCGCAGGCTCTAACGCGCTATTTAAGATTTCCGTTAATATCCTAATAGTAATAGGCGGGGATAGAAGGTATCTTCCCTCGCTTATAGACTCTTTAATTTAATAAGGGTTTCTACCGCTATAGAGATATAA
>Ga0307515_10013598_pt1 | contig 15181 bp, 12 predicted proteins | sample 17_EM_MG_FD_194513 | JGI IMG/M metagenome (GOLD analysis project Ga0307515, IMG submission 194513) | Populus trichocarpa ectomycorrhiza microbial communities from riparian zone in the Pacific Northwest, United States - 17_EM | ecosystem: Host-associated > Plants > Roots > Unclassified | place... | reverse complement strand
CTGATGTTCGACATCCCGGTGTGGGCCGCGCTGCTCGCGGTGCCGATCGCCGTGCTGATGGGCTTCGTCGCGTCGCGAGTCACCGGCGAGACCGACGTCACGCCGACCAAGGCGCTGGGGCCGGTCACCCAGATGATCTACGGCGCGCTCACGCCGGGGAACCTGACCGGCAACATCATGTCGGCCAATGTCACCGGCGGCATCGGCCTGCACGCCGCCGATCTGCTGACCACGCTCAAGACCGGCTGGCTGCTCGGCGCCCGGCCGCGCCACCAGGTCTATGCCCAGCTGTTCGGCGTGCTCGCCGGCGCCGCGATCATCGTGCCGCTGTTCTACCTCGTGGTGCCGGTCGCCGAGCTCGGCAGCGACAAATGGCCGGCGCCCAGCGCGGTGGTGTGGGCCAACGTGTCCCGGGCGTTCGTCGGCGGGGTCGGCGCGCTGCCGTACTCGTCCAAGATCGCGATCGCCGTCGGCCTGGCATTCGGCATCGGCCTGACGATCCTCGACAAGGCGGCGTCGCCCGCGCTGCGCCGGCTCTTGCCGTCGCCGTCGGCGATCGGCCTCGCGATGGTCGTGCCGTGGTCCAACAGCGGCGCGATCTTCCTCGGCTCCGCGGCCGCCGCGCTGGTCCGCCGCTACCTCCGGCGCTACGAGTCCTACACCGTGCCGATCGCGTCCGGCCTGATCGCCGGCGAGAGCCTCGTTGCGATCGCGATCACGATCGCTGCGACGGTCCTCTAGAAAAACGCCGCGCGGTCCGCGCGACGCGCGGTGTAAGCTCGTGCGATGCCGTCGGCGGGCAAGAAGCTGCTGCGACCCGCCGCCGCGCCGAGGCCCGTGCCGAGCGCCGCGCCGAGGGCTGTGCCGAGGCCCGTGCCGAGCGCCGCGCCGAGGCCCGTGCCGAGCGCCGTGCCGAGGGCTGTGATCGCCATCGCGCCGCGGTTGATCGCCGCCGGGCCGCCCCCCGAGTGGCGGCTCGGCGAGCTCACCGTCGTGATCGGCGCCGTGCGCGCCGAGCTGCGCTACGCGCGCGAGCCGGTCGGCTCGTCGCGCCCGGCGCCCGAGGCGATCGTCGGGGCCGTGCACCGCGCCCGCGCGCGGCTCGCCGCCCGGTCGCGCGGCCCCGACGAGCTCCTGCCCGCGCTCGCCGCGGCGTACGCCGCGGTGCTCGCCCGCCGCGGCGCGCGGCCCGGCGATCGGGTCTCACTCGTCGAACTGCGCGATGAGCTACGCGACGAGCTCGCCGGCACGACCCGCGCGCAGTTCGCCTGGGACCTCGCCCGGCTGCGCCGCGAGCGCCGGCTCGTCGTCGACGGCCGCCGCATCGATCTCGGCGTCGCGACCGGCCACGCCACCGCGCGCCGATCGCGCGTGGTGTGGATCGAGAACGACGGCGGCGGCGGCAGCTACTTCCAGTCGTTCCGGCTCATCGCCCAGGAGGTCCGCTCGTGACCAAGACCACCCCGCCCCGACCACCGCCCCGCCCCGTGTCCGCCCCCGACCAGCTCGATCGGATCGGCGCGCGGCGCATCCTCGCGCAGATGGGCGAGAACGGGAAGCCGCCCGAGCTCGGCATCTCGCACGTCAACGCCGGCAACGAGTCGTACCTCCGCGTGCTCGACACCGAGTACATCCAGGATCTGATCATCGCCGCCGAGGGCTCCAGCTTCAAGCTGGTCCAGGGCACCTACGGCGCCGGCAAGACCCACTTTCTGTACTGCGTGCGCGACCTCGCGTGGCGGCGGCGCATGCTGACCGCGTTCGTCACGATCTCGCCCAAGGAGTGCCCGTTCAACCGGCCGCTCGCGGTGTACCGCGCCGTCGCCCAGCGGATCGAGCGCCCGCACGGCGCCGGCGGCGAGCCGGTCCGGGGCGTCGACGACCTGGTCCGCCACTGCGTCGAGCGCCGGGTCGCCGGCGACGGCCGCGACGCCACCCGCGCCTGGATCGACGGTGAGCTCGCGCGCGCCGCGTTCACCCGCCACGCGTTCCGCGACGCCGTCGCCGGGTTCGCGCGCGCCGTGGTCGACGGCGACGAGCCCGCCGCGCGCCGGCTCGGCGCCTGGCTGCGCGGCGAGGACATCTCGCTCACCGAGGCCAAGCTCGCCGGCGTCTACGAGGTCCCGTCCAACGACAACGGCTTCGGCATGCTGCGCTCGCTCATCCAGCTCGTCCCGCGGCTCGGCTGGCAGGGCCTGGCGCTGCTGCTCGACGAGGCCGAGCGGCGGCTCGCCCCCGACGTCAAGCCGACCAAGGCGCTGGGCGAGACCGTCGATCACCTGCGCGAGCTGATCGATCTGTGCGGCCGGTCCGAGCTGCCCCGCACCCTGGTGCTCTACGCGGTCACGCCGATGTTCACCGAGCACGTCCTGCCGCTGTACCCCGCGCTGCAGCAGCGCCTGGGCGCGCCGATCCAGTTCCTCGGCCCGCACAACCCGCGCGCGCCGGTGATCGACCTCGAGGCGCTCGACCTCGAGCCCCGCAAGCTGCTGCTCGAGGTCGGCAAGCGGCTCGCCGACGTCGCCCGCCTGGCCTACGACTGGTCGCCCCCCGACAAGATCGTCCAGGCCAACCTCGATCGGCTCGCCGTGATCGTCACCCAGGAGCAGCTCGAGGTCGGCCACCGCCGGTTCTTCGTCCGGCTCTGGGTCCGGCTGCTCGATCAGCTCCGCCTCGGCACGCCCCGGGTCCTCGGCGACGACGACCTCCGCAGCCTGGTCCGCGACGAGCAGGCCCTGGTCACCGAGGAGGTCGACGAGTCGCTCGTCCACACGTTCTTCGGCATCCCGTACCTCGCCAAGCCGGGCACGAAGTAGCCCGGCTTGGCCGGCGCCCGCGCTGTCACCGAGCGAATCGCGACCAGTGCTCGATGCGATAGTCGAAGCCGTTGTCGTGGTGCTGCGTCGGCATCGGGCCGCACGCCCACACCGCGTTGGTCTCGAAGTCCGGGAAGAACGTGTCTGCGCCCGGCGATTTACTGTCGACCCGGGTGTAGTGGACGTCGGTACAGCAAAAATGGCCGAGCGCCTCGCCGTACAGCTCGCCGCCCCCGAGCACATAGACCTTGTCGACCTCCGCCGCGGTCGCCGTTGCGAGCGCCTCGTCGAACGATGCGGCCCGGTTCGCGGGCGCTGGAACGCCGCACGCCGCATCGCGCGTGACCACGATGTCGACGCGCCCCGGCGAGGTCGGCAACGCAGGCAGCGCCTGCCAGGTCTTCCGGCCCAGGATCACGGCGATGCGGCTACCATCGCCCGGCGTGCTCACGAGCCGCCGGAGATGCTCCATGTGATCGCGGAGCGTCTCGAAGCCCCAGGGTGGTTCCCCCTCGAGGCCGATCGCTCGATCGGTCGCGGCCGCGACGACACACGCGATCGGTGGAAATGCGCGGCGGAGATCGGCGACGAACCTGCCGAAGCCGCGAGGACAGGCCGACGCGATCCGCTCGAGCGACGCATGCTCGAGCAACCGCGCCGCGGCATTCCCGCCGGGAAGACGGTCGATCTCCTCGAGGCAGCGGCGCAGCACATGCTTGGGGTGATTGGAGGTAGAGTCTCGAACGCTGCCCCAGAGCGCCTCGGGCTGGGACGGCAACGCCGGCACCTTGCCGAACACGTGCAGCCACGCATCCGGGTCGCTGAGCGCCCACGCTTCGATGCACTCGATCGCGAGCGCGAGGACCGCCGGAACGACGTGGCCCTGGGCATGCGCTTCCAGGAACCCGCGCTCGATCGCGCCTCGCCGCCCGCGCCGATCGTCGTCCCGTACCAGCACCAGCCCGTCGGCATTTCTGGCCGCGAGCTTGCGAGCCGCTCGCGCCTGTTCATCCTCGCCGCGCACGCGGGACTCCTCGTCGACGAGATCGGGGTCACGCCGAAACCGGACAACACGTGCTCCTCGAACGACAGCAGCTCTCCGGGTGGCGCCCCGAACAGCCGCTGGAGCAGGACCCGCGCACAGCCGGACCAGCGGTCACCGGGAGCGCGCAACTCGGTGGCGCCCTCGCCCAGGATCAAGATGCGCCGGTTCACGCGGGTCGAGCCAGATTGCTGTCGCCGACGTTGTACCAGAGCTCGCCGAGCGCCATCTCCGACGCCAGATCGTCCAACCCCTTCGCCTCGGTCATGCGCTGCGCGCGCACGCCGGCCTGATCGCGGGTCACGAGCACCACCTCGTCGGCGGCGAAGTGGTTGAGCAGCAGCGGGCTATGGGTCGTCATCACGATCTGCGCGCCCTGGGTCTCCGCGATGGTGCGGATCGTATCGACGATCACCTTGAGCTGCCGCGGATGCAGCCCGTTTTCTGGCTCCTCGATCAGCACGCGCCGGGTGCCCGACCAGATCGAGATCAGGACGAGCGCCGCCGCGAGCACGATGCCATCGGACATCTGCGTGGCGGGGAGCACCGAGCCGTCTCGCAGCACGAACTGAAGCTCCTTGCCACCGCTGGCCGGGTGCCGCCTGGCCCCCACGCTCTTCACGTGAGGTGACAGGCGCTGGAGGACGTCGTTCACGCGGCGGATCTGCTCATCGCCGGTACCGCTGGTCAACAGGTCATCGACGATGCCGACCACGCCTGAACCGTCGGACAGTACCGGAGCACCCAGCGGCGTCCCCCGCGCGATCGCCCGGGGATCGAGGCGAAGCAGCGACGCGCTCAGCTCATGCCCGATCGCGTCGAACGTCAACTGTAGCGGCAGACTGACCGTCACCTGGCGGCCAATCAGGCGGCTCAGCTCGGACATGCCACCTTCCTGGGCAGCGTGCTTCTCCTGCTTTCCCTCCACGAGAGTCACAAACCCATCTGACGTGGTCAGTAGCGGCTTGTCCTCCAGCAAGATGTCCTCGGCTGCAAACGCGTTGCTTCGCGACGACAACTTCGTCAGGTAGCGATACGCGCCGATCACACCGGTAAAGCCTTCGACCGCGAGCTCGATGTCGACGAACGGGACGCCATGAGTCGCCGCTACCGAGGCCGGGCATCCAAGCACCTGCTCGGCACTCAGACTCGCCGGGTCCGCGCATCGCGACAGCGCCATCAGCGCTTGAAGAATCGTCGACTTGCCCGAGTCGTTGGGCCCAACCAGTACCGTGATCGGCCCGAGCGGGATCGTTGCCGAGGCGATCGCCTTGAAGTGGACGATGCTCAACTTGCTGATCACACCTCACGCTATCGCGTCGACGGTTCCGCGTCCAATCCGCGTCGCCTGATCGCCGTCCCGCCAGTTAGCCGCTCGACGGCACTGGCCGATTTCACGGCACCACGACCAGGGCGCCCTCGTCGACCGGCTCCTCGAACCCGGCGGCGAATCGGGCCAGGATGTCGTCGGTGATCGGGAACGGCGCGTTGGCCTCGAGGCGCTGGTTGCGCTCGGCCAGGCGGGCCCGGATGACCTCGAGCGGCACCTTCAGGTACACCAGCTGCGAGCGGCAGCCGGCGTGCTCGACGAGCCCGCGGTAGCGGTCGCGGCTCGCGCGGTTCCAGAACGCCGAGTCGACGACCGCCGGGACCCGGCGCGCCATCAGCTCGGTGAGCTGGTCGCGCAGGTGCGCGTGGGCGACGACGAGGCGGTCCTGGTACTCGGACGCGGGGAAGTCGATGCCGTGGCGGCCGAACCGCTGCCAGACCTCCTCGTCGATCGACAGCCGGGTGAAGCCCCGGGCCTCGAGCCGCCGCGAGAACGTCGTCTTGCCCGCGCCGGCGACGCCGCACATCAGCACGATGAGGCCGGCCTCGGGCTGCAACGTCGCCAGGAGCTCGTCGGCGCGCAGCGGGTCGCTCATGAGGTTCTCGCTCGCCGTCCCGGGCGCCGATTTGCAGTCGGCGCGCCGGGCTTGGCCGGCGGGCTAATCGACCCGGGCGATCGTGCCGGGGCCGGCGACGGCGTCGGTGGCGTGGAGCAGGAGCTGCAGCGAATCGGTGGAGCGCAGGCCGGTGCGGTTGCCGGTGCCATCGGCGATCCAGTAGATCCGGCGGTCCCAGGGGTACCGGGCGACGCGGGCGACCACGGCGACGCGGCCGGCGCCGGACCTGCGCACGTCGCCAAGCAGCGCGCGGACCTGCGCGAGCGACGTCTCGGGGCGAAGGTGCAACGCGATCGCGGGGCTGTCGCCGCGGAGATCGCGCAGCGCCGAGACCCGCTGGTCGGCGCCGTAGCGCTGGCCGCCGATCACGACCTCGCCGGTCTGGTTGACCTGGGCCTCGGGCAGCCGCGGATCGAGCTCCGCCGCGCTACCGGCGACCGGCCAGTTGTCCGGATCGGCGCGATGCACGGTGTCGCTGACGCCGGTGCTGGCCATGCGATCGATCGACTCCCAGGTGCGCACCGCTGCGTGCCAGCCGGGGTCGGCGCCGCACATCACGCAGTCGGCGACCGCGTTGCGCACGCGCTCGGTGGCTCGCCGGATCGCGAGCGACGCGACCACGGCGCCCTGGAGCTCGGGGACGACCTGCTTGCACTCGAAGGCCAGCGGACCACCGCACAGCCGGACGAGGTAGCCGCGCGCATCCTCCCTCGGCATCGGGAGCAGCGCCGCGGCCTTGGGATCGCGCCGGTCGAGCAGGCCGTCGGCCTCGATCTCGGGCGCGAGCAGCGTGGGCCACACGGTGAGCGCGAGCGCGGCGACCTGATCGGGCATCGGCTTGGCGTGGACCGCCTGGACCGGAGCGAGCGCGAGCACCATCAGCTTGAGCTCGGCCTCCTTGGCGACGGTGCGATCCATGCCGGTGCGCAGCGCCAGCGTGGTCTGCGCCAGCTCGGCGTAGGCCTCGGGCGTGCGGCCGGCGGCGACGAACTTGTCGACCGCGGCGAGATGCGCGGTGGCTTGATAGTCGGTGCTCTCGTCCTGGCGCACCGCGATCCGGTCCTCACCGCAGGCGGTGAGCACCAGGACAACGACCGGGATCGCGAGGGCCAGGCGACGGAGACGACGGAGGCTCATGTCGGTTGTACGCGTAGACAAGCAAGGCGGATGCCCGTGTATGTCCTCGTTTCCTCGTCGGTCAGCCGCCGGCAACCGCGACACAGCGTGCGAGATCTGCGACGGTCACGCCCGGACCCAGCGCAACGATGCGAGCTTGCTGGGGCTCGCCCGGTTCGATGGCCTCGCTCGACACCCGCGGACCGACGCGGTGCACCGCGACCCAGCGCACCGCGTCGTCGCCGGCGGCGCCCGCGATCTCCCGCACGATCTCCTGCACGATCCCCTTGATCCTCACGTAGTTGGGCGGCAACTCGGCGAGCTGGTCCTCGAGCTCCTCGACGTCCACCGGCCGCTCGACGGCGAGCCAGACGCTGTCGATTCCATGTGCAGCCGGGCTGTCGAGATGACGACAGTGCTCGTCGTGGACATGCTCGCTAACCTGGCCATCTGGCTGGGGAACCTGGCCGGGACCCGGTGACGACAGCGGCGGGTCGGCGAGCAGCGCCTCGAGCCAGGCGGCGTGCTCATCAGCGGTGCCGCGCCGCACCAGCGCACTGGGCGCGAGTGTGCAGGCGACAGATTCCGCACGCTCGGCGTCAGAATTGTCGATCCCGAGCTCGGCCTTGGTGACCAGCAACACATCCGCATAAGCCACCTGGGCGTCCACCGAAGCGGATACCGGGCGCGAGGCGAGGAAGCTGGTGGCATCGATCAGCGTGACCACCGCGGCGAGGCGAATGTCGCGCGCCACCGGCTCGCGCGCGATCGCCCAGGCGATCGGCAGCGGCTCGGCCACTCCGGTGGTCTCGAGCACGATCGCCTCGAGCCCGGGGTTCTGCGCGACCAGCTCGAGCAGCGTGGTGTCGAGCTCGTCGCCGAGCACGCAGCACACGCAGCCGCCGGGCAGCTCGATCTGCCGCGCGGTCTCGCCGCCGAGCAGCGCGCCATCGATCCCGACCGCGCCGAGCTCGTTGACGACCACGCCGAGCTTGCCGGGCGCGCTGCGCGCCTTGCGCCGCGCGAGCAGCCGGTTGATCAGCGTGGTCTTGCCGGCGCCGAGGAAGCCGGTGACCAGGACGAGCGGGACCGTCACGCGGACGAGCGTAGCGTGGAACGCGCGCCGCGACGCCCTGACCGGATCGCCGGGCCCGGTCAGGCCGGCCGCTCGACCACGACCGGCTGGCGCTTGCCCGCCGCGGTCAGCGGGATATCGCCCACGACCTCGATCGTGATCGGCACCCCCGGGAGGTAGCGCTCGGCGTACTCCCGCAGGATCTTGGCCTCGCGCTCGGGCAGCGCGGTGCCCTGGAACGGCACGACCTTGAACACGATGCTGCGATCCCGGCGCTGCACGACCTGGAAGCTGCGCGCGAACCCGCCGATCACGCCGAGCACGATGTTGAACACCAGGCCGCTGACCGCGCGGCCGTGGCCGTCGACCAGGGTCTCGGTCACCCGGCCCTCGATCGGCCCGATCCGGACCAGGCCGCGGCCGCAGGCGCAGCGCGCGTCGCCGCGCGCGACCGCGACATCGCCGGTGACGTAGCGGATCATCGGGCAAGCCAGGTTGTGGAGGTCGGTGACCACGACCTCGCCGGACTCGCCGGGGCGGGCCGCGCGCACCGTGCCGCCGGGCTCGCGCACGACGAGCTCGACGATCAGGTTCTCCATCGACGTGTGCATGCCGTCGTGGACCTCGCACTCCGAGCCGATCAGCATGACCTCGCGGCAGCCGTAGGTGTCGAACGCCGGCCCGAACGCCTGCTCGATCGCGACGCGGTCGTGGGGCAGGAGGCGCTCGGCCCCGGTCAGGACCGGGATCGGATCCCAGGCCCGGAGGCCGCGCTCGTTGACCAGCTTGGCGAGCGCGCCGGCGCCGTTGGCGTACGCGACGATGACGTGCGGCCGGAACCGCCGGAGCTCGGCGACCGCGGCGAGCAGCGCGTCGTCGCCGCGCGGCGTGCTGTCGACGTAGAGGTCGCGCTTGACCAGGCGATCGACCTCGATCTTCTTCTGCTTCCACCACGTCGCCATCTGCGGCCCCGCACCCCAGTAGTGCATCGCGCGCATCCCGATGCGGTAACCGCCCCAGCCGTAACCGCGCCAGCGGACCGCGTCGCGCCAGTGCCGCGACTCGGCGTTGTAGCGCACGACCACCGGCTCGCCCGAGCTACCGCTCGTGGTCTTGGTGATCACCGGCAGCGGCGGCACGCGGGCGGTGCGCTCGTCGATCGTGGCCCGCAGGACGGGTCGCTCGAGCAGCGGCAGCCGGGCGAGATCCTCGACCGTGTCGAAGTCCTCGGGCGACAGCCCGCGATCGTCGAGCAGCTTGCGATAGAATGCGGTGTGGCGGTGGGCGTGGCGGAGCACGCGGCGGAGCAGCCCGAGCTGGAGATCGCGCAGCGCGCCCGGCGTCCAGCGCTCGGTCTCGTGCAGCGAGCGCAACAGGCCCACCGTGGGTCGGCCGCGAGCTGCCTCGAAGGTGGGGAACAGCGCCCTGGCGAGAAGCTGCCCGTAGAGGTCGAACACGCAGTCGTCACGCTAACATGGCGGCGCTGGCGACTGCAGGCTCGACGATCACGACCTTGCGCTTGCCGGCCGAAGTAAGCGGAATTTCATCCACGTACTCGATTGCGAACCGCGTCCCTCGGAGGTACTTGGCCGCGACCTCGCAGACCGCGCGGTGATCCTTCTCGGGCAGCCGCGCGCCGACGTTGGGCACCACGCGCATGACCACGCTGCCGTCGGACCTCTGCACGACCTGGAAGTTGCGCGCGACGTGGTCCATCACGCCGATCAGCACGTTGAACACCATGCCGCCGACCGCGTTGCCGGCCGCGTCGTGCAAGGTCTCGGTGACCCGGCCGTCGATCGGGCCGATCGACGTCAGGCCGCGGCCGCACGCGCAGCGGGTCTCGCGGCGGGCGATCGCGACGTCGCCGGTGATGTAGCGGATCATCGGGCACGCCAGGTTGTGGAGATCGGTGATCGCGACCTCGCCGGTCTCGCCCGGCCACGCCGCCCGCACCGTGCCGCCGGGCTCGCGTACGACGACCTCGACGATCAGGTTCTCCATCGAGGTGTGCATGCCGTCGTGGGCCTCGCACTCCGCGCCGATCAGCATGACCTCGCGGCAGCCGTAGGTCTCGAACGCGGGCCCGAACGCGCTGGCGATCTGGTTTCTGTCGTGCGGCCACAGCCGCTCGGCGCCGACGATCACCGGGATCTCGCCCCAGCTGCGCAGCCCGTGATCGTTGACGTAGCGGGCCAGCGCCGCCGCACCCGCGGCGTACGCGACGATGACCTGGGGCTGGAACTCGCGGACCTGCTCCACCGCGCGGGCCAGCGCGGCCTCGCTGCGGACGATGCAGTCGACGTACAGGTCGCGCTTGAGCTTGCGATCGAGCGCGAGCTTCCGGCGCTGGACCCAGCTATCGGCCGCCGGCGGCGCCCCCCAGTAATGCATCGCGCGCATCCCGATCCGGTAGCCGGCCCAGCCGTAGCCGCGCCAGCGCGTGGCGTCGCGCCAGTGCCGCGACTCGGCGTTGTATTTGACCACGACGGGCGTGCCGGTGGTGCCGCTGGTCGACTTCTTGACCACCCAGCGCGGGACCAGCGCGGTGCGGGCCTCGAGCGTCTCGCGCACCGTGTCGCGATCGAGCAGCGGCAGGAACCGCAGATCGGACACCGAGCGGAAGTCGTCGGGGTGCATGCCGCGCTCGTCGAGCAGCTTGCGGTAGTACGGGGTGTGGTTGACCGCGTGGCGAATCAGGCGGCGGAGCAGGCCGCTCTGCATGTCGCGCAGCGCATCGCCGGACCAGTGCTCGCTGCCGCGCAGGAACTGCAGCAACGGAACGGTCGGGCGACCACGCGCAGCTTCGAACGCGGGGAACAGGACTTTCTCGAGGAGCGGGCGGTAGAGATCCATGGCGGGCCGTTTCCGCTATCATGCAGACCGCGTGCTAGGTCGATTGCGCAGGAAGAACCTCCACAACTGGATTGCCGACTACGGTCGCCACCTCGTACGGCGTGCGCGGGCGCCACAACCGAGCGGATCGCGCCACATCCTGTTCGCGCTGTGCGATCACTACGAGCCGCTGTGGGGCGGCGCGCCCGAGGACGTCGGCACGCGCCGGGTCGAGGCCTGGTCGGAGCGCTACCCGGCGCTCGGCGAGTTCCGCGACAGCGACGGCCGGCCGCCGCGCCACGGCTGGTTCTTCCCCGGCGAGGAGTACCGGCCGCAGTTCCTCGATCGGCTCGCCCGGCTGGCCCGCGCCGGCTTCGGCGAGGTCGAGTTCCACCTCCACCACGACGGCGACACCCGGCACACCCTCGCACCCCGGATCACCGAGCACCTGCGCACGTTCGCGCAACACGGCCACATCGCGCGCGACGCGACCGGGTTCCGCTGGGCGTTCATCCACGGCAACTGGAGTCTGGCCAACGGCCGGCCCGACGGGCGGTGGTGCGGCGTCGACGACGAGCTGGTGCTGTTGCACGAGCTCGGCTGCTACGTCGATCTGACGTTCCCGTCGGCGCCCGACCCGTGCCAGCCCGACAAGGTCAACCAGATCTACTGGCCGACCGGCGACCTGACCCGGCGGCGGGCGTACGAGCACGGCGAGCGGGCGCGCGTCGGCGCGCACCACGACGATCGCGTGCTGATGATCACCGGCCCGCTCGCGATCGCGCGCAAGGGCACGGGGCTCGTGCCCGCGATCCGGATCGAGAACGGCGCGATCACCGGCGACGATCCGCCGACCGCGGCGCGGGTCGCGACCTGGATCGACCAGGCGATCCACATCGCCGGCCGCCCCGAGTGGGTGTTCGTCAAGGTCCACACCCACGGCGCGATCGAGAACACCGCGGCGTCGCTGCTCGGCGACGGCGGCCGCGCGCTGCACCGCGCGCTGCAACACCACGTGCGCGACGGCACGGCGCTGCACTACGTGACCGCGCGCGAGATGTTCAACGTCGCGCGCGCCGCGATGGACGGCAAGGCCGGCAACCCGAACTCCTACTTCGACTACATCATTCCGAGGCCGCCAGTCGCGAGCTGATTGGTTACGAATTTTCCGCACACCGGGCGGCGCCGCACGCCGCGGCAGGGCCGTCGACGGAAAACTCCGGCGAAGCCGTGAGATAGCGGTGAGTCTGCAAATGCGATCGAGCCCGCCACGTAGTGTGCTCGAAGGGATTCGATGCCGCCGAGCGCGAGAGAGCGAAGCGCCGACGAGACCCAGCGGATCTCGCGCGCGCCCGCGCCGGCGCGCGAGCTGGTCGCCGGGCGCTACGAGATCATGGCGGTGATCGGGCGCGGCGGCATGGCCGAGGTGCTGGCGGCCCACGACCGCAGGCTCGGCCGCATGGTCGCGATCAAGCGGCCGCGACGCGACGTGTCCGGCGACGCGACGATCGGCGAGCGGCTGCAGCGCGAGGCCGCGGCGCTGGCGTCGATCGACTCGCGCCACGTCGTGGCGGTCCACGACGTCGGGATCTCGGCCGACGAGGTCTACCTGGTGATGCAGCGGCTGCTCGGCCACACGCTCGACCAGGAGATCGCGAACCTCGGCCCGATCGCACCGGCGCGCGTCTGCCGGATCGCGCGCGACATCCTCGCCGGGCTATCGGCGGTGCACGCCAGCGGCCTGGTCCACCGCGATCTCAAGCCGTCCAACGTGCTGCTCGACCGGAGCGATCGCGCCGTGCTGCTCGACCTGGGCGCCGCGCTCCACCCGCGCAAGCGGCCGCTGACCGCGCCCGGCAGCGTGCTCGGCACGCCGGGATGCATGGCGCCCGAGCAGCTCGCGCTGGCGCCGCTCGACGGCCGGGTCGACCTGTACCAGCTCGGGCTGATCCTGATCTTCCTGCTCACCGGCGACACGCCCCCGGCCGGCGTCGATCCCGCGGCGATCGCGGCGCCGCCGGCGCTGCGCGACGTGATCGCCCGCGCGCTGGCTCCCGCCGAGGCGCGGTTCGCGTCCGCCCGGGACATGCGGCGCGCGCTCGATCAGGCAGTCGCCGCGTGCACGCTCGAGCCGACCGAAACCTCCGGCGCCCCCACCGCCGCCCGGCAGACCCTGCGCTGGCCGTAGCGATCCCGGGCGCGCGGCCCCCGCGATCGCTGTGACCGATACACTGTATCGGCTCTCACGCTTCCCCTCGGGGGAGGCCGGTGCGCGGATTTTTCGGACCCGCCGATATGCTCGGTCCTCGTCGGGACTTCGCCGGCGCCGCGGCCGGTATGCGCGCCCTCGGCTCGGTCTGTGTCAGGTCAGGCTTAAATTGTGGGAATCGCTGGGGCATAATTGCTCCGTGACGATTCCGGCGGGGACGTTAGTCCCGCGCGATGCTCGAGATTTCGGCAGCTATCAGCTCATCGCGAAGCTCGCGACGGGCGGCATGGCCGAGATCTTTCTGGCGCGGCCCACCGGATCGACCAACCGCGACGTCATGGTGCTCAAGCGAATTCTTCCGCACCTGGCGGAAGACGAGCACTTCGTGACGATGTTCCGCGACGAGGCCGACCTCGCGAGCCAGGTCGCTCACAAGAACATCTGCCGGGTCCACGCGTTCGGCGAGTACGGCGGCACGTGGTTCATCGCGATGGAGTACCTCCACGGCGTGCCGCTGTCGCGGATGATGACGCGGCTGTCGAAGGTCGGGAAGATGCTCGACATCCGGATCGTCGCCGGCATCATCGTCCAGGCCTGCGAGGGCCTGCACGCGGCGCACGAGGCGCGCGACGCCGAGGGCCAGCCGCTCGGCCTGGTCCACCGCGACGTGTCGCCGCCCAACATCATGGTGTGCGGCGACGGCACGGTGAAGCTGCTCGACTTCGGCATCGCCAAGGCGCGCGGCGCCAACTCGCGGACCCGGACCGGCACGGTCAAGGGCAAGAACGCGTACATGTCCCCCGAGCAGATCCTCGGCAAGGGCCTCGACCGGCGCAGCGACGTGTTCGCGCTCGCCGTCGTGATGTACGAGATGCTGGCGATCCGGCGGCTGTTCCACCGCGACTCCGACTTCCTGACGTTCAAGGCGATCACCGAGGAGCCGATCCCGGACATCCGCGAGCGCCGGCCCGATCTGCCGCCCGGGATGCGCGCGGCGCTGCTCCAGGCGATGGCGCGCGATCCCAACGGCCGGTTCGACACCGCGCAGGCGTTCGGCAACGCGCTCCGCAACGCGGTCGCCACGCTCGGCGGCCCGGCGACGCCGGCCGACCTGGCGCGGCTCCTGGTCACCGACTTCGACGACGAGATGGCGTCGCGCGACGAGATCCTCAAGGCCGCCGACGAGCCTGCCCCGCCGCCGCGCCCGGCGCGGTCGACCCGGCCCCCGCCGATCCCGCCGGTCCGCGCGGGTGCCGCGGGCGAGATCGGCGAGTCCGACGAAACCAAGCCCAGCCGCCGCCCCGGCACCGGCCCGCTCGACGCCGTGCCGTCGATGATCGTCCAGCCGGGCACGGGCCGGGCGTACGTGCCACAGCCGCCGCATCCGCCGCATCCGCCGCATCCGCCGGGGGTCCTCGACCTGTCGGGCACCATGCTGCCCGACTCGTGGATGATCGATCCCAACACCGACCTGTTGCGCGGCCACCGCCTGCGCTCGATCCGCAACGCGGCGATCGCGATCGCCGCCGTCGCCGCGGTCGCGGTCGCGGTCTTCCTGGTCACGCGGGCCAGCGATTCCGGGCCGGCCGGGCCGGCGCACCCGGTGGTCCAGGCCGAGGTCCCCGACGCCGCCGAGCCCCCGGCCGACGCCCAGACCGGGCCGACCCGCGACGACATCGTGGCGCTGTCGCGGTTCGGGTTCTTCAGCATCACCGCGAACGCCCGGACCCAGATCTACGTCGACAACAAGCAGATCGGCGAGACCCCGCTGACCCGGCTGCCGCTGCCGCCCGGGCCGCACAAGGTCCGGGCGATCGGCCCGCGCGGCAAGGTCAAGCTGCTCAACATCACGATCTACGGTGGGCGCGACACCGACGAGGGCTCGATCACCTGGTGACGGCGCTCGACGCCCTGCGCGCCGCGGGGCTCGGCCTGGGCCTCGGGATCGTCACCGGCATGCCGGTCGCCGTGGTCAACGTGGCGATCGTCGACGCCGCCTCGACCGGCCGGCGCCGGTTCGCCGCCGGGCTCGGCCTGGGCGGCGCGTCCGCCGATACGATCCACGCCGCGCTCGCGTTCTCCGGCGTCGGTCACCTGGTGACCACCAACCCGCACCTGGTGCGGGTCCTGGCGATCGGCGCC
>Ga0307515_10013597_pt1 | contig 15182 bp, 14 predicted proteins | sample 17_EM_MG_FD_194513 | JGI IMG/M metagenome (GOLD analysis project Ga0307515, IMG submission 194513) | Populus trichocarpa ectomycorrhiza microbial communities from riparian zone in the Pacific Northwest, United States - 17_EM | ecosystem: Host-associated > Plants > Roots > Unclassified | place... | reverse complement strand
AAATTCCCCCCACCGATCGCTGCGCGATCGCCTCCCCCACAGGGGGAGGCTTACTTGAGCCTCAGACCTTCATCGTCTCGGCATACAGCTTCAACAGCCCCGCCTCATTGACCCCCACGGTAATCGCCTGGATCGGCTGATCGTCCCAGGCCGACGGTCCGAACAGCTCCCCCTCGACCTTCTGGCAGGTCTGCCCCAGGGCGATCCCGTCGGTGATCACCCGGATCGACCCACGCCGCACCTCGAACAGCGACGGATCGATCACGTAAGCCACCGCCGCCGCGTCGTGCACGCAGCAGCCGACGATCCCGTCGCGGCCGCCGTAGAAGGCCGCATAGGGCTTGGAAATGGCGTTGAGGAAGGCGCCCGCCGGGCCGGCCTTGGCTTCCAGGGCGTCCATATAGGCCGGGGTCATCACCACCTGGGTGGTGACGTCCAGGCTGACGGCGGTCACGAACCAGGGCGCGGTGAACACCAGGTCGGCGGCCTCCGGGTCGTTCCAGATATTGGCCTCGGCCACCGGCGTGACGTTGCCCGGCTTGCCGGCCACGGCGAACGCGCCGCCCATGATCACCACGGCCTTCAGCAGCGTGGCGACTTCCGGATCGGCTTTCAGGGCCAGGGCCAGGTTGGTCAGCGGGCCGACCGCGACCAGGGTGATCTCGCCGGGGTTTTCGCGGGCCAGGTCGATGATCGCCTGATGGGCCGGCTTGGCCTCGGGCTCGCCCGGAACCAGGCCCGTCAGCTCGACGTCGCCCAGGCCGTTCTCGCCGTGCACGAAGGTGGGGGAGGGGTTGCGCGGCCGGGTCAGCGGCTTGTCCGCGCCCTTGAAGACCGGGGCCTTCAGGCCGAAGCGGTCCTTCAGATAGAGGGCGTTGCGGGTGGTGAGCTCGATATCGGCATTGCCGAACACCGTGGTCACGGCCACCAGGTCGAGCGCCGGGCTGGCCTCGATGAACAGCAGCGCCATGGCGTCGTCGATGCCGGGATCGGTGTCGAAGATGATCTTTTGGGTCGTCATCCGAAGGACTTATCTCATCGCTGGACGAGGGGGGAGACCCCCTCAAACGAACCATGCTCCCGGCGCGAACCGGGAGCATGGCGGGACGATGGCAATCCTTCGAGGGTTCCGCCCGGCGGTGAGGCCGGGCAGGGGTCTAGAGATTACCGCTTGGCGCTGATCGAGATGCCGACGATCCGAGGCTCGTTGACGAAACCGGTCAGGTTGTTGAAGTCGATGCCGCCGCGCAGGTTCACCTCGTTGGTGATGTTGCGGGCGAAAGCGGCGATCTCGTAGCTGCCGTCAGCCTTGGCGTAGCCAAGCTTCAGACCGCCTTCGAACGCGCCCTTCGAGTTGAATTCCTTGCTCTCGTAGAGGAACAGGTTGGTGTAGCCCTGCTTGAACCAGTCGGTGTAGGCGAACAGTTCGCCGTCGCCGACCGGGTAGCTGTAGCGCGCGGTGAAGTTCAGCACGTACTTCGGCGCGTTCGGGAACGGGTTCCCGTCGACCAGCGCCTGGCCCGAACCGTTCAGCGGGTCGGTCACGGTGCACTGGGCGCAGACCGCCACGGCCAGGGTCTTGTCGTCGATCTCGGTGTGGGCGTAGCTGTAGCCGGCGGTCAGCAGCAGGTTTTCGGTGACCTTGAACTCGCCGTCGAGCTCGACGCCGTAAGCCTTGCCCTTGTCGGCGTTGATCAGCAGCGTGCCGTTGGTGGCGCCGCCGATGGCGCTGAACTGCGGATTCTTTTCCTCATAGGTGAAAGCCGCGCCGTTCAGGCGGACGCGGCGGTCCAGCAGTTCGCTCTTGAAGCCGACTTCGTAGGACTGGATCGTTTCCGACTGCGCCACCGAGGCGGGGCTGAAGAAGACGACATCGCGGCCCTGGATGGTCGGGCCCCGGAAGCCGTGGGCGGCGCGGGCATAGAGGCTGAAGTCGTCGGTCACGCTGTAGAAGGCCGACAGGTCCCACGAGACCTTGCTGTCCGACACCGAGATCTCCGGCGCGGTCGAGCCGACCACGGTCATGGTCTTCTTGTCGTCGGTGTAGCGGGCGCCGCCGGTGATCTTCAGGGCCGGCGTCACCTGGTAGGCCACCTGGCCGAAGCCGGCCCAGGCGGTGTTCTTGTGGTTCAGCGTCGCCTTGTTGAAGCCGGCGTCGGTGGTCAGCAGGAAGTCGGACTTGAAGTAGTAGCCGCCGACCTGCCAGGTGAGCGGACCTTCGGTGTCGGAGGCCAGGCGGACTTCCTGGGTGTACTGGTCCAGGTCGTCGATGCCGTCCTTGGTGTCGGAATCGAACGGGATGAAGCCCGGGCCCGTGCCCGCCACGCCGCCGTCGATGTCGCCGCGGCTGTAGCCGTTGGTGGTCTCGTAGGCGCTGATCGAGGTCAGGGTCACGCCGCCGAAGTCGTAGTCGACCTTAATCGACTCGCCGTTGCCGTCGTACTTCTGCGGGTTGCTGCCGCCGCCGTTGTAGAAGACCGAGTCGCGGTCGAAGTTGGCGTTGAGCTTGTTGCTGCCCTTGGTGAGGATGTTGGCGCGGAAGATCGCGGCCGTGCCGTCCAGCGAACGGTTGTGGGCGTTGAACAGCACGCTCAGGTCGGCGGTCGGGGTCCACAGCAACTGACCGCGGATGGCGTATTCGTCGTAGCCGCCCATGGCGTTCTTCACGCCGGTATAGGTGTTGTCGATATAGTCGGCGCGATGCTGGCCCAGCACCGAGATCCGACCCGACAGCTTGTCGGCGACCAGCGGGCCGCCGACGCCGCCTTCGGCGGTCCAGGAGTCGTGCGTGCCGTAGGTCAGGGTGGCGTTGGCCTTGACCGTCTGGCTCGGCTTGACGCTGTCGAACTTGACGATCCCGGCGGTGGTGTTGCGGCCAAACAGCGTGCCCTGCGGGCCGCGCAGCACTTCAACCTGCTCGACGTCGAACACCGGCGTGCTCTTCAGCACGACGTTTTCCATGACCACGTCGTCCATGATCACCGAAACCGGCTGCGAGGCGGCCAGGTCGAAGTCGGCGTTGCCGAGGCCCCGGATGTAGAAGCGCGGGGCGGCGCGGCCGTTCGAGGATTCGATGTAGAGGCTGGGGACGCGGCTCGACAGGGCCAGCACGTCCTCGCCGCCGGCGAAGATGGCGTCGAGCTTCTCGCCCGAGACGGCGGCGACCGAGACCGGCACGTCCTGGATGTTTTCCGAGCGCTTCTGGGCGGTGACGATCACGTCGTCCAGGGTGACGGAGGCTTCCTGGGCGAAGGCCGGGACGGCGGCGCCGACGGCGAGGGCCAGGACGGCGAGGGCGGCGCCGCGGTGGAGGCGGCTGCGCAGCTTGTTGGCGGTGGTCATGGAAGTATCCCCTTCATGCGTCGGCGGCCCGACGCTTGAGGGTGCAATGCACAATGCCGGAGGCGAATCCAAAGGTTTGATGACGCCCAGAACCAGGTTTGGTGAAGTTTTCGTTCCTGATGTCACTATTTGACCACGCCGCGAGCATGTTGCCCAAAAGCAGATCACAAGTCAGAGGATTATTACTTATCGTCATGGGGCGGACGATCTATCGCTTACGGGGACAGGCGTTGGTCAACGCCGTCCTGCAGAAGCGAAACGTGGGCCGAGACGATTTTCCAGCCGTCTGGCGTGCGAATCCAAGCTTGGCTTTGGCGGCCGGGTTTTTTTGCCCCCTCGCGTAGGAATTCGACGTTGGCGATTGCGAAGTCTCGCCCAAACGTAGTGATTTCCGTCCTAAGGCGCGAACGCTGCGGCGAGCCGCCGGCCCGGCCGATTCGGAAGGCGGCGATCTCCGCGAAACCGTAGAGATTCTCGGCCACGCCATAGCGGACCGTCTCGGGCGCATCGCGGAAGAACCCGTCCAGGGCCTCGACGTCGTTGGTCATCAGCGCCGTCTCGTAGCCGTCGACGGCGGCGGTGACCTCGGCCAGGATCTCGGGTTCGTTGACAGTCATGGGGATGATCATGCGCGCGCCTCTGAAGGTCGGTGAGCGGCGACCACGCCGGACTGTTCCAGGCGCAAGGCGGCGGCCAGGGCCAGGTCCTCGCGCCAGGCCGGGGCGATGATCTGCACGCCGATCGGCAACTTTCCGGGCCGGTTGACCGGCGCGGCCACGACCGGCAGGCCGATATAGCTGATCGGCTGGGTATAGGCGCCGAGGTTCTTGCGCACCGAGACGGGCTGGCCGTCCATCTCCATGGTCGCCTGGCCGATGCCCGGGGCGGGGCAGACGGAGGCCGGGGCCAGCAGGATGTCGAAGTCCTCGAACAGCTTGCGGGCGGCGTCGCGGAAGATCGGGCGGTACCGTCGCGCGGCCTCGGCGACGGCGTCGGGCGTCAGCGCTCCGGCCAGCAGCCGGTCGCGCACGGCGGGATCGTAGTCCAGCGGACGGGTTTTCAGGTCCTCGAAATGCAGGTGCGCCGCCTCGACGGGGGTCAGGCAGAAGGCGGCGGCGCGGGCCATCTCGGCGCCGGGCAGTTCGACGCCTCGCCGGGCCTGCAGGGCGTCGGCGACGATCTCCAGCGCCTCCAGCACCTCGGGAAAGGCCCCCTGCGCGAACCAGCCGCCCAGCACGCCGACGCGGAGAGGGCCGTCGGCTATGGCTTGCAGGCGTTGGGCGGCTGGTTCGGCGGGCCGACGGCAGAGGGGATCCAGCGGATCAGGCCCCTGCATCAGGTCGTAGGCGAGGGCCAGGTCCGGCGCCGACCGGGCGAACGGTCCGATGTGGTCCAGGCTCTCGACAAAGGGAAAGGCGCCCTGGCGCGACAGGCGGCCCAGGGTGGGTTTCAGGCCGAACACCCCACACAGGCTGGCGGGGATGCGGATCGAGCCGTTGGTGTCTGAACCCAGGGTCAGGGGCACGAGACCGCCGCTGACCGCCGCGGCCGATCCGCCCGACGAACCGCCGGCGATTCGGGTCAGGTCGTGCGGATTGCGGGTGGGGCCATCGTGGGCGTTCTCGGTGACGAAGCCATAGGCGAACTCGTCCATGTTCAGCGCCCCGACCAGCACCGCGCCGGCGGCGGTCAGGCGCTGGACGGCCGTGGCGTCGTGGATGGCGGGAGCGGCGTCGCGGCGAATCTTCGAGCCGGCGATCGTGGTCACGCCTTCGACGTCGAACAGGTTCTTGACCGCGAACGGCACGCCGGCCAGCGGCCCCACCGGGCGGCCGGCGATCAGGTCCGCGTCGATCGCCCGGGCCTGGGAGAGGGCGCGGTCGGCGAGCACGGCGGTGAAGGCGTTGAACGGATCGTTTTGGGCACGAGTCAGAGCCGCTTCGGTCTCCGCGCGCGCGGTGGTCCTGCCGCTGCGGACATCGGCGGCGACGGCGTGGGCGGAGCGGAAGTCGACGGCGCTCATGGCTCGAAGGCCTCGGGCGCGGGTGGCGTCGCGTCATTGATGGCGGCCGTGAAGGTCGCGGCCTGGCGGCGCAGCAGGGTCAGGTTGTCGATCACGCCCGCGAGCGTCTCCGGTGGAAGCGCGAGACCCAGCGCCTCGGCGCGGGCGTCGGCATAGGCCGCCACCGCGTCGTCATCGAGGGCCAGGAACGCGGCGAGCGCCGGATCGGTCGCCATGCGGGCGAACTCCACAAGTAAGAAATTTCTTCATACCTGGGATATCCGGCGCCCGCCACCGTCATCCGGCCTGGAAGGCGCCGACGCTCGCCTGGGCGTCATGCCGAGCGTCGCCCTGCCCGCTGGATGGGCGCCGGCGATCTTCGCAGGCCTTCGCGATGGTCCGGACTAGGGCGCGCCGCGCGACGCGCGCCAACTGACCTCTGGTAATAGAAGGCTTACTTCATGCGGCATCACCTGGCCTCGACTCCCGACACCGTGCGCTTCGGGATCTTCGACGCCGCCTTCGATCCGGTGCTGACGGTCGCGCCCGGCGACACGGTGGTCATCGATTGCGTCTCCGGCGGACCGGAGGTCATGCCGGCGCCGGATTCCGGCCTGGTCATCCCGCCTGCCTTGCAGGCGATCCACGACGCCAGACTGGAGCGCATCGGCCCGCACATCCTGACCGGCCCGGTGGCCGTCGAGGGCGCCGAGCCGGGCGACACCCTGGAGGTCCGGATCGAGGCGATCGAGCCCAACAACACATGGGGCTATTGCGCGGTGCGGCCGTTGGCCGGGACCCTGCCGGAGGATTTTCCCGAGCGCTATGTCAGCCACATCGCCGTCGATGCGGCGGCGGGAACGTGCAAGCCGGCCTGGGGTCCGACCCTGCCGCTGCGGCCGTTCTTCGGCACCACCGGCGTCGCCCCGCCGCCACGCTACGGCCGCCTGTCCAGCCGCGAGCCGCGCGAGCACGGCGGCAACATGGATTGCAAGGAGCTGATCGCCGGCTCGACCCTGTTCCTGCCGGTCTGGGTCCCCGGCGCCAACTTCTCGGCCGGCGACGGCCACGGCCGCCAGGGCGACGGCGAGGTCTGCGTCAACGCCCTGGAGATGGGCCTGACCGGGACCTTCACCTTCGTGCTGCACAAGGCCGCCGACGTGGGGTTGCGCACCTGGCCCAGCGCCGAGAGCCCGACCCACTACCTGACCCTGGGCTTCAACGAGGACCTGGACCTGGCCATGAAGCAGGCCCTGCGCGCGATGATCGACCTGATCGTCTCGCGGTCTTCGCTCACCCGCGTGCAAGCCTACCAGTTCTGCTCTCTGGCCGTGGACTTCCGGGTGACCCAGATGGTCAACGGCGAGAAGGGCGTGCACGGCATGCTGGAGAAGGGTGTGCTGTTTTAAGGGAAGTGGCTCACCTATTTGCCCCCACCTGACCGCTTGGCGGTCTGTCCGCCCCCATAGGGGGCGGAGCCTTCGCGCTTGAGGCTCTTCCCCCTCTGGGGGAAGACGATCGCGAAGCGATCCGTAGGGGGCAAGTGATCGCCGTCCCTACTTCCCCTTCGTCAGATACCCTTCGAGCAGATCCAGCGCATGGGTCAGCCGCGCGCGGCGCCATTCGGGCTTGCTCATGTCGGTGTCCAGGGTGACCGACAGCGAATAGCCGTTGGCCAGGTGGAAGCGGCTCATGGCCGCGATGGTCACGTAGATCTGCGCCCAGTCGAGATCCGCGCGGAACAGGCCCTGCTGCTGGCCGCTGTCGATCAGCCGCTCGATGGTCCGCCGCAGCGGAAAGGCGGTCTCGGTGACCTTGCGCGACTGTGAGACGAACTTGCCTTGCAACAGGTTCTCGTTGCGCAGCAGGCCGTCGATGCGCGGGTTCTTCTCGAAATAGTCGAAGGTGAAGCGCTGCAGGGCGAAGAAGCCTTCCAGGGGGCGGTCGAAGTCGATCTTCAGCTCGGCCTCGCGGCCGCGCAGGTCCTCGTATGCGGCCTCCAGCACCGCCAGGTACAGGCCCTTCTTGTCGCCGAAATAGTGGTAGAGCATGCGGATGTTGCACTTGGCGGCCTTGACGATCTTCTCGATCCGCGCGCCGGCGTAACCCGCCTGGGAGAATTCCTTGAGGGCCGCGGTCAGGATCGCCTTGCGGGTCCGCTCCGCATTGCGTTTGCGCGGCGCCGGAGCGGCGTCGTCGGTCGGGTCGGCCGAGGGCGTCTCTACGGTGGTCACTGGGTCTTTGCTCCCGCCTTGATCCAGGCGCCCAACTGGGCGCGCTCGGCATCGGTAATGTGAGTCTCGTCGCCCAGCGGCATGCTGTGGCTATCGACCGCGCGCTCACGAATCTTGGGTGCGTAGCGGGCCATGGCGGCCGGGGTGTCGAAGGCCGCGCCGTTGGGCGGAGCGGTGAAGCCCGGATGGGTCGGCACGGCCGCGTGGCACATCACGCAGTGCTTCTGGACGATGGCCTGGGCGACCGGGAAGGGCACGTCGGCGACGACCTCGGTGGTCTTGGGCTTGAAGCTGGCCAGCAGGCTGACGCTGAAGATCAGCATGGCGCCGAGGAACAGGTAGTCGGGCTTGATGATCCCGTGGTGGCGCAGGACGAAGAAGTAGCGGATCGATACGCCGCCCGCACTGATCATCGCCAGCAGCAGCCAGGCCAGGTGGTGTCCCGTCACCGCCGGATAGTGGTTGCTGATCATGATGAAGATGACCGGCAGGGTCATGTGGGTGTTGTGGACCGAGCGCTGCTTGCCCATCGCGCCCAGGCGCGGGTCGACCGGGCGGCCGGCCAGCATGTCGGCGACGATCTTGCGCTGGTTGGGGATGATGATCAGGAAGACGTTGCCGACCATGCAGGTGCCGATGATCGCGCCGACGTGGATGAAGGCCCCCCGGTCGCTGAACAGCTGGGTCAGGGCCCAGGCGGCCGCGGTCAGGGTCAGGAACCAGACCACGCCGAACAGGCGTGGCCTCGAACCCAGCGGCGAGCGACACAGGCCCTCGTAGACAGCCAGGCCGCCGAAAATGAAAGCCAGGCCCGTGGCGATGGCGCCGGCTTGGGTGAAGACGTGCTTGGCCGGATCGATCAGATAGACCGGCGCGCCCACATAATAGAGCACGATCAGCAGGGCGAAGCCCGACAGCCAGGTGGTGTAGGCCTCCCATTTGAACCAGTGCAGATGGTCGGGCATGTGGCTGGGGGCCGTCATGTACTTCTGCGAGTGGTAGAAGCCGCCGCCGTGCACGGCCCACAGCTCTCCCTTCACGCCGTCCTTCTCAGGCACGGGAGGGCGCAGATTGTTGTCCAGCCAGACGAAGTAGAACGAGGCGCCGATCCAGGCGACGCCGGCGATCACATGCAGCCAGCGCAGGGACAGGTTCAGCCAGGTGGTGACGTCGTATTCCATCTCAGCCGGTCACCGCGTCTTGCAGTCGAAGTTTGGAGATCAGGCCGATCTGGGTGATCGCCTCGGCGACCTCGGCGGCTTGATCATTCTCAAGGCGCGCCTGCATCGCCGCCAGGATCGAGGTCTTGTCGTTCAGCCGCACGGCGATGATGAACGGAAAGCCGAAGCGCTCGCGGTAGGCGGCGTTCAGGGCGTGGAAGCGCTCGAACTCCTCGGCCGTCAGCTTGTCGAGCCCGGCGCTGGCCTGCTCGGCGTTGCTCTCGGCGGTCAAGGTCTTGGCGATCGCCGCCTTGCTGGCCAGTTCGGGGTGAGCGCGGATCAAGGCGAGGCGCTCGGCCTCCGGCGCGGCTTCCAGCACCGCCATGGTGGCGGCGTGCAGGGCCTCGACGCTGTCGAACGGCGCGGCGTCATAGGCGCGCTGGACCACCCAGGGCGACAGCTCGAAGGCGAAGCCGAGCGTGGTGGCGAACCCCGTGCGGTTCATCCGGTTCAGGTCGGCGAGGGTCAGCGGCGGGGCGCTCATGCGGCGCTCTCCTTATAGGGATGGGTCGCGATCCAGTGGCGCGCGATATCGATGCGCCTGGCCACCCAGACCTTGTCGTGGCGGGTGACGTGCTCGAGGAAGCGGCGCAGGGCCATGATCCGGCCGGGCTTGCCGACGATCCGGCAGTGCAGGCCGATGCTCATCATCTTCGGCGCGGTCTCGCCTTCCAGATAGAGGGCGTCGAAGCTGTCGCGCAGATAGGCGAAGAACTGGTCGCCGCTGTTGAAGCCCTGGGGCGCGGCGAAGCGCATGTCGTTGGCGTCCAGGGTATAGGGCACGATCAACTGGGCCTTGCCGTGCTGGTCGTCCCAATAGGGCAGGTCGTCGGCGTAGCTGTCGGCGTCGTAGACGAAGCCGCCTTCCTGGGCGATCAGCCGGGCGGTGTTGGGGCTGGTGCGGCCCTGATACCAGCCCAGGGGGCGCTCGCCGGTCAGGGCCTCGTGGATCTCGATGGCCTTGGCGATGTGCTCGCGCTCCAGTTCCTCGGGGAAATGCTGGTAGTCGATCCAACGATAGCCGTGGCTGGCGATCTCCCAGCCGGACTTCAGCATGGCCTCGACGGCGTCGGGATTGCGCGCCATGGCCTGGGCCACGCCATAGACGGTCAGCGGCAGGCCGAACTCTTCGAACAATCGTCGGATGCGCCAGAAGCCGGCGCGCGAGCCGTATTCGTAGAGGCTCTCCATCGACATGTGTCGCATGTCAGGGATCGGCTGGGCGCCGACCATTTCCGACAGGAAGTGCTCGGCCTGGGGGTCGCCATGCAGGATCGAGCGCTCGGCGCCTTCCTCGTAGTTGAGGACAAACTGCACCGCCACGCGGGCGTCGTTGGGCCACTGGGCATGGGGCGGGTGTTCGCCGTGGCCGATGAGGTCTCTTGGGTAGGCGGTCATGCGGCGGCTCCGCTTCGCGAAGCGATGCGAAGGCTCCGCCCCCCATGGGGGCGGACAGACGGCGAAGCCGTCAGGTGGGGGCAAGTCGGGAACGGCGCGGTGCGGCGAACACTTGCCCCCTCCGCGCCTTCGGCGCTCCTCCCCCATAGGGGGAAGAGCCCTCGCTTGATGGCCGCGTTCACGAAAACACCTCCAGCGCCGCATCCACCCCGGCTCCGGCGGTGAACGTAAACCCCTCACCGCGCAGCACCGCCTCCAGCGCCGCCAGGGTCGTCAGCACCGCGTGCTTGCGGGCGTTGACGCCCATCGCCCCGATCCGCCAGACCTTGCCGGCCAGCGGCCCGAACGCCGTGCCGATCTCGATCTCGAAATCGGTGCGCATGCGGGTCCGCACCCGGTCGCCGTCGACGCCGGGCGGGATCAGCACGGCGGTGACGTTGGCCATCTTGTGGGCTTGGTCGCCATAGACCTGCAAGCCCATGGCCTCGACTCCGGCGACCACCGCCGCTCCGGCCTGGGCGTGGCGGGCGAAGCGGGCCTCCAGCCCTTCCTCCAGCACCACGCGGGCGCATTCGCGGGCCGCATAGAGCATCGAGGCGGCCTCGGTGTGGTGGTTCAGGCGCTTGTCGGACCAGTAGTCCATGATCATCGCCAGGTCGAAATAGTTGGAGGCGATGCGGCGGCCGTTGCCGCTGACCACGCCCGCGGTGGCGATGCCGGCCTCGACGTGGCGGCGGCTGAAGATGTGGTCGGCGGCGCGGTCGGAAATGGTGATCGGGCCCGAGCCCGACGGACCGCCCAGGCACTTCTGCAGGCCGCCGGTGACGATGTCGGCCTGCCAGGCGTCGACCGGCACGCTCATGCCGCCGATCGTGGCGGTGGCGTCGACATAGAGCAGGGTGTCGTAGCGACGGCAGATCTCGCCGATCGCCTCGATCGGCTGGGCCATGGTGGTGGAGGTGTCGCCGTGCACGCAGGCCACCAGGCGCGGGCGCACGCGCTTGACCGCGTCCTCCACCGCCTGCGGATCGACCACCTTGCCCCATTCGCCCTCGACCAGGGTGACCTTGGCGTCGCAGCGCTCGGCGATCTCCGACAGCAGCAGACCAAAACGGCCGGCGTTGACGATCACCACGTCGTCGCCGGGGGCGAGCGTCGAGACCAGGGCGGCCTCGATGGCGGCGCGCGAGGTGCCGTCGATCAGGAAGGTCCAGCGGTTCTGGGTCTGGAAGACCTGACGGTAGAGCGCCATGGTCTCGTTCATGTAGCCCGTGAATTCCGGGTCGAACTGGCCGAGCAGTTGCACCGACATGGCCCGCAGCACGCGCGGGTGCACGTTGATCGGGCCGGGGCCCATCAACAGGCGGGCAGGGTGGTCGAGTTCGCCGAAGGTCTGGGTCATGCGCGTTCGCGTCGTTCTAACTGGTCGATGAAATGGAGCATGGCTTGGGCCGCCAAGGCGCAATCCGCCTCGGTCACCGCCTCGCGCGGATTGTGGCTGATGCCGCCCTCGCAGCGGATGAACAGCATGGCGGTGGGGCAGAGGTCGGCGATGACCATGGCGTCGTGGCCGGCCCCGCTGGGCAGGCGGCGCGGCGTCTGGCCGACGGCGGCGACGGCGTCTTCGAGCAGGGCGGTCAGGCCAGGGTCGCAGGGGCTGGCGTCCAGGGCCTGCATCAGGCTGACCGAGACCTCCAGCCCGCGCCTCGCGGCGATGTCCTGGATCTCGGCGGAGACGGCTTCGACGGCCGCGTCGCGCGTGGCGGCGACCTCGGACCGGACGTCCATGGAATATTCGACCGCGCCGGGAATGACGTTGAAGGCGCCGGGCAGGGCGGTGATCCGGCCGACGGTGCCGACCAGCCCGTCCTGCCCTCCGGAGCAGATCCGCTCCAGCGCCAGGATCGCCTCGGCGGCGGCGGGGCCGGGGTCCTTGCGCAGGTTCATCGGCGTGGTGCCGGCATGGCCGGCCATGCCGGTGAACCGCACCATCAGCCGCTTCTGGGCGGCGATGGCGGTGACCACACCCAGGGCCAGACCCTCGGCCTCCAGCACCGGGCCCTGTTCGATATGAGCTTCCAGGAAGGCGAAGATCTCGCCGGGCTTGCGGGCGGCTTCCTCCAGGCGCGTCGGGTCGAGGCCGAACGCGGCGAAGGCCTCGGCCAGCGAAACACCGTCGCCGTCGACCATTTCCATGACCATCGGATCAACGGTCCCGGCCACGGCGCGGCTGCAGGCCATGGAGGCGGGGAAGCGCGAGCCTTCCTCGTCGCCGAACGCGATCACCTCGACCGCGAAGGGCAGGCGACGGCCGGCGGCGCTCAGGGCCTCGACCACGTCGAGCCCCAGCATCACGCCCAGCGCGCCGTCATAGCGACCGCCGTTGCGGACGCTGTCGATGTGCGAGCCGATCAGCAGGGCCGGGGCATCGGGCGTCTCGCCCTCGTAGCGGCCGACCAGATTGCCGGCGTGGTCGCGGCGGGCGCTCATGCCGGCCTGCTGCATCCAGAAGGCCAGGGTCTTCAGCGCTTCGTCATGGGCGGGCGTGAGAAAGCGGCGCACCAGCATGTCGTCGGCTTCGCTGTAGGGCGCCACGCCCATCAGGTCGCAACGCGTCTTGGCTCGCGTACCGATTTCGAAGGCCTCCGCCACCCTGCCGGGCTCCTCTTTGCCATACATGCCATCCGTGACATGCTTGCCTAGCATCGGCGAGCCGCAAAGCCCGCGATGATCGGCGGCGCGGAACAGCTTCCCGCGCACATGCCTCGACAAGCGCCAGACCGAACGGCCGGCGCCTGAAGCTAAGTCATAAATCACTTACTTAGCGAATGACAGGCCAGACCCGCTAGACCGGTCAGGCGGAACGTCCGTCCCGCCCGCGTCGTTGGACGTCCCAGCTGGGATTGCATGGGGCACGGACGATGTCGACACCGCCGATCACCTTGCCGCGAGGGCTGGTCAAGCGCGCCAAGAGCCTGGACGTGTCCAGGGCTATCGAGCTGGCGTCGCGGCTCGGCTATGCGGCGCGTGGATTGGTCTATCTGGGCCTCGGCTCCATTGTCCTGCTGGCCGCCCTCGACCTCGCGCCCCGCGCACAGGGCGCCAAGGGCCTGCTGCGCGCCTGGGCGGCGTGGCCGCTGGGCTGGGCGTTGATCGGCGCCGTCGGCGTCGGCCTGGCTGGATTCGCGGCCTGGCGTTTTCTGCAGGCGGCCTTCGACGCGGATCGCCACGGCCGCTCGCCCAAGGCCTGGGCGGTGCGGATCGGCCAGGCGGTCAGCGGCCTGGTCTATGGCGGTCTGGCCCTGTCGGCCTTCGAGCTGCTCGACGAGTTGGAAGACGTCGGCGAGCTGGATGAGGAGCGGAGCATCCATCACACGGCTCGGACGATCCTCGACCTACCCTATGGCGACAGCCTGCTGATCGGCGCGGGGCTGGTGGTGCTGGCCTTCGGGATCGGCAACCTGATCCAGGGCGTGATGCAGGATTTCAGCAAGCGCCTGGATTGCGGCGACCAGCTGTGCCGGGTGGTCGTGCCCTTGGCCAAGGTCGGCTACGGCGCGCGGGGCCTGGCCAGCTTGCCTCTGGGCGTCTTTTTGGTGATGGCCGGCGTCCAGGCCCGGGCCGGCGAGGCCCGCAGCTGGGGCGGCGCCCTTCAGGCGGTGGAGCGCCAGCCCTTCGGAAGCGCGGCGCTCTGCGTGGTCGCCGGCGGTCTGATCGCGTTCGGACTGTTCGGCCTGATCGAGGCGCGTTACCGGCGCATCCGCCCGCCGCCCGAAGTCACGCCATGAGGGGGATCATGCCGTAAGCGGGGCGGCCTCGGCCAGCCCCAGACGCTGGCGGGCCAGGGCCTCGGGGACCTCGTCGCGCAGGAAGGCCATCATCTTCTCGCGGACCTCGCAGCGCAGGTCGAAGGCCTTGGGCGCGCTGCGGGCGCTGACCAGGCAGCGCACCTCCAGCACCTGGGCGGTGACGTCGGTGACCTGCAGATTGACCACCTTGCCGTCCCACAGCGGCGAGGCCTTGGCGATCTCGTCCAGCTTGGCGCGCAGGCGGTCGATGGGGGCTGTGTGATCCACATAGAGCATGGCCGTGCCGATCAGGGCGGCGCTCTCGCGGGTCCAGTTCTGGAACGGCGTCTGGATGAAATAGCTGAGCGGTAGCACCATCCGCCGCCAGTCCCACAGCCGCACCACCACATAGGTGGCGTTGATCTCCTCGATATTGCCCCACTCCTTTTCGACGATAACGGCGTCGTCGAGGCGGATCGGCTGGGTGATGGCGATCTGGATGCCGGCGATCAGGTTGGTCAGCAGCGGCTGCAGCGCCAGGCCGACGATCAGCGACGCCGCCCCGCCCGCCGCCAGCAGGCTGACGCCCCATTGGCGCACGCCGGGGATGGTCATCAGGGCCAGGCCGACGGTGATCAGACCCACCACCACCGCGCAGGCCCGGCGCAGGATCTTGACCTGGGTCAGGTGCTTGCGGGCCAGCAGGTTGTCTTCGACGTCGACATTGAAGCGCCGCATGTAGAGCGCGGCGCTGATGTCGAGGGCGGTCATCACGATCCAGCCGACCAGCACGATGAACAGGATCAGCAGCACATGCTTGGCGCCGGCGGCCTGCCCGGCGGTCAGGGGCGCCACCGAGGCCGCCAGACTCAGGGACGCGACGATGAAGGCCAGGCGTGTCGGGTTGCGGCTGCGCACCGCCAGGGCGGCCCAGAACGGGGTCTTGGCCAGCCATCGACGAACGGTCAGCACCACGATGAAGTGGAGCACCAAGGCGACCACGACGGCGACCACGATCAGGCCGGCGCTGACGGTCCACGGCGGGGCCCAGGCCAGGCGCAGCGCCAGGTCTTCGAGCCAGAGGGGAGGAGACGACATGGCGTGAGAACGCGTGGGGCGTCGCCGGGTTCTTCCGAAACGCCGCAAGCCCCCTCCGGCCCTCCGGGCCACCTCCCCCAGAGGGGGAGGTGCTAACGGG
>Ga0307515_10013596_pt1 | contig 15182 bp, 4 predicted proteins | sample 17_EM_MG_FD_194513 | JGI IMG/M metagenome (GOLD analysis project Ga0307515, IMG submission 194513) | Populus trichocarpa ectomycorrhiza microbial communities from riparian zone in the Pacific Northwest, United States - 17_EM | ecosystem: Host-associated > Plants > Roots > Unclassified | place... | reverse complement strand
ACTTTCCATGGCAATTTAGTTTTTTTTTTCCTAAAATTCCTTTCATTTCTTTTCAAAATTTTCAACATCACGTCCTGCAAACAAACGAACAAAAAATGCACATGAAAAGCGCAATTTAGAAAATTAATTAAACAGTAATCAATCAATTTTTGTTAAAGGAATAGCTTATGATTTTCAAAACTAAAGAAACTAATTTACAAAATCATCAAAACCACATGAATAAAGTTATAATTTGCTCTTCATAGTTCATACAAAAGGGTCTTTGGTATAATAAAAAGATTCATAACAGTTAACGATATCGCTGTCTCTGCTGAAAAAATAAATTACTAGTTATAAAGCTCATAGTTTCTGATATCTGTTCATAATGCATGGATGGAAGTAATCTTTTCTGCTGTGATGTGCGTTTCAATGTATGATGTTTTTTGCCTTTATGAATACGACTGCAATCCCTTCTGGCATAAACAAGATTGAAAGGCAGCTCATGATTTTACAAAGCGGACGATGGTTTGTTTTCATTCATAAAGATACGGAAAGAAATGCAGGTTTTTTCTGTTCTTTTTGCAGGTAAGAATCGTTAGCTGAAACATTGTCACCTGTTGCATCACTTGAAATGAGTGATCGTCTTAGGAAGAATTTTGCAAAATACGAGTGAAAATTTATCTAGTGCCTTCCCTGTTATATATGTAAGACTTTGAAAAGTACAGGAAAGCAACTAACTGTACAACACTTAGCCCAGCCAGTAGCCAATAAAAGTAATCAAGATGAGCCCGATTCAGGTTATCAGCAAACCAGCTACCATGACCATCCCCACCAGTTGCTTTTTCAATGCCAGAGATAAGAAAACTGCTTAGAAAGCTTCCTACACCAAAGATACTAAGGTAGAGTGAAAGACCAACACTCCTCAATTCACTTGGGACCTGATCGTAGAAAAATTCTTGGAGACCAACCATGGCGAAAACATCAGCAGCTCCATACACGATATATTGTGGAACTAACCAGCAAACGCTCATTGGAATTGTTGTATTTGGCAGATCAACTAGTCCATATTCACGAGCAGTTTTCAGTCTCTTCATCTCAACAACAGCAGAAAGAACCATAGACAGAGCAGATAAAAATATCCCAGTTCCAATTCTCTGAAGCATTGTAATGCCTGAAGGTTTCCTGGTTATAGCTCTTGCCGTAGGAACAAGGACTCGGTCATAGAATGGAATGAGAAAAACAATGGAAAGGGAAATGAGGGATTGAAGTGATGCCGCAGGAACATCAAGACCTGGTGAAATCGATCTATCCATGGTTGCTCCTTGCTTAGTAAAGAAAGTCGAGGACTGTGCAAAAACAATACCATATATCAAGCATGTAGTCCATATGGGAACAAGCCTAAGTACTGCCTTAGCTTCTTCAACTTCACCAATGCTACAAACTTTCCCGTCTTCCTTTGAGCCATTTGGGGTAAGCAGGGCTTTGTTGAGAAACCTGATTAACACATCAGAAGATCCGAAATTGGTGGATCAGCACAACTCATTTTATGCACTGATATAAGAGCTTTTTCTTCAGAACCATGATAAAATGTTCTGTTCTGTTGTTGTGCGAGCAGATGTGAACCAACACCCTTTTGATGACAATAAAGCATCTAGTAATCCTATTTAATGAACTAGCTGTTTCCCTTACAAGTCACAACATAAGATATTCTAAAATTGAAGAAAGTTCTCTCACAAACTCCTGGATTTCACAGTTCAAGCGACTGGCAGGAGGGCACAAGTCAACAAATAATCTTCTTTGTTGAATGCCATAGGAAACACGAATCAAACACAACTAAGATGCTTTGTACATCACGTCGGTGACAAGAGTCTCACATCGTGATTTAGTACAGTTTAAGTATCAATCGGCAACCTAGCTATTGCTTTTGAGTTGTGTTCTTTATCAAACCTCACCGGAGATTGTAGGTACAAACATGGGTGAGCCTACTGTATACCTCTATGTTTAGCCCCAGCCCCCAAGTTTTAAAAAATGTCATATACATCCTATTTTGACTCTCTCTGTATCTATAGCTCTTAGGTGTCCCCAGAAAAAAAAAATTACCACAGGGGATACAAATTTTCTCATGACAGCTTAAAAAAGTTGTAACAGAGCTCAATATTTTAATGTTTATGATATTCAAGATTTTGATAATCCTAAATGATTGAAGCTTAGAGAAGGTTTTTGATGATTCTAAATCTTCTTGGCATATTGAAACTGTATATCACTTCTATTGTTCTAGCTGTGAAAACGTAAAAAAAACTTGGAAAATGGTTTCTCTTACTTGAATTGCTCGGAACATTGGTGAGGTACGATGCCAAGAGCTTCTTCTTCCCTGCAATCTATGGCAGAAGAATTAGTTCGCCAATTCCTTACAGCTTCAACAAATACCTGGCCAATTCTCAGAAATGCACTTCTCTCTGCCGTTTTGATACCATACCTATATGTCTTAGTTCCAAGTAAGAAGACAATAAGTGCACCAACCATTATAATACATGGGATTCCAAATCCAAGTCCCCAATTAAGGTTGTCTTGGATGTAGTTCAAGATTAACAGCGCTACCACCATCCCTGAATTCATAGAAAAATACCACCAATTGAAGAATGAGCTTTTGGCTTTGCTTTCCTCGGGATGTTGCCCATCAAACTGATCAGCTCCAAAAGCCTGAACACACGGCTTGTGACCTCCTTGACCAATTGCTACGATATAGAGAGAAAAGAAGAATAAAATTACTTGTCGGGGATCAGGAGAGCACAAGCTGATAGCATCAGCAGTTTGGCAGCCAGAATCTCTAGAAGAAGGAAGCACTGCTGACAGAGTCAACAAGCTCAGTCCCTGTGGTTAAGTCAGAGAGAATCAAACTCCATCTTATGACCCAAGGGCCTGAAATGAATCAACAATATGTATAGGGACAGAACGAGAGTTTGTATTATTACCAAAATGTAAATACAGGAAGCAACAACAATAGTCCTGTATCTACCAAGGAAAGAATCAGCAATAAATGCACCCAACAGAGGAAGTAACATCGTCGTTCCTGACCAGACATTTACATTCTCTGCAGCAGTAGCAGTTGACTGGCCAAGCGCTCCCGTCAAATAAGTTATTAAGTTGGAAGATATCCCATAATACGCTGACCTCTCTGCAACTTCCACACCTGCAAACAGCTTCTGTGTCAATGTTTTGTTGTGTTAATGTTTACAAGAGCAGTTAAATTTTTGTTACTACCTATTATGAAAAAAGCCGATCGCCATCCACCAGAGATGGACCTGTAAACAGGGCGGCCATTGTAGTCAACGCAGCCATCAACAGCTTCGTGTAAGAGGGGAGTTTGTGTGTCAGAACTGGGCATGATTGTTATTACACTACAGCTATCCAGATCCAGCTATAGCACTCGAGATAGAGAGAGCGACGATCGTGTTTCACCATCAACGAGCTGTCAATTATAGGTGGAGTGAAATCGAACTCTTGCGTGTTTCTGACCACTACATTTCATTTATTAAGGTTTATCATCATTAACATTATTCATTTAAATAGTAATTTGCTTTTCTTCCTTTTTTTTTAATTAATTTTTTTTAAATTTCATTAATTAATATTAAATTTATTTTTTATTGAGTTATTATACTATTATAACTGAATTTAATTATAATGTCAAATTTTTTGTTGAAAATCCAGAGTTCTTTTATATCACTCCAAAGAATTTAGGTACAATCTACAATGAAAGGACGTAAGAGAAAGTAGTGTGCGCTAAATGTACTAATTGATTATGATAATAATAATTATTAATATAATTATTGTTGGATCTTAATCCTTTTAGGAAGGTTCTCTCTATCACGTCTTTGGGTTTTTTCAACGACCTTGATGAGACTTTCTTTCTTCCATAATTTCTCTTACACGGCATTGTTGACCACTAAAAACAATACACGTGTCATGGCTAGCATCGTGTTGGCCCACGATGAGTCCAAGTCTGATAAGAGATCCAATATTGCAGCAGCTTGAGCTTGGAAAGGGCCGTAGCCCATACGAATACATACCAAGTTTATCAGGAAGAAATATACGGTATTCCAGTGTTTTTAAACCCAGTCTGATAGTTGATTCAGCCTAAGATTCAGGTTATGGGTTTTGAACGGGTCACTGGGTCACCCGGGTCAACCCTATTTTTTTATAAATCAAAACGACATTGTTTTGGTAAAAAATAAAAAAATAGTCAGCGGGTTGTAACCAGGTTTTTAACCGGGTTTTGCCGGGTGAACCAGGTCAGCCGGGTTTTTAACTACCCTTATTTTTTCATGAACCCGACCTTGTTCCAGTCCCAGATCAACCGGATTCCAGGTCGTTTCATCGGGCTGAATTTTAAAACCATATATACGAGGTTGATTTGCCAAATCATAGTACAAATAGTGTTTTACGAGTATTTAGTCAATTTTAAATTTAATATTAGTTTAAGAAAAAAAATTAATTATCAATAATAAATTATTATCAAATTATTTTTTCTTAAATTTGAAGTTTCAATGATGCTACATAAGTTTTTTTTTTTAAAAAAAAAAAACTATAACTAAATCAGTTTATTTAATTGTTTGAGCGTGTATATAAATTAAAAGATAAAATACACAAAACTTTTGTCAAAGTGCAAATAAGCATTGAATATAAATTGTCAAGTACCAATAGTCCATGAATAACATTAGGGATATAATCGTGTCTTTCCATCAAGTAATATATTTCTATCCAATTGGTTTTGAGTAAAAAAATCCTAATGAATTTATTTAATTGAAATTTTAATCATAATATTTAATTTGATTAAAAAAACCATCCAAACCTTTCGTGAATGGTAATATGGATACTAAAGATATATTTATCATAAAAAAAAAAAAGAAATTAAAAGTATTTAGTAGTATGAAAATTCATATTTTTTTCATAGGGTCATGATTAGCTTAGTATTTTAAAGATGTTTGGAAATATTATAATAGTTGTTTTTTAAAATATTTTTTAAAATATTATAATATTTTTTATTTTTAAAAATTTATTTTTGATATTAATATAATAAAACGATTCAAAAAAATAATTTATTTTTTTAAAAATAATTTTCATAAAAAAATAGATTGAACCAAAGTTTTACCTTCGAGGACCGTCGAGCCTGTTTGGAGTGTGGTTGTAGTTGCGGTTGCTTTTTACTCAGAAATACATTAAAATGATATTTTTTTAATTATTTTTTATATTATCACATTAAAATGATTTGAAAATATTAAAAAATATATTAAATTGAAGCATAAAATATTAAAAAATTTAATTTTTTTTTAAATATTTTTAAAATATAAAAACAAATAGTATGATACCACTGGATAATTAATAGCTTTTGCGAGATAGGAAAATCCGGGGTCCATATACCACCGACCGAGTATATGACGTGTGAGAGAGAATCCACAACGGTTTTAGATATCTTCACTCCCTCAATCGGTGTTCTCTATAAGAAGCATTGGAGAGATCATAAAAAGAAAATAATATTCTATGGATTCAGGCTCCATGGAACTCAAAGTGATGTATTGTAAAGACGTAAACTCATTCAATTTCTTCAAAAAACTCTTAGTTTATGTTCTTGTTTCAATCGTGAGAGATGATGGTGGTGGTGATACTGATAAAAAACAACTGGAGCTGCAGAAACAGCAACAAAGAACACCCACTGACACAGAAGGAGATGGGAATCCCGAATGGAATCACCAGATGCATTTCGATCTGACCGAGGTTTCATTTCAAGATTGTGATCATTTCTTTATCCACTTCGATCTCTGTCATGAAGGTCTCTATTTTGGAGACAAAACTATTGGGAAAGTTCGTGTACCCTTGAAAGATTTGATCCAGGAGGCTAATGGAATTGTCAGGTTTTTGAGTTACGAGGTTCGAACTCCAGATGGAAAACCCAATGGCGTGCTAAAATTCTCCTGTAAGGTGAAGAACATGGGGACTAATTCTTCACAAGCTGGCATCACTGGGTATCCAATAGTCAATAATCAGCCATATCCAACATCGGAAGTTCAAAGTTTATCAGAACAAGCTCATTATCCAACGTTGGATTTGGAAGGTAACTCCCAGGAAACAGACACTGTGTCTCAAGTTCATTATACATCAGATTGGATACAATATTCCTCCCAAGAGAATTATTATCCGCCACCAGAAGCCTATTATCCACCGCCACCGCCGCCACCAGAAGCCTATTATCCACCACCACCACCACCAGAAGCCTATTATCCACCACCACCACCAGGACCACCACCACCGATGGTGGATGGGGCATGGGGATGTAACTGCCCGCCTCAGCCTCCACTGTTCCATACTTGGCCTCCTGGTGCTAATAGACAATTGCCGACATATGCTGACGAAGAGATGCGGGCAAATGATTTGAGATTGGGGAGAGTTCATCATTCATCGTTTTGGAATGGCAGGTGATGAACGTTGACTTGTTGTTGTGCTTTTGCTACCTAATGTTTTTCGCTGTAGAATGACAGATACAATGATGTGGCATCTCTGTCATGATGCTTTGCTGTCCTCTTCAGGTCCTGGAAGATGTAGCAATTGAGTGCACAAATTTGTCAATCAATTCCCTAGTTAACTAGCAGAATCGAAGCACGATTAAAAGAAATTGTATTCAAAATAATTGTACTAGACTGGTGTACATTTTGTGTATATGGCTACCGTTATTTTGATTGCTCAAAGGAATAGCTTGCAACCCTCTTGGAATTGGTAGCTGAGAACAAACCAGTTCCAATCCTTTGAAGCATTCTAATTCCAGAGGGTTTCCTAGCTAAAGCTCTTGATAAAGGGACAGATGCGATCAAAGACAGGGACTAGCATAACGATTGTCAGGTTTGTGAAGGATAGAAGCGTAGCAGTTGGTATTATGAAGCCTGATGCAATTGTTCTATCCTTACTAGCTCCTTGCATGGTGAAAAATGTCGAGTATTGTGCATCTACAATGGCATATAATAGATTTGTAGCCCTTATAGGAATAAACGCTTGGCACTGCCTTCGCTTCTTGATCTTCATCAATACTGCATACCCCGTCTTCTCCAAAGCAATCCAGCGCAAGAAAGGCTTTGTTGAGGAACCTGTAACATTGGAGGATCCAAATTTCCAGGTCAAGGAACTTCTTTATCTATAGACAACATTAAAGTTCCAGTTGTTCGCATAGAGTTTCTCTTACTTGAGTTGGTCACAGCCTTCATGGGCCAAGGTTCTATGATCAGCTTCCATGGCCTGCATATTCCTCGATCGTTGCTGCAACGAAAACCTGACCAATTCTCGTAAAGAAGCAATTCCCTTCTTTGATCTAATAACTATAAGTTTGAGGTCCAAACAAGAAGAGAACCAATGCAAGAACCATCATGAAACAGGGAATCCCAAATCCAAGAAATCAGCTAATGTAATCTTGGATGTAGAATAAGATTGAAAGTGTTAAGGTAATGACATGAAGAATGAGCTTCTGCCTTCGCTCTCCTCTGGGTCTTCCCCCATCAAATAGATGGGCTCCAAAAGCCTGGGTACAAGGCCTGTGCCCACGGTGACCATATATATATATATACATATATATATATATATATTGAAAGCAAGAACAAGGCTTCTTTGAAATTGAGAGAATGAAGGATAGCAGACAGATTCGACAAGGCAAGTCCCAACAATCCAAGGGAAAATTACTAGCTTTCAAATTTAATTGTAAGGTAAGAAAACAAAAATCCACATTCTAAATCTTTTGCAAAGATAAGTTATGCCACTCTATATGATGTCTAATGATTCTCATGTATCCTAGTTGTTAGTGAATATATTTTGTAACCAATTAGTTGGTCACACATAAAACTCTAAATCTTTAATATTTATTTATATTTGATTAATGAATATAATGTTTAATTAATGAATCCAGAGTAAAGATAAAATCCATGAGACAAAAAAAAATATTTTACAAAGTAAATTATAGAATTATTATAATTATAAGATTCATGTTGCATCAAAGTATTATTCCTAAATATTCTCAGTTAATATTCTATTAAAAATAAATATTAATTAAAGCTATAAGACTATCATTTATATCAAGTATTGCAACACCGGACAATGTTTTAGTTAGTGATTACTAGAAAAAAAAAATCATATATTTCTTTTCTTATCTTTATGAAAGAAAACAAACCATTATGTGCCGTGTGAAATCATGAATGCCTTTGAATCTTGTTTATCACAAAAAGTATTATAGTACTTTTCATGCATGCAAAAAAATATCATACATTAATACGTGCATCACAACAAAAATGATTACTTCCATGCATTATAAGCAAATTGTTAGTGAATATATCATGCAGTTAATCAGTATAATCTATAATATTTGATTAATAAATCTAGAGTAAAGATAAAATTTATGGAACAATAATGTTTTGCACAGAAAATTATAAAGTTATTATAATTATAAGATTTCTAATGTATCAAAGTATTGTTTCTAAATGTTCCTCAACAATATTCTATTAAGACTAGACATTAATTAGAGTTTTCGAGACCAGTGCATATTATATTCCTTCCTTTATGAAAGGAAATTGTTTGTCTTATAAACTGAGGCTTGAAACTAATATACAGGCACTTGTCATATGACATATACACTGAACTAACTCGTAAAAGAACTTTATATGGAGAGATCACTTATGTCTTTGGAAAGGCTCTCATGATAGTTGTGTGAGTGATCTTTAGACTTAAGATCACTAAGTTATCTTATATAGGAAGTGTTATGCTTTGATTATAACCACACGTTGTCTTAATCAAAGGTAACAATAGACAGATATTGAGTATATCATAAACTATATGAAGGTATTTGAGTAATCAAGAGATGACTCATCATTCTAGGTGAATTAGGAAAAATATTTCATATGTTCTCAAATAGTATTGATTGTGAAATCCTTAGCCAATGTGGAATAAGTTTTGAAAAGAATTTTTCAAAACTTATTCAAATAATCAATGACTATAATGTTGAAAACTAAAATAATTTAACAAAACAGACATACTTCATGCTGTAATGTTTAAATTGAAAAAATCATAATGAAGGGATAATAATTATACCGAGAAACTAGTCACTAAAAGATTAAATCAAACCACTTATGATTTTTTTAATATTTGAAGGATCATAACAGGTTGCTAGATATTGTACTTGATCTTCAAATAAAAATAAATTAATTATTTAATTGATAGAAAATTAAATTATTTAATCTTATTTTATTTAGGATTATGATTTATATTTGGACCAACTTATTAGGAAACCTAATGAGTCACACACATAAGAACCATTGATCAAAAATTAAAATGAGATGATTAATCAAGTGTGGCTTGATTATAAATAAATTTTAGAAATTGAGGACTATAATGTAATTAATGCATGGTATTACAGTTCTAGACCTAAAAACAATCAAGTAAAGACTTGATTGAATAAATTTCTAAAATTAGCCTAAAATATTATATGTGATATTATTTAAGGATAAAATTGATATTTTGCTATTTATATGGTGTTTAGGTTTTGCTATAAATAGAATGTTATGCATTTTTATTTCCTAAAAAAAAAAATAAGGGTGATAAAAGTACAATACATAAACACCTAAAAGATAAAAGAAAAAAGCTAATACTCTAAGGTGATAAAAATCATGGGAATACGAATTATTATGAAAGTTTTATTCCCATACTAAATTGAGCTGAATCAAATAAATATGTATTAAAATTTTCAAATGCAATTCCAACTACAATTTCAATATAATTTTAACTTTTAATTTTAAAACATTTCAAAATTTATAAATGAATCGAAGTGAGCTATTACCTTAAGCAAATTAAATTGAGCCAAATCAGTTAATTTGGCTAAACATCACAAAAGTGGGGGAAATAAAAATGGTATCCGCTCTAACCAAACAAAAACCAAATTAAAACCCTGTTTGTTTGCCGAAAAATAATTCTTTTTTAAAAAAATTGGATTCATATAAAATAAATTATTTTTTTATGTTTAGTAGTGTCATGAAAAATAAGTTGGAAGAAATTTTTCAATATGTGGCTATGCCATGAAAAATAAGCTAAAAAATAACTTATTAAATTTATTAAAAGAATTGGGACTAAATCTGTCATATGAAATTGTTAAAGGATGATGAAATTGAAAAAAAAAATTAATTTCATAATTTTCTTCAAATAAAATAAATAGAAATCAAAATAATGAAGACCAAATCTAATAAATAAAAAGAATTCAATTAAGAAAATAAAAAAAATAATAAAAAAAATAAGAATTAAAGTTGATATAAAAATCAAATTCTAATGAATGAAATTAAAAAAATAAATAAATAAAATTCAAAACAAAATATTCAGCAATCAAAATATTAAAGATCAAATTTGATATAATTAATAAATAAAAAAAATATGTTTAAATTCTTTTCAACTTCTAAAAAGTATATTCCGACTAAAATAAAAGTAAAGTATTTTCTTGAAAATCAAATTAAATTTTTTTTTTATTTGAAAGTGTTTTTCATCGATAAACTTTTCTAATCGTAAATAAATTATGGAAAAGTTTTGAAAACGTTATAAAATAAAAGGGATAAAATTGATTGAGTTTGCTAGTTCAAAAGTAAAGTTTTAAACCGTAATTATGTTCATCCTATGCTGTATGGTTGACCCTACAATAAATTAGAAACTGTAAAGGATGATATTCGAACATTTTGAAGCTTAAACTTGTGGGAGTTTCATCATATACATAAAAATACCAATTAAAGATTAATTGGGTCGGCTATATACCCCAAGTATACCCATTAAACATTCCATGGAAAAAAATATATGGTCTTAAATAAGCTTTAATTATTTTTTTTTTTATTAATATGGATGTCCGGATCTGTTTGCGTGCATCTCAACTAATTTCACAGATCTTGAAGTTAATGACCATGTAAACCTCCAGTATAAGGGAGTAAATTCTTTAATTTTAAGTTTTTATTTTTAATTGTGCAATTTGATCATATTGTTTTAATAAGAAAATAAGAATTCAAGCACTGTACATGTAATGACAGAAGCTGATCTACAGCCAACAGAGTTGGATTTGGAGACAGGATGGCCCTTGCAGCCCACAAAACCATTGATTGTGCCTTGTAGTAATGGATTTTCAGTTGTCAGTGGCAATTTCAGACATGACCAAGGGATCAACTCCAACAACGACCACACATATGGCAGAGAAATGTTGCAGAGACCACCAGTCATCAATCAAGTAAATATGGCCTCTTTCTTTCACTTTCATTAACAACATATGAGATCAAATTACGGTGTTGTTGATTTTTTTCTTAACAAAAAAAAACAATTAAAAATATATATTTTTAGTTTATGTAACTAATGCTTTAAAAAGATTGTATCTATATTAAAAAAAAAAACTCAATATCCTAAATTTATATTTAAAGTTTGTTTGGAAATATGTAGAAATTGTTTTTTAAAATGCTTCTTGAAAATGCATTAAAATAATATTTTTTTATTTTTAATATTAGTATATCAAAACAATAAAAAAACACTAAAAAACTATTAATTTAAAAATAAAAATAAAAATAAAAATTTTCAAAAACAGTACACACGATTACTTACCTTAACAGAGTATCCTTGCAAGATTGGATTTGTTTGTTTTAGCTTTTGTGGTTGAGATTGTGATAGGATACAACCCATTTATGCACAAAACTCAACCACAAAAACTATTTTTTTTTTTGTGGTTTTTTAGTGGGTCCCACACCCAACCTCAACCTCAACCTCCACCTCAAATACAAACACAAGATATAAGGCTAAGATATTACCAAGCTAGGCACAATTTTTAGCCCACCTAGGTAGCTTCCCTAATGGAGAATCTTCGCACTCTTTTTTGCCAATCATAATGTCTTTTTCATTGTGATCCTGCTTTTGTTAATTTGCAGGTTTTTTACAAGGGAGAGCGACAAGAAAGTGGTGTAACGAGGTTCAATTTTGCCCATCCACAGAAAGTTACTTGAAGAGTGGTTAGTATTCAATAGATAAAGCTTGGTTTTGGATGTGATTGCCCACATTGATCAAAAGTTTTATGAAGGGAATTCTAACTTTACTAAAAGTAAAATCATCATTGCACATGACTAGTATTTGGGTAAACCTCAAAATAGCCTCTAAACCATGAACTAAATCCCAAATGTTTAAGTTTCCAAAAAAACATTCTCAATTGGATGCGAGAATTCTTGATTTATCAATTTTTTTTATAAACATACTCATAATTTTTTTTTTTTAATATGGGTGTTTGGGACAACTTGTATCCACCTTAACTAATCTCACGGGCCCTGAAGTTAACAACCATGTAAGTCTCCAGTGGCCTTGAGATTTATGGAACTCGAACTGTTGACCTTTAGACTTAAGATTTAATCAATTAAGCTATACCCCTTAAAATTCACACATAATAATTAATATGGGTGAAATCCATTAATGAATATGGATGGAAGATTTCATTGAGCTTAGTAAATTGTTGATGAATCAATTGAGATAACAAATTTATAGCTAAGGTGTTTATTTAAGGTTTTCTTATGGTATTTACTTACTTTATTTACTGTGTTATTGTTGTGGGTTGGACCAAAAAAATTTATAACATTAAAATAATATTATCTAGAATGTAAAATTTTTTTGGGTATTATTATTAAATTTGATGTAACAATTTAAACTCCAAAACTCCCAATATAACTATTTTTTTAGCTTGAATTTTAAATTAAATTATATGTAAGTTGCCTCGATATGATGTTATTGACTAGGCAAGTTAAAAAAAAAAACAAGTCAGGTTAAACCTGACAATTCGACAAATCCATGACCTGGATTATGGATTTTATTTGGTCAAATTAATTTTTTTATTATATGATAAAAAATACAAAAAATAAATTTATCGATAAAATTAAATAAAAACTCAAATTAAAAAATAGAATTGAAAAAAAATTAAATTAAAAAAAAATCAAAAGGCATATTACAATAAAACTCAAGTGTGTGGGCCTGAAAGAGACATGCAGGCCTGGGCTAATATTTTACTTTTAAAAAATAAACAAAAAAGTCATTTATGTTCTTAAAAAACATATTGTTAACTACTTAGAATCAAAATCACGATCTTGACATCAACTCAGACGCTTACCGCTTGAACTATGACGCGAAGTTATTAACCAATCAATTAAAAAATATATCTTAGCTTGTTTCCCTATTTATATGAATGCGAAACAAGCTCCATGGCATTTAGTTATTTTGTTAATGATCAAGGCTAAATTAGTTTCTTTGGCTCCCGCTTTCTTTCATTTTGTGTTTTAATTGTTGGTTGTGATTATTATGTTGTGATGTGATGTAATTTGTGAAATGAAGTAACCAAATTTTATTTTATTTTATTAATAGGGGTTTCTATATGAGCTTGTGTGTACCTTGACTAACCCCACAGGTCCTGAAGCTAACGACATTGTAAGCCTTCAGTGATCCTGAGAGGACTCGAACTCGTGATCATTGGGGAGTAAACTCAAAATCTGACCAGTTGAACAATCCCTCAGAATTAATAACTAAATTATTTGATAATAAATTATGTTGTTGGATTCTATTTCAACTTATTATTATGTCAATTGAATTAAAATGTATATAAATAACATATAGTGGCTAAATTGATTTTAAAAAATAACGCTATTATTAAAATAGTATATCAATTTAATATAATTTTTATATCTTTATTTGTTTTAATTTAAAACTTTATAAAAATTAACTTATTTATATATTTAATATAATGAATAGTGTATAACAAGATAGAATAAACATTATTTATCGTTAAAAATATTCGTAATTATCTAAGTATTTATAATAAAAAATAAATGTGAATTTTATTTAAATAAAGCTCATAGTAATTTTATTTACGAATATAAGACTGAGAATATAAAATAATAAAACTCAAAAAATTGTCATAAACATCAAGGCAAGTACGCATTAGTGACAATTTTGTACCTTAAAAAATAAGCCTATTTTTGTCCTTTTCTTTTTAAATGGTAGCATATATAGCATAAGGATGAGTTTGTTATGGAATGTTATTAAACTATAAAGTAATAAATAATTATTAAAAAAATGTCATTCACTACTATTGTATTATTGTTATTATTTTCTTTTTCTTTTCTTTTTGAACAATTGACTAAGCATACTCAAGTTAATTTATTTTTATTTTGTCATAAATATATTATGTATCTAATAACTATGCTTGAAAATATATAGGATAAAAAATTATACGTACTTGACTACTTATCCAACACCTTCATTTCTTGAATTCTACCCTTTGTTTGATGTCCATCATCCTCCTATATAAAATGTTCCCTTTTCTATTATTATTATTATTATTATTATTATTCGTGTGTGAAAAAGGTATAAAAAATCATTATTCAAATCTGTGATATTATGTATTTGATTCAAATCCGGAATTCAGAACCTATTTTAATAATTTCTTAAAACAAAACCCCATTTTAATTGATATCTTTCTTTGTTTTTTAGCAAGAAATGGCGCAATTAGAATAAATATATAAAAAAAGATTCGGAGAATTTAAAATTATCTCTCTATTCAAAATCCTTTTTATCTTATTAATGCACTTCAGATTGTTTTTACCTGATTATTTATTTTTTAAAACAAAAACTAATTAATATTATAAAATCAAGTTTTAATAAAAAAAAATATTTTGATAATGTTGACATGAATATATTAAAAACTATAAAAATAATATATTGCTCACGGGATGTGGTAGGGAAATTTTTAAAGTTTATTTTTTTATTTAATTATACAATAATAAAAATAAATGTATCGAGAAAAACCAACTAATAAAATTTAAAAAAATCATGTAGAGCTACACAAAAAAACATTCACCAATATTATAAAAAAAGCTATAATTTTATTTAAAAACAAAGTAAATATAAAACGATATTTAATAAAATAATATCCTAAATATATTTTTAATTTATTTATTTTAATAACAATTAATTAAAATAGAAGAAAAAATTAAAAAAAAAAACCATAAATGCTTTAACAAAAAGAAATCAAGTGTTTGTGTACGGTCCATAACAAAGGAGGACAAGTGAGGAGGACAAGGGAGCGTGGGCTTGCAAAGCTAAGACCGCGTGTCATGGGCTTCATTTTTTTTTTT
>Ga0307515_10013595_pt1 | contig 15182 bp, 5 predicted proteins | sample 17_EM_MG_FD_194513 | JGI IMG/M metagenome (GOLD analysis project Ga0307515, IMG submission 194513) | Populus trichocarpa ectomycorrhiza microbial communities from riparian zone in the Pacific Northwest, United States - 17_EM | ecosystem: Host-associated > Plants > Roots > Unclassified | place... | reverse complement strand
TAATTCAAGGGCAGAATAGTCAGCTACCATAATAATTAAGACGAAATTGGATGCTTTAATTTTAATTCAAGGGTAGATTAGTCAGCTACCATAATAATTAAGACGAAATTGATTTTTGTTGCATCACATACTTGTGGAGCTGCTAGAAATTTTCTGCCAGGCCGAATCCAATTCTGCTGTAAACAATAACCCACTGATTCGACCTTCAGAGCTGGAGCTTAGGTTATATCACAACATAACGTTTGTTTGTTATAAGCACAGGTTATTGACGAATGTACAAAAACAACACTTTGGAAGTCAAGCCCGTTTGGATGGGGCAGCCAGCATCACCGCCATTTCTTATGCGCTAAAACAAGAAAATCAATATTATGAAATTAAAATGGAGAAGGAGAGACGAGTAGTGCTGTGATTTTTTAGTATTATTATTATAAACAAGAGAGAGAGGGAGGGAGACACGAGGCATGGGCGTAGTGGAAGGCTGAGTCAGGTATATCCTGTCACCCACCTAAGTGGAAGGGAAACGCGTGATGCGTAGTGGACTAGACCGCCCAAGCCAAAGTTGGAATCTTCCTTCAACCGGTCACCCTTGGTCCACTTTTTTTTGATTCCCGACTCCATCACTCAAACCCACTCGCATCCAATATTGTTTGCTTCAACGCACTCGCCTCGTCTCTCCTTTCCTCTTCCTGCCTGCCTGCCAACCGAGGTGGAATGCAGAGAAAATCACTTCTTTTTTATTATTATTAATGTAGTTATTCGTCTCACCTTGCGTTCATTTTTATTAATTTCAGGTGTTCTAAAATTAATACTATGTAAGTTCTATTAATAATTTTAAAAATACTCGAACTCATAACCATTAAAATATAAACTTAAAATTTTACCAGCTTACATTTTTATATTTACACGAGTAATGTTATTTTGCCCATGAAATTTGCAATTGTGTTGATTAAGGTTTGCTGTAACTTCATGTTGAAATTAATATGACAATAGTCAGCGAGAAGACTCCTAGCAGTCTCTGTACAGATGATTGAAAAATCTCTACTTTACATGCGGTGGGAATTTTAAATCTTATTTTCGGATAATATAGATATTTTTAAAAAATTATGTTTGATTTTTTATTGACTTCAATGAAGTCTTATTAATGGTTTTTCTGCGTGTAATCCTATTAAATCTTCTCTGTCTTCAATGGTTTTATGTTTTTTAGAAGCATTAATTTAATATTTTTTCGGCTAAAAAAACAATTAAACCCAAAAACAAATAGATGAATAATCTCTTAAATTTTACAAAATTTAATTTTGATACCAAACTTTATTTTTTATTTTTCAATTATTTTTTGGTTTGAGAAGGTCATCGAATTTTAACTTAGAGAGAGAAAATGTTTGTTAGTAAGGAATCTAGCTATCAAAATGGTTATTTTTTGTTTCAAATGATTACACATGATGAAGGGAGCTAAGATTAATTTTTTTTTTTTACATTGAAAACACCTAAAAATCATATACGAGCCTGGAATTTTTTTTTGTTTTGGATGGATTTCAGGTTTAAGGACTGTTTCTTACATTTTTTCCAAGGTCATTAGTTGGTTTAACAAGGTCTTTAAGATATTTTTATGAGTGTTTTTAAGCCTACAATGGATTGGAAATGGGTTTTGGGGTAAAAAACAAGGGATTTTATTTTTCCAGCCACCACAAAAGCCAGATTATAGGGATGAATAGACAACGCGTTGTTTGTTAATGCAGGTGACATGTTAATTTTTTTTTCTAATGCTTGGGGCAAACAAAAAAAATATATAAGCTCGCGCATGCGGCGTTGCTTGATCTGGCCAGGCACTCGGTTTGGCTTACCAGACCCAAAAGCACCTGACCTGATTCTTTTTTTAAAAAATGATTTTTTTTAAATAATGTATTAGTTGATATTTTTTTCAAATAAATTATGGGTTTGTTTTAATTAGTTTGTGATGATTTTTTAATGATATTGAGTATGTTTAATTTTAAAGAGGCAGGTATAATTCATCTATGATTTTTTCTTTATTTTATATAAATTAAATTTGTTTTTTATATTTATTTTTTATAAGATTTTTCATATATGCAGCCTTGCATTTTGTTCTATTCAATAAATTTTATACGTGTGTTAGTTTCTATTACAATTTTTTTGTGTTTTTCTATTATAAATTTATTTTAATAGAGAAATCCATTAAACACAACAAGGTAAATTATCCATGTTGTAATGTTAAATATTTTGATCTTAATTTGTAACTTAATTGTTTACATCATCTCAACATTAGGTTGGTTATTTATTTTGTGATTATATATTTTTTTATCATGTAGTTAAGAAACAAAATTTTTGGAAAAAATAATTACAATCCCATTGTAGTCCATAACCCGGTTCAAATATTTGACATACTAACCCGAGTTACCCGGTTTATAGGTTTGATGAGTTCACCCAATGGCTGGATATGCTTTTTTGGCTTTTGGTCCATTAATTATTTTTAATATTTTTTTCTCGATTTTATCCTTTAATATTTGAATGGCTGAGAAATAAAATGCATGATTTTTTTTTTTGCTTTCCTTAGGGCTATCACTATTTCAAATAAGTTTTTATTTTCCTAAGTTGGTGCTTAATTTTGTGATCATATATTTTTATCATATAATTTAAAAAATATTTTTATAAAAAATAAATTATTAAACTTAATGGAGTCCATGACATGGTTTACTTAGGAACTGAGATTTAATCCAATAATTTTTTAATAAGTTTTTTTATAATTTTATCATTCAATACTGGATTTGTTAAGAAATAAACTACATGATTTATTTATTTTTTTTTGCTTTCTTCAAGGTTATCATTGTTTCAAAAAAATTTTTATTTTAGGTTGGTGTTTAATTTTATGACCATATATTTTTATCATATAATTAAAAAAATTATATATAAAAAAATAATTAAACTCAATAGAATTTACAACACGATTTTCTTGAGAACTAAAATTGATTTAATTTGTCGTTGTCTCAATAGTTTTCGTGAAAACAATTATCATTATAAAGTTTTGTTAAAATTTAAGTAATGTTTTTATCGGTTTTTGATTTATAAAATTAATTAATTTAATTTGGGCTAGCTCCTGTTGGATTTAATTTGAAAAAGATAGATAAATAGTTAGATTGTGAAATTTTAAAATTGATTTATTAAACCAAATCTAATAATACAATTAAAAAAATTCTTCATAGTTTTAATATCTTTTTATATTTTAAAAAATTTATTAAACTTACAGCGAAAGACGGGGAATCAACTAGTAAAACAAACAAAACACACCCAATTGATTTTTGAAAGAAATTGGAGGAATATAATTACACGACGGGTCAACCTCTAGGATGAGTGTCTTGTTTTTCTTCGGTGCTGTAACAAAAAGACACTCACTGTCCCGTGCGTGAGCTAAGTACTGGAATGCACGCGCACACGTGACGGACTACCCGTTGAGTCGGTAAGACACAGGAGAGAAACGCGGGTCCCACATCAACTCGAAAAATTTAATACTCATCTACATTTCATTTGAATTTCATTTCAAAACCCGAACAGCAGAATTAAACAACTGTTAACCCTGATAGTGAGAGAAATAGGAGCCCTGCTTTGAAGATTTGACTTTGACCATAATCCCGAGAGAGAGAGAGAGAGAGAAGGTGAGCGGAAGAAAAGTCCGACTTTCCTCTCTCCTTCCTCCTGAAGAAAACCCACATATATAGAACCCACAACTGGGTCTTATTTTGCAGCTCACCTCCTCCTCATTTGAGCTAAACAAAACTCTTCTCTATATTCATCTCTTCAACAAACGATAGAAACTAACAAGACTTCAACTCATTAGCTGTCTCTTACTCTTTCCATCACAAGTACTACCGCTCATAGGTATATTTCTTGTTATTCTTAAAGACAGAAAAAAAATAACTTTCTAGTTTCATTTTTGATGATGATGTAGCTATGTTGGTTCTTGATGAACTGTAGGGTGTTTTTGTTTCCTGGGTTTGGTTAAAGTTTGAAATTTTGTTTCTGGCGTTGCTTAATCTGACCTGTTCTTTAATGATTTTTTTTCCATGTTTTTGTTTTGTTGCAAGTAACAGTGATATTATTAGAGTAAGTCATTTTTTTGTTCTTTGGTGGATTTTGTTCTGCCTGTGTTTTCTTCTGGTTTGTTTGGAGAGGAAATTCGCGGATAAAAGCATTAGAAGTTGAGCAGAAAAGTTTGAAACTGTTTAATTGTTGTCTACTTTGTCATCAATAATTAGTCTTGCTCCTCTGATCTGAACTAGCAAATAGTTTTCCAAGACTTAGTATTTTTAGGCTCTATTTTTTTACTTTTTTTTTTCTTGGTCTGATTAATCAATAGTCTAAATTCTTGATTATGGTATACTTAACATGTTTGTTTTAACGATGCAGGACTTGGGTATGTGCAAAGGTTCAAAGGGTGATTCTTTCTCTTCAAATCCGATCATGGAAGACAAATCTTACAGCAAGAAAGACAATTTCTTGCATCAATGCTCAGTTTTGCTCGAATTGTCTGCCTCTGATGATCTTGCTGGGTTCAAAATTGAGGTTGAACAGAAGGGTTTGGATATAGATGGGGCAAACTATTGGTATGGTAAAAGAATTGGGTCGAAAAAGATGGGTTTCGAAGAGAGGACACCCCTGATGATTGCTGCCATGTTTGGAAGCACTCATGTTTTGAAGTATATTATTGAAACTGGCAAGGTCAACGTCAACAGGGTGTGTGGCTCGGATAAGGTCACTGCCCTTCACTGCGCTGTTGCTGGCTGTGCTGCTTCATCAGTTGGGATTGTCAAGCTCTTGCTTGACGCGTCTGCTGATCCTAACAGTGCTGATGCTAACGGAAATAAACCTGGTGATCTATTTTCCACTTCATCCAAGTGTATGTGCAATTCAAGGAAGAAGTTGATTGAGTTGTTGCTAAAAGGCCAAAACTTAAGTGAAGATGAAGAAGAGAAACTGATCATAATGCCTCAGTTGGCAAAAGAAGGAACTGAAAAGAAAGAGTATCCTCTTGATGTGACATTGCCTGACATAAACAATGGAATATATGGCACCGATGAGTTTAGAATGTACTCCTTCAAGGTCAAGCCTTGCTCCAGGGCATACTCTCATGATTGGACTGAGTGCCCGTTTGTCCATCCAGGAGAGAATGCCAGGAGGAGAGACCCAATGAAGTACCCTTACAGCTGTGTCCCTTGCCCTGAATTTCGTAAGGGAACATGCCAGAAGGGTGATTCTTGTGAATATGCACATGGTGTTTTTGAGTCATGGCTTCATCCTGCCCAGTATCGAACCCGGCTTTGCAAGGATGAAACTGGTTGCGCACGAAAAGTTTGTTTCTTTGCACACAAACCTGAGGAACTGCGCCCTGTGTATGCTTCTACAGGTTCAGCAATGCCTTCACCGAGGTCGAATTCTAGTGCAGTGGACATGACAACTTTGAGTCCGTTGGCCCTTGGATCATCACCTTTGCCGTTGCCTTCTACATCAACTCCACCAATGTCTCCCTTGGCTGTAGCCTCTTCATCTCCCAAGAGCGGAGGCTTGTGGCAGAACAAAGTTAGCCAAACCCCACCAGCCTTGCAGCTCCCAGGAAGTAGGCTAAAGACTGCTTTCTGTGCTAGAGATTTGAATTTGGAGATGGAATTGCTTGGGCTGGAAAGTTACTCAAGCCAACTCCAGCAACAGCAACAGCAACTAAGGGATGAGATGTCTTGTCTCTCCTCACCATCTCACTGGAGCAATAGGATTGCGGATTTGAAACCTACCAACCGTGATGATGTTTTTGGATCTCTCGATTCTTCTCTAATGTCTCCGCTGCAGGGAGTTTCATTAAATGCTAGCGCACAATCTCAGTTACAGTCTCCTAATGGGATGCAGATCCGCCAGAACATGAACCAACTTCGTTCAAGCTACCCAGCCGCCAGTCTCTCATCTTCTCCAGCTAGGAACCCTATTTCATATGGGTTTGATACATCTGCCGCAGTGGCAGCTGCTGTAATGAATTCAAGGTCATCTGCATTTGCAAAGAGGAGCCAGAGTTTCATTGACCGTGGTGCAGTGCCCAACCGTCTTGGCTTCACTGCAGCTGCTAACACTATATCCATGATGCCCTCCAACCTTCCTGACTGGGGCTCCCCTAATGGGAAACTGGATTGGGGCATTCAAGGAGATGAACTGAACAAGCTCAAGAAGTCTGCTTCCTTTGGATTTCGAAGCAACAATAATCCTGCTGCGACAACAGCTGCTAACGTGACAGCTTCACATGTTGGTGAGCCAGATGTTTCTTGGGTTAATTCGTTGGTTAAAGATGCCCCCCCTGCTGGAAGCACATTTTTTGGTGCTGAGAAGCAATACAGTCTTGGTAAAGGAGTTCGTGAATCGCTGCCACCATGGATGGAGCAGATTTACATAGAACAGGAGCAGATGGTGGCATAGACCTCAATGCTCTTCGCTTATTATGCTGACACAAGTGTATTTAAGTTTAGGAGAAGCAAAGTTGATGCTAAAGCAAGCTGCAAATCGAAAGCAAAAATTAAGAGCTGCAAGTATGCTCATCATTGACTTGACCAAGTGAGAATTAGGATAAATATTAGGTGGAACAAGGAGAAATTTTTTTAATTATTTGATATCCTCATTATTTCTTTTTCTCCCCCTCTGGGAGAGTGTACTTTATATTTCAGTACTATGAAGACAGTTACGTATTATTTTCTCAAACACTTGATCTCAGAAGGAAAACTGTGAGTCAATTTTCCTTCATGAATGACTTCATTATAAACTTTATTGAATAATAAAAATCTTTTCAATAAAAATCATGATTGTTCTCATGTATTGTTGTGGACTTGTGGTATAGTGATGCTTATTTCCTTTTCCAGTCCTGTGAACGATGATGACTGTTTCCTTCGTTCTTGTTTTTTATTCTTTGTTTGGAGATTCTTCCCGTCAGCGTTTTTTACTCGGGTAATTGCTGATGTTACAGTCTCGCGAGCAACTTGAATAAATGTTTTTTGTATTGCAGTGCACCATTGCTACACGATCCTTGTAATCTTCCAAATATGTAGCCCTTCCATGTATTTCAAGCAAGTTTTGCATTAAAAAGATGACATGGGTGTTATTATATTCCTCTCCTGACTCCTGAGGTGCTCTAAACAATGTAGTTGCAGGCCAATCTGTAGTGTCTGATTACTTGTTCTGAATGCCAAGATTGCCAGGGCTCCCGCGTAGCAAGGAGGTTGAGACTTAGTCGTATTTCGATTCAAGCAATGAAACATTAGATCTCATGGGAAAATAGAGGCTTAGATTGCTAAAAAGGAATTGGAGGCTATCCATATCATTAATTATTTGTTTCTCATGGCAGAGCAAAGAGCTTCAATAGTGTTTCCCCCCCTTTTTTCTCGTGGAAGTCCCTCCCATACAATGCCTGGAACCGCCTAAACCTCCTTGTGATTGAACAGCATATGATTCTCTTAAATAATTGGTTTATTCAAGCTATCCTTGTGTTGATACCCCATTTTCGCTCGAGAAAGATATACATGGCGAGCTCATAGGTTAAACAAATGTCTTGTGATAAGGTAACGAGCTAGAACAAGTTAAACCTCATTACCTTCACAAGGCAAGATAATTTCTTTAACTATTCAAAAAAATAATAATAAAAATTAAAATAAAAAATAAATAGTCAGAGATAAACTAAGGTTATCAATTCTATTCCGATTGAAGATAATTTATTGGATCGACTTAGATTAATTTTATAAATTTATGCCTTGAGTTATGAAAATATAATAACTTTAAATAAAATAAATAAAAATAAATTATAAAACTCAATTATCAATAAATTTATTGTTGAATGATAAAATTAAAAAAAAATTAATATAAAAAAAAACACAAAAAATGATCTTTTGAAATAAAATTATAAATTTAGATAAAATTATGAAAATGCTATTAATAGTCTCACAAAACCTTTTTAAACTTCAATTGCTCTAAAATTTTAACTTGAAATATAAAAATATATTAGAAAACTCCTCATAAAATATCAGCCTAGTACAATTATCAGACTGAAAGATATAATTAATACTGTAAAATTAAATAATATTTTTTTTAAAAAAAATATTATTTGGCCAGAACGAACTTCAACATTCTGACTGGATTTTGGGTGAAATTTATTTAAGGAATCAAAATTTTGAGCGAAATGAAATCTTTTCCAGCTTATTCTATTTTTTAAACTAGAAGAAGATATATCAGCTATTCCAGACGTAATTAAGTTATCTAGTAAGTCATTTGCTATCTATGCCATGGATATTTATATATCATCACCGTCCACCATATCAATCAAACAAATTATATTTATATTTATATTTTATATATCATCATCAAGGCGTAGGATAATGCAACTTAATCTGTAGTTGGTACTGGCCAGCACTCTATTTCCATTTTAACATTAAAAAACTATTAATCCTCATAATTAATTATAAGAGAGTTGAACCTCTCAACAGCTTGATATGGACACCAATTATACAGATGAAGGAGTGATTGGTTTTAATTTTTGAACTTAAATGTGCTGAGAAAATTTATCCTTCTGAGCTGGGATGTACATGAAAGTCTGGCTTCGAATTTCGATTCAAGCTATGAGATGACGTGTGAGTCCCACGTCTTTCACCGCTGTCTTTCTTGGTCTCCCAGCAATGGAAAAATCCATGCAAGGGTTGTGTAGCCAGAGCCGCCCACGAACTTAATTCTCAGCCAAGCATTATTTTCCATGATCCTGAAATCGAAGTTGCTTCCGACCGTCCTTCGTTGGCGTGATAATAATTGGACCGACCAGCGACGTCATTGATGCTTCCACTGATGGATATTGTTTATCGAGAGGGCCCACCACTACAAAGGCCCACACTTGAGAGTCGAGGGCCCTCTAGCCCCTTGCATCCATCGGCCTTGTATGGGCTAGTAAGTTGGGTGTGGATCTATTGCCAGCCTGCCAGGTTATGTAGAGAAAATCTGCATGGCTGTTTCCCATTCTTAAAGAGGTCCGTTGCCAGGTGGACTTTTTCCTTGAAAGGAACCGTTGGTCAGCAGACAGATAACAAGATAAAATCTTACATATTTATTTTTTTTCCCGAATCGAGGCTAGCGAAAGTTTAAGAATCCCTTTTTAGTCCAACACTTCTCAATTTGTTCTTTCAAGCATTTAATTCTAGATGATCATCCTGTTATCCACGCATAAAATCTTATAGCTTTGGAGGTGTTGGGTTAGGCATGGAGTGACTTTTCATATCAGAGTTTCTTGCCATGCCTTGCATATGGCCTACACGTGCAAATATTCAGATCAAATTTTTACATGCGATCCCGTGGTAAATAATTTTTTTTAAAAAAAAAAGAGTCATGTTTTGTGACGGGATATTTTATTTTTTCAACTTGTTTTAATTTTTTTACTGATTTGTGATATATAAGTCTCAATGAAAAAGATATGGTATAGTTTTTGAAAAAAAATGTTCAGATACTGAAAATGAATAAAAAAATATAAAATTTTATTTATAACAGATATGTAAAAACACTAATTGGGGTTAAGTCAGTACATGTTATTCCTTCAAATTTATGGTCCAGATTATGCGACTGAAATAACCCGGTTAAAAATAAAATAAAAAATTATAATTTATTTTAAAAAATATGTTAATTTTTTAAACATGTGACCTTGGTTATTAAATTTAAAGCGCCCAAACTATAAAAATCAAGAAATTCAATTTCAAAAAAATTAAATATTAAATAAAAAAATTATATAAAAAAACTCTAGTTATATAAGAGGATTTTAAAAAATAGCAATTCGTGAAATGAAATTCAAAATCAGTATCACAATTGTTATTAATAAGTAATACCATCAATGTTGCTAGTATCATTATGATCACTATCATTATTTATATCATTATTAAAATTATTGTTGTTGATTATTATCATTGTTAATATTATTATTATTAGTTGTTGTTGTGAAATTCCTATTATTATTATTATTATTTTTAATTGTCAATATCATAATCATCATTATTGTTTTTGTTATTACTTATTATCATTGTCATCACAACAACTATTATTAATATTTTTATTATCATCACTATTCTTCTTATTATTATTATTATTATCACAACTGATTTTTTTATTATATTATTAGCATTAACGCTATCATTAATTATATTATTACCATTATCATCATCATCACTATTATCATTATTAATTTACTTGTTGTTGTTATCAATAATATTATTATTTTCATTGCTATTTTTATAATTATTGTCATTGTTATTATTATCAATAATAGCAGCATCACCGTTGTCATCATCATCATAACTATCATTATAATTATTGTTGTTTTTAAGCATCATCATTATTATTAACATTACCATGAGTACTACTATTAACATTACCATGAGTACTATTACAATCATTGTTGTTATTGCTGCTACTACTATTATTATTGAAAAAATAAAAATCATGAATTCAATTTGAAGGATAGAATTAAAAACTACTTTTTTTTGTTGACAAAAGGGCCAAGAAGAACAATAAAAAATAAAAAGAAAAAAGACCACATTGAAATCATTTTTATCATCAAAAAAACAAAAATCATAAATTTGATTTGAAGAATAAAATTGAAAGCCATAAAATACTTTAACAAAAGCACAAAGAAATAAAATAAAAAATAAAAAAATATAAGAACCAAATTGAGATGTCATATATATACAAATTAAACACCAATGATTAAATTGAAAATAAACAAAACTTCAACTTAAGGTAAAATGAATAAAAAACAGTAATTAAAACTAAAAGATATGAATATGAAATAACTGTAATAATGAGAATCATTGTGCATTTATCGAGATAGGAGAGAGAAATGAAGAAAGAAAAAAAACAGTAATTGATAACATACTGGTCACATTTGAAAAACACACATTATTTATAATAAAATAAGAGTTGACGAGAAATAAACTGAGATGACAAAAGCCTATTTTGACCACCACATGCTGCACCCATACAACACTTGTGTGCAGCTTTTTAAATATAAAATTATTAATATAATATGAAGTTGTATTATTATTCTCAACTAAATTTATAATTAATAAAAAAATTGAGGTCGAAAAACCAAATATCGTTGACTATAATGAGTTTAATATCCTGCCTCCATAATTCAAATACCAAAAAGACAAATCAGCAATAACCAATGCACTATAAAAATACCAAAATAACCCTATTTCAAATACTTGTATATTTCTATGGATCGAACAAAATGGTCATTATAATATATGGGTGAATAATAAAAAGTGAGAGTAGTGAATGCTCCTCGTGTTTTAGGTGTTTGTTAATGTATATATATATTTTTTATTTTATAATAATTACCTGTGGTGACTCAAGTGGTTGAGATACGCGTGCAAGGACGGATATCACGGGTTTGAATCCGCCATTTTAATAAACCAAAAAATAAATAAAGAAGGTACAAGTGCGCGGGCCGCCGCCTGGCCCACATTGCCCCCAAAAGAACAGCTGTTGCAGTTAAGAACCAAAACACGTAATATTTACGTAAAAGGAAAGGGATCTCTAATTTCTAACCCATTGATCTGAAATAGAAGTTTTATGCTATGCACAATCAAGATTGCGAAAAATAAGGTTGGTGCCTCTCTCTCTCTCTCTTCAGTGCACTCAAGGTAACTGCCACATCACTGGATTGGAGAATTGTGGGGCGCAAAAAAGAAAAAGAAAAGAGAAAGAAAAAGGAAAAGGAAAAGGAAAAGATGTCATTCGTGACAAAGTGAGAAAACAAAAACCGAAAGTCTGAATTCTGAATATAATCATGATTTATAATAATAGTAATCTAAGGAAAAAAATAGATTACAATTATCATAAACTATTTTACATGTGAAAAAATTGTGATAATATAATAAAAAATAGATTATAAACTATTTTAATTTTTACACTCAAACATTGAAAAACAATATTATACATGTACGTTTTTTCAAAATTAAAAGAAAAGAAAAATCATTTAATTGGTAAGTATATAAAGATGGTAATATAAACAATACAATTACAAATGATTTTTTGTTTTTATATTTGTAATAGCTTTCAATCACATATAAAATATAAATACATTATTTTAATATTTTTTAAATTATTTTAATAATCATAAAATATTTTTTTTATATAAAAACAATAATTTCATTTAAAAAACTTGTATTCATTAAATTAAATAAAAAATACATTGAATAAAAAACACAATAATATCATGAAAAAAAGAGAGGCATTCAACTCGCTTTTCTAATCCATCAAAAAATCAAAATATCTCCGAAATTCAAGCGGGGGCCTATTTCAAGCTCACCTAACCCGAAGTCACAAACACACGCTCCTAATACAATTGAATTCAGAAAAACCTGTTCGTCCTGGCCTTGGATTTTTCTCTCCATTACAGAAAAGCTTTTAGCACCGCCGCAACGCAAATCGAAATTGTTGACAAAAACATGCTCGCAGGTCTCTGTCTCTCATACGTCTTTGTTTTCATGTGATTAACTTCCAATGCACATTAACCGTTCGCTGAATCTCCTCAGAGAGATGATATGTTTCATTACGAAGTGAAAGATTCTTTTTCTATATCATGACATCAACTAGGTTGTTAACCTTCGTTGATAAATGGAAAGGAAGTTAGGCTGGAGGCATAATTTAAAATTTCACTGTGCCTTGTGCTTCAAAATGATGCAAGTCTGAACTATCCATCCATCATACTATTTTAAAGCACAACATTCAGCTTGGTTTTTATTGAAATGAGCATTGTAAATGCATTTTTTTTTGGAATAAAGATTACTCTTCCGGTTTTTCAATGATCTTTGGTCTTTATTGACAGGGTTGGCTACCGGAGGTCACTTGCAGCTAAAATTTGTCAACTTGCAAAGAAGCCATGTTCATGGTAGTTTCTGTCCTCTGTTATTTTAGAATATAACATTCCTTTGTTTCCGCCCGTTCCAATTAGAACCCCATTTACCTCAAGAGACAAAAGATTAAACCCCAATCCATGTCTCCGGTGCATTATATATGCAAGATAAATAACTCTTATGCATGTTCTTTTTGAATGTTTAGATGAGATTTTGATATTGTATATTTAAAGAGTCGAGAATGCTGAGTATTTGCAGGTCTGGCTGGGAGTGAACTGAACTTCTCGATAATTACATCCCATTCAAGGAGTAAGGTTAATTGCATTTCCACCCCACCAAAGAAAGCCGCCTTTACTCATGAAGAACATGAAAAGAAGTGTCCTTTAGTTAAAATGTGCGGGATTACCTCAGTTCGAGATGCTTCGATGGCAGCAGAAGTTGGTGCTAATTTTATTGGGATGATTCTTTCGCCCAACTCAAAGCGTTCCATTTCACTTTCAGTTGCAAAGGAAATTTCGAAAGTTGCAAGAGAATATGAAGCAGCACCGGTAGGGGTGTTTGTGGATGATGATGCAGACACAATATTGAGAGCCGCTGATGCAGCAGACCTTGAATTCGTGCAGGTATATGTTTTGGACTTTTGACTACTTCGTGTGTAGTATATCATTTTGGTTTCTGACTTTGATATTCTATTATTCAGCTTCACGGGAAAGGTTCACGGGCAGCTTTTCATGATTTAATGGGAAAAAATCGAATCGTGTATGTTCTCCATGCAAATGAGAATGGAAACCTTCTAAATCAAATTTCAGATGAAGAATGTTCTTTGGTTGATTGGATTCTTGTGGATAGCGCAACAGGTGGCAGGTAAGAAAATGATTTACCTTCATGTATAGCACATCCATCGTCTCCATTTTGTCAGTTTGTATACTCCGTTGCCCATCAATATTGAGGTTTAAAAATATAGAATTCTGGTACTAATTCATTTGATGCATTATATTCAATGAACTCCACGCTCAGGAACTGAATAGTTTTCCATGGTCCACCATGAGCAAAACCCAGTAGATTGTGTGCAGGATGATCAATAAAACCTCAATTTGCATCTAGACCTCTCAATTTGCCTAAAATTTTTGTTTACATATCCTGCATATACGTAACTCACACTCCCACTATCGTTTTCTTTGGCATTGCCAATCTTGTTTAAGATTTCTTCCTCGAATAAACTTATGATCCTGTTTGTAGTGGCAAAGGATTTAACTGGACGGGGTTTGAATTACCACCTATCAAAAGCAAGAACGGATGGCTCTTGGCGGGAGGGATTAAGCCTGAAAACGTTAGTGAAGCTCTCTCTCTCCTCAAACCTCACGGTGTTGATGTTAGTAGTGGTATCTGCGGCTCGGATGGCATTAATAAGGATCGATCACGAATAGTGTCCTTTATGAATGCCGTACATTCTGTACGCTATTGATTGGCCACAAGGAAAAAGAAACCACTCCTGACCGCGTCACTTGGAACCTGATCTGCAATATGCCGCGGTATTACTGTCATCTCATTCTATGGAGTTATCTAGTTGAATATGGATGTAGCACGGGTCGGGTCTGAGATGGAAATCCAAGCTTTTAAACCACGAGGCAGCTCCTCGAAGTGTATTTTAATGTCTTATTCAAACATTTCAGAATGGATATCTATAAGATGCTACCGACGTAACAAAGGTAATAAAGATAGCGTGGGAAATTGTTTTTTAAAATATTTTTTATTTAAAAAATTTAAAATAATATGTTTTTTATTTTTTAAAATTTAAAAATACTAAAAAAATATAATTTTTTTAAAAATCAATTTTTAATAAAAAATCAAATTTAAAACTCTTTAATTACGGTGGAAATGATTGTCAATACTTTAACTATTTTGTTCTTTTTTGTAATACATTCATAGACCCACCACGAGTTTTGAAAATCAGTCACAAACCCGATATTGATCACACAAGACCCTATATTTTCATTTATTGATCATCCAGGGTCCTTCCATCCATGCCCATTAACAACTCGAACTAAATCTAAGAAAAACGGAGAAAAAAACGGAATTTTTCTTTTCAAAAAGAAAGGAAATGAACAAGATAATTAATCCTAGAACTAAACTCCTTACAAATTCTCGACCGAACGTAACCAAATTCTCAACCTCAAGTTTGAGTCGGGGGGGGGGGGGGGGGGGGGGGGGGGGGGGGGGGGGGGGGGGGGGGGGGGGGGGGGGGGGGGGGGGGGGGGG
>Ga0307515_10013594_pt1 | contig 15183 bp, 17 predicted proteins | sample 17_EM_MG_FD_194513 | JGI IMG/M metagenome (GOLD analysis project Ga0307515, IMG submission 194513) | Populus trichocarpa ectomycorrhiza microbial communities from riparian zone in the Pacific Northwest, United States - 17_EM | ecosystem: Host-associated > Plants > Roots > Unclassified | place... | reverse complement strand
TCTACTAATACTAGCCTTTACCTCGCGAAGACTACATCGGACTTCTTTGGCTGTTCCTCGGAGGAGACGAGAGGCCTGTTTCATGTCGGCTTCTCTCAGTACCACTAGAGGATGCTCCTTCGTATGAGGCCTTATCCTATGTATGAGGTGATCCGACCAACACCATAGAGATAATATGCGGCCAAAGACAGCTGTCTATTACGGCCAATTTAAGAGACGCTATACGAAGATTCCGTTACAAGAATGAGTGTAGAGTGCTCTGGGCAGATGCAATCTGCATTGATCAGCAAAACATCGAAGAGCGTGGAACGCAGGTTCAATTGATGGGAATGATATACTGGAAGGCGGATCGCGTCCTTGTTTGGCTAGGCCAAAATATTGCTGAGAATGACCGGCTAATCAACATTGAAGAAGCATTCGCCTAGATCTGCGAAAGTAATATGATGTTTAAAGCGAAGGAATAAGCATGTGGAGACGCAAAGGAAGTTCCTCCTGTGACCTCTAATGATATCGCCGGATTCACTGAATTGGAAGTAGATAGGTGGGAAGCAGTTTCTATCCTCCTGAGTAGTCCGTGGTTCCGCCGAGTCTGGGTGATGCAAGAGATTGGACTAGCGGCTGAAGCTTTGGTCTTTTGTGATGCCGAGATCGAAGCAGCTGAGCTTTTAGACTTTTATCTGTGGGTCATGGGTTCTGGTCAAGCTTTATAACTACTTTTTCATTCACCCTACGCAACAGACTGTATGGTACGAATACTGGCTTGCAACCTGCCCTGAATATAAGACTGTCGCGGAAAAATCAACAAAAGTTTCATCGAGATTCTTGCTTTCGCTAGACATCTAGAAGCGACGGACCCAAGAGACCATGTATTTACTTTTCTAGGCCATCTAGCAGCATTACAATTTCCTCTAGGACACGAAGCCATAGCTGACATGAATAATATCTCTTGGTACAAAGCCATTGATTCAGCCTGACTACACAAAAAGCCTTGGAGAGATTTATACAGAATTTGCCGTCAAGATTTTCGAAGCAACAAATAACCTTGATCTATTATCATACATAATTCATTTCGAAAATTCAATCGAAGAGAGCATTCCTTCATGGGTGCCGCGGTGGGACTTACCAGGGGTTTCTCAGGTATCGCTCGGGACTGACCATTACAACGCTCCCAGAGGGTCATACCCTACATCATCTACTTTCATAAAGAGTAACGAACTTAAAGGCCTAAGTGGTCTGCGACTTAGTGCTTTATTTGTTGATCGAATTGAATGGACTTATGAGATTACGATGCCTGTCTGGACATGTTTCGCTTTTCTTAAATATGATTTTGCTGAGGGATCTACCATCCATGCGAACCCTATTGAGGACATTTGGTCCCAGCTGTCTCACCGTGAAGTGTCCAGGACAGATCCTGAAAAGGACAGCCTGATGACTTTCGGCATCACAATGACTGCAATGCTGCTGGACACCGAGCCTGCAGAAAATGAGCCCGGAAACTGCTGTGCGTATCGACTGAGAAATCCAGGAATATCAGGGCCAAGGCTGCCAACTAGCTACCTTACCCCCCTCCTTCAAGCAGCCCATGGCGCCGACCCGCACCAATTTGAAGCCGATGTTCGCACATATACTTAGTCAAGGACTTTCTTTCGTACCCAATCGGGTTTAATTGGCCTCGGTCCCCAGCCGACCGCAAAGGAAGATGTTTGCTTCGTTATTTTAGGAGCTAAAACTCCATTCATTCTCTGGTCTACTTCGCTAGACTCACATCACAAGATACTTGGAGAGGCTTACGTTCATGGTATCATGCGAGGCGAAACTGTGGCAGCTGAATATCGTGGAGGACAGTATCTTGTGTTGAAGACCAACTTTCGCTCTTTTAAACCGCGAAATTCTCTGATATATTGAGCTCATCGTAACAAGGGACGCTCGGGAGAATTGAGAAGTTATTCAAAGCTTGAGCTGCGTGATAACCAAAAAAATCTTGGCTCCTCGGACTTAATGCTGTAATAATATATGAGAAAGCTGTACCTCTCTTGCGAGGCCCTCACTCCAACGCGAGCCATAGCTGGAAAACCGCATCCCCAGAAGCGCTCATAGACACATTCCCCCCAAGCACGCCGCAACTCCTAATTCTTGCTTCCTGCCCCAGCTCCCGTAAAATCCCCCTTAACTACAGCAACAGTAAATCGCCACCTCCAGCCCCCGGATTAACAACCTGCTGCGGCTGATTCTGATTAACCACATACATGCTCGCCGCATTACCCGCAATCGGGGACCCCCCAAATGCGCTCTCCCTCATCTGCATGTGGCCTACGCCCGCAAAATACAAGTCCGCCTCACTGACCGCCGCGGCGAGATTGCCGTTGCCGTTGCTGCCGCTGTGACCATTCGTATTAATCGCCGAGGCTGTATCCACCGTCGGTCGTTCCGCGGCAGCCTTCTCGCGCGCAGCAGCAGCAGCGCGCACCGTGGGCAGCGTGTGCTTCTGCAGCGTGGGGGAATCGATTAGCCGGCGCGGGCGAGCAGAGCGGAAGACTTGCTGGACTGGTTTCAGGTAGACCGTCGCTAGCGTTCCGACGTTAAGACACATCTCCTCCAACGTGGCCGGATCCAGTTTCTCGCTTTCTTCGGCCGTGATGGCGGGCTTCTCGCCCATGACGATGAGTTTCGCGGTTTCTGGTTTAGAGGAGAGGAGACGCCAGTACATGTATCCGCGGTCGCGGAGGTCCGGGTTGTCTGTCTCTTCCGTTGCCCACTTCAGGACCTTAGGGACTAAATCTTGACCCTTGGTAGGCCGTTGGATGAAGAGTTTGACGGTAGCGGTAAGGAGGGCGAGTTGGACTTCATGAGGCTCGTCCGCGAAAGTATAGAGGAAATCGTCGAGTAAAACATCTGAGTTATCGATGCGATCTGCATACTGGCCGATAACCCATATCATAGCTGCTTTCGCTTCTGGCTCGTCTAGACTGTCTAGGTTCTCGCACAGCGTTGAGATGATAGATTCGTACTGATTCGGGTATTTCCGGAAGATATTGCGAATGACAACAGTAGCTTCCTGCACGATGTACGAGACTTTCGTAGCGACGAGCTCCAGGAGAGTTTTGATGCAGAGACGAGCAGCGGGCTCGATCTTTATGGCAAGCTTGCCGATTGCCCGTACAGATTTTCGGACGAAATCAACGTCGATCTCTGTGGCGTATCTGAAGCATGTTAATGATATGATTTTAACTTTGAAAAGAACAGGCAACTAATGGAAGCTTACTCTCTTAACTCTGTCAGAACTTCCTTGATGTTCTGCTCCGTAGCAAGCATAAAAATGAGTTCCAGCTTCGTGACCTTTACATAAATCGGATCATTATATTTGCAAAAGAAGACGCGAATATCGCTCCGCAGAACCTCTGGCCTTCGTTGAAGAATCAACAACGCGTTTCGGAGTGCTAGGTATTGGATTTCGGGTCCTTTAGAGAGGAGGGTGACAAGAGGCGGGGAAAGTTTATTGCAAAGCGATGCTATTACTTTTTGGTCGGCGATGTAGTTCATCAGATAAAGTATGACACGGATGCAAGTGAGGACGACAGCTGAATTAGAGTGAGATAGGCGAGGTGATATTCGCTCTGCAAGGAGTGCGGCCTCGGATGAGTCTTGCGGAACATAATTCATCATTGCTTCAAGGATGTACGTCTGGCCCCATCTGCTTATAGTAAGTAATTTGAAGTGCTAATTGAGATGCTTGATATCTTACTCCGAACAGTCCGGTAAAATCTGCACTATCTTTGATGCGCTCGAATAATCGATCGTGAGTTTAATGCTCTCACTCCTTTCCCAAATATCCATCAGGCTTGCCAGAGCACTCGATACTACAGTCGGGTTTTCATCTCTGAGCATGCTGTTAAGTTTGTCAATAAGGTCCGAGGATTCGACGAGGTGGCGGTCGTGATCGTAAAGCTTTGCAACGCAAAACGCCGCCGTTTTACGAACATATGGGTCGGTGTCTTTGAGGAGATGCTTTAGTGGTGGGACAGTTGCCTCAACGAATTCACGAACATGTATGTAGGACATTGTTCGCAAGGCGAGTGCTCGTACTAAGGGGTTGCTATCATCCATATCCTGCGCACTCTATTAGTACCTAGATCCAGCCTCTTCTAGGGCTATACTCACATTAACAATTATGGGCAGCGCCTTGAGCGCAACATCCGGCTTTATCCTAGCATAATTGACCAGATACAAGAAACACCTGCTCCTCGATCAGTTCTCCCTTTCCAAATATAATTACAGTGTCAGAGGCTGCAAACTAACTAACATCTTCTTGATCTCCAAGCTCGCGATATGCATACAAGCGACAATATCCGGGAACAGCGCCACCATATCATTATTACTCATAGTCATATTCGCAACAATCTTCTTTAGCGCCGTCTTCTTCGCCGAGTAGTTCTTGTCCTTCTTGCCGCCGCTATTAAGCTCGAGGCGCAGCTCAGCTACTTTGCCCTGTGGAGAACGGAGATATTGTAAGCACGGTGTGTCAAAGGCTACGGTGGGGAGGAACATGGTTGCAGCATTCTCTCCTCATCTATCGACATTGCAATCTATATCAAGATACTGGCTTTTCAGAAGGAGGCCCGTCTCAAGCGTGCGGGGGAGAGTAAGGCAGACGCATAGAAGTATTTTAGAGAGTTGCAAGGTTGAAAGTATCACAACGAGTGCCATCAAGAAGGGTAAAGTGGACAAAGAGCAGTAATAGAAGAAAATCTAACATACTCGAGCAAAGAGCTTCGCATCTTGCCCGCTCGTACTCATTGCTGCTGTCCTCGTGCCCAGTCAACGGCACATCTACACATGCATGCGCTCGGCAGCTCCAGCTCCCCTCTCGCTCCGCTGCCGTTTTAGTCGCCCCTCCACTACGGCAAAAGTTCCTGGTCCGATGTTCGATTCGGTTGGGGGGCTTTTAGGGCACTCTAGCGAGCATGAACATTGCAGAATTTAGAGAGAAGAGGTCGTGAGAGACGTGAGAGGTAGTAGACAAGAAATTGGATACACAGTGTAGGAGGAAGGGAATTGGACCATGGCACTACTCCGGGCGGCCCTTGCGGAGCCAAGACTAGCGGACCTCTTATTCAACCATCTCTAATACCACGCTTCCAATACTAAATGTATCTTCAACATCAGCCACACAAATCTTAGCAACGCATCCGAAACCCCCTCTTACCCTCAAAAGAACCAAATCCTCCAGAGAATCACATTGCAAAACCGAATCTCACCCTCTAACCCGAGCGTCCGCACCTCTCCATCTCACTCCTACAAACCCACCATGGCCGCACAACCACCTCCAACCCCCAAATGGGTGCTTGACCTCAACAGCGCCCCCTCCGCCAAACCCAAAGCCTCCTCAATCCCCGACCCACCCGGCTTCACCGCCGCGCTCAGCGCAAAGCAGCGCTCGCAATCCAAAAACGCGCCGCAAGCCTCCGTCCGCAAGCCGCCCACGACCGAAGAAACCGACACTCTGAAGCTGAAAAAAGCATGGGAGATCGCCATCGCACCGGCAAAGCAGCTACCCATGAACGCAATCGGTACGCACGACCCCCTCTCCCCCAATGTCCAATGTCCAATTTCCAGTTTCCAGTTTCCCTTTTCCCTTTTCCTTTGTCTTTTCACTTTACATTCGACCTAGACCAGGAACATGTCCATGCGAGCGCATGAAGCTGACCGGTCCGATTCCGCCGCACAGGAATGTACATGACCGGCTCGACCCTCCAGATCTTCTCCATCTTCATGGTCTTCACGCTCTTCAAGACGCCCCTTACCGCCATCGCGACCCTGGGCCGCACTTTTGCTCCCTACACCACCCCGGGCACCGCGACGCGCCTCCTGCCCGCCAAGCTCGTGTTCGTGGTCATGAATCTGCTCATGCTTGGGCTAGGGCTGTGGAAGGTGAACCAGATGGGTCTGCTGCCGACGACGCGCAGCGATTGGTTGGCGTGGGAGGCCGAGAGGACGTGGGCCGAGAGGGGCGTGCCGACGGAATGGTTGTAGATTGGGAGAGAAGAGGATATGGCTGCTGGTGGGATGGAGGGTTCATGGGCGTCTTTGGAGAATTTGGGATTGTTCAAGGGGCTTTATACCACGCATTAAATTCTTGTCTTATGGCCGCACTTCTTTGGGCTACGGTGCATCAATATCAAGCCGTCATTAGATGGAAGTAATACTACATTGATCATTTGGCAAACTTAAGTAGCAAAAGGTACTTGATATCCGACAATCTCAGAAAAGCTACCTAACGTCCCATGCTTCGACGGAAGGGGGTATCGTGCAAAACTGAAGGGAGATATTGCTAAAAACTATGCTCCGAAAAGAATAATTCTGAATCTGAGAGGATTAGATATACTTCAACTTTTGCACCACCTGCTACCAAAATCTCATCTGCGAGTTAAAACCTGACATTTTCCACCCTCCATGAATCTCTTATAAGTCATAACCATGATCAGTCTTTTGCCTAATTGAAACCATATTGCTCAAACATCGGCTGCTCTCTCCACCACATCTCAAGGATGCCCGTGTACACTTTGCTGCATTTACTCATCCGCAAGTAGAGGCGCCCGCTCTCTGTCTTCACTAACAATCTCGCCACGCTTGAATGGGTCTCTTCCGAGCAGTCCTGGAATTCCGACTGCAAGAGACAGAATGAACAGGATAGCCATGATGATGAAGGCGAAGATCCATTGGAAAGCGATGATGTGTTCCAAGAACTGAGATACACCAATTGCTGTCATAGGCGTCAGTTTCATTGTCGCTTTTCTTAAGAGGTATTTGGCATCAGGGGCGATTTAGGCACTGGAAGTACGAAAGCAGAAAGGGACAACTGAACATACCAGCAGCAAGCACACTCAATTCAAATCCCATGGTGTAATCCTTAAATGCTGCTAGGAAGAAAACTCCGTAAGCCAGGATGCCCCAAATGAAGATGTTTGCGACGATTCTGGCTGGTAGCGAATGTGCGTGCACCATAACCGCGCCGCACCAGTACAAAGCCACAAAATTCCATGCCAGCGGTCCGCTTACAACCGGTATGTGGATGAAGCGTGGGGTAGTGCTGTGGTGGAAATAGGCCGAGCTGAGGTTGAAAAAATTGATGATGAGAAGTAGCTCCGCGAGCCAGAAGTGTGAGCGCACCCAGAGATGGATGAAACCAAAAAGAAGAAGGTTTGAGGCGATGAAGTGCGAGCCGACAGTGGCAGCGGCAGTTACATAAGCGGAGTTGGAGGCGTACAGGTGCCAGCAGTAGCCAATTTGGAGTAAGAAGAGAATAATCCTGCATTAGTATGATTAGCACTTGTTTTATGCATAAAGCACTTTGCAGATTGCGCATAGATTTTGTTACAAGGCTGAATGGAGGGTAAATCAAAGCACACACCAGTAGATACTTGTGATGATCGCATTCATAGTAAAGGGTGTCTTATGGTAGCTGTTCTGGCCCCAAATGGTACGGCGGTGATATATACCTTCATGAGGCTTCTCGAGGGTATAGTAGATGCTTGTAATAACTGCCAGCAGCCACGTTATAGCCGTGGCGATTTTGTACGTAATGATGGATTGGCGCGAGTACTCATCGTGGGAAGAGAACGGATTGACTATGAGTATATTAGCAGAACTTAAGCGATTGAAGTAGATTGCGAAAGGGAAGATATAAGAGAGGTCTGCAATCCGAGCGGGAAGACGGAGAAGCTATACGCACTTGAATGAATGCGCCTGTGGAGGCTGTCGCCGGCGCCGTTACTCTCAGGCATTGTGACGGGGTATTCAAATTGGTATAGATTCTAAAAGAGCAGAGAATTGAGGTTTGGGTGAGAGAGAGGGAGGAAAAGGGAATTGTCGAGGGAAAGCTGGAGAATGTAAAGAGAATTTGTAGAGGAGTGATTTTGAGGTTGGTATTATGGGGGAGTTACCAAAAGCCGCACAAAGGTCACAAGTCACCAGGTTCAGACGTCATGAGGCTTGGCGAATGCGGGGGCGGCGCTTACTTGGAGCGAACTCCAGGGAAACTGCCTGCGAAGGGAAAGGGGAACATGCAACAGGCCATCACATGGACAAAGGCTTTCGCCTCAGCTTGCATCGCACCACACCACCGCCATCCCCACTTTGCACTCTATCCGCATGTGATGAAATAAATGGGGGCTTAGAACGATGGGGTGCTAAGCTACATAGTGCGGCGGGTATCTCTAGTGGGAATAAGTGCAACCAACAAGAACAGAAGAGCCAAACAGAAAGGCAAGGAAGCATAAATGGTAAAAGGCCAGAAATAACAGGTGCAACAGAAATAATAGAAACAACAGAATTACAACAATTCATAGAAGAAAATCGAAGATCGAAGATCCCAAGCCCACTCAAAGTGTCTAAAAACCATGGAAAAAATACCATGAGCATGGAATGGCCATAAAATTTACGGCGCGGGACGTCATCCTCACCTGACAGGCCCGGGCGTTGATAGGCGCCACTGAGCCGACCTGTCGATTCAGAAAATCCTGACGGCTCGCCAATTGCTTGCATTTCGTCATTCACCTCAAACCTCTGTTCACATCCTGCAAAGCCGTGGCATCGGCACCTACCGAGCCGGTGTGTCTGGCACTTCCCAAATGTCCTTTTCATCCTCTTTTCTTGTCTCCAACCCTTTGTGTGCCTCCTCCCCGCCACCAGATGCTTGCTCGTTTTTCTGAACAGCAGGCTGCGCCAAAGACAAGCTGGCTTGATTTGGATTTGATGCGAAAGGAATCATTCCATTCGCTGTAAATACGGTCAGGTCCGCTCTCTGCTTCATGCCTGGTGACATAGGCCGCCCTGCTAGAGTAGAATCCGAATTGGGCGGCAACCATTGCAGCGATACTTGAGAGGGGGCAGGAGCCGTAGTTTGAGCCGGCTGTGAAGCATTCCCACCAGCGTGAGGGTTGTAATGGATGAATTGCGGCAGAGAAGATGGCGGAGGTGGCGGAGGCGTATCGGGACGTGGAGGTGATGTGGTCATTGGTAATGGTTCGGCTACCGTCGTAAATTGAGATTTGGGAAGTTGGTCGGGCTCGATCTTAAGCTGAGTCGGAGCTGTTGGAGAATACACGGAATCGATCAATGGTCGTGCCGCTGCAGGCGGAGAACTAGGTGGCGGGACAGCTGTCTGAATTGGCCGTATGGGTTGTGGTGGATGTAGTGGTGCTTCACTGGCCGTCTCTTGTACATTAGGAGCCTCGGGCTGGCTAGATGCCATCACAGATGCAATCGATGGTTGCCCTGCTGGAGCTTCGACGGGGGATGAAGACACTGCAGCGCTCTTGGTTTCTTTCGTAGCTGCCTTTCGTGCAGTCGTAGGCGCTTTCGCTGTTCGAGGAGCTGCGGCCTTTCTCGTAGATGTCTTGGCCGCAGCCTTCCTTTTCTCGGCTTCCAGAGCCTTTTGCCGCTCTCGTGCTTCATACTCTTCCCTTGATGGTAGCTTCAGTGAGATTCTCTTCAGTCCAGATGTGAGTTGATCAACCTCGTTCTCTTTGTTCTGCGGCGCTTTATTCATAGATGTCGATGGCACCCGCGGAACTGGAGGCTCTTTCACTGGCGCTCGAGACTTTGTAATCTCAACTTGTGCTTGAGGGGGAGCTCTTGCCTTCTTAATTTGCACCCCATTGACAGATGCAAGTGCCGGAGTAACGCTCGGTTTTCTTGATGGAACGACGCTTGATGCTCGACTTGTGCTGCGGTCACCGTTTACAGACCCAATGCTCGATGCTATACTCGTACGTCTCGAGGCAGGACGAGGAGCAGGAGGTTCGATGCTTGCCAACGGCAAATCTGCAATGGTTTTCCTACGACTGGATCTCGAGATTGGACGACCGGAGGAATTATCTTCCTCGGATTCCAAATCAGCATAAGAAGGTTTCGCCTTTCTACCCCTCAGCTGCCTGCCGGACGGTTCAACAGCTGACGTGGTAGGAGCTATTGACTGCCTCTCCTTCTTTACCCGCGGTTCGGACAATTCTTCCGAGGTGCAGCTCCTAGTCTGACGCTCGGTAGGTATCAATAGTTTGCTTAGTTCAAAAGTCGCAGTTGCCCAGTCAACTTCCGGTGGTGGAGGTGTGGGCGCTCGAGATGGGCTCGTCGACATTAATCTGCCTGCTCCAGATACGCTCCGACGAACTCTTGCTGGATCGACAATCTTTGCAGAGAATGATTGTGTTGGAGAGTAGTAGGTCGGTGGAGCTGCAGTTCGGGGTTTCTTGGGTACCACCACTGGAGGTGGATTCACGAGGATCTCCAGCTCTGCAAGGCGAGATTCGTGCCACCATTCAGGATTGTACTTTATCGATGTAGTCGGATTTGACGTATTTCCATCTTTCAGATTGAGAGCGCTGATTCGCTGTCCCATCTCGTAGCCTAAGCCGTTGTCTGGTGTTGCATATGGAACAGACAGGGGTTGACCTTCGCAGAGCCCACTTAGATGGCTGAGAACTCCACTCGTCAATGCCTGATCACTGTATCCACCTTCAAGGACGGAAATCACTCGTCCATCCACACCAGTCCCTTCTTCTTGCGCCAGGCGGACTACATCCGAAGTAAAGCGAGCGTAGAATTCTGTCGGAACATTGACTTTGTGCCTCTGCATTCCCTGACTCTCCCATTCGCTAGCATCAAAGCCTGCGGACAAGAATATCGCAGCTTTGGGAGCTGGCTGATTTGGCGAAGTCCGTAATCGTATAGTATGGTGCTTGAGGTATGCACGAGCCTTCTCAATCAAGACAAGGTAGCGACTCTCGTAGAGTTCCCAGAACTCTGTTTCTGTCTTCCAAGGCTGCAGATGAACGTTCCAGATCGATTGGCCATGAGCGTTCTCGATGCACAAGCTAGCATTGCGCACTTTCTCGTCATCTCCCCATTCGCAGGGATATGAATTGATGTCGTGCAGACTGAAATATCCGATGGATGTCTTCTTCGAGTTTGGAGTATTCTTCGGCATCTTAGCAACTTTAGAGTTGTGAGCCCATGTTATGGATTGTGATCCATCCCCATGATGAAGATCGAAATCGATGATGGCAGCGTGGGTCAACCCGTGTGCCATAGCAGCATGTTCAATACCTACGTGAATATTGTTTATCCAGCAGAATCCAGAAGGAAAGTCGGCAGAGCAATGGTGACCCGGTGGTCGGATACAGACGAAAGCGCGAGATGGTCCAGTCGGCGTCTTAGTGCCTTGAAATACCGAATCCACAGCGTCAAGTACGCCACCTAATGCTCCTTGGAACGCGTTCAGAGACTCTGGGCAGAGATACAAGTCACCCTCATGGAGCTTCTCCTTCGCCGGTTGACTGGTCTGGTTGTGGCCCCCTGTCCTGCTCAGCTCTTTCCCAGTTGTCGCCAACTTCCTCTCGGCGGAATCGCACATTGTCTTCAGCTCCTCCATCCATTTCATACCATGTACATTGGAAACAACGGACGAAGTGATGTTAACAGCGCGCGATGTCTTACGAATTTTGAAGGGAATATTCTCGTTGGGACTTCGCCGGGGATGTGGCGGATTTCCTCCTTCCGCATGTCTTTCTCCCAGCCGCACGTAGGCCGCTGATATTCCCAATACACCGGCGAGGATGCGCTCCGGTCGCTCTACAATCATGTTTAGGGTGCTCTTACTGGTCCTGGGTCTTGAATATCGATGTCCATAGCATTGATCGTGTATAATAACTATCGTGCCCGCCGCCTTTGGAGTTTCCGATACAGCATCATGCAACGCTAGCTCTTTCTTGAAATGTTCTGCTGCTATATCCGCAGCTTTTAGGGGTTCTTTTTCCTTCTCCTCGATCGGAGCGTGGAGTGGCGACTTCAATGTATTAGGAGATGCTTGGGTCGGATTGAACGAGGAGCGTCGCGACAAAGGCCTTCGAGGAGTTGCGGGGGATTCGCCAGCTCGCAGCGATGAAGTCGAGGCCTTCCTAACAAGCGCAGGCGAAGACGATCTGTGGTAGAGGCTCATGGTGCTCGAGCTGCGCCGGAGCGGGCTAGGGGGTGGTTTCTGAGCGCCGGGCGACCTTTCAAAGCGCTGTTGATCTGTAACGCGGCGGGGCGAATTCGGGCCCGGAGATGGAGGTAAGGGCGTGTTGGAGGCAGTATTTAAGGACAGGCGCTTCAATGAGTTTGAGAGCAAGGTTGAGCTGTTGTTTGTTGACGGTCGCGAGGGTTGAGGTGCTTGGTTCGCTGCACCCTCAGGATGCTGGGCATCTTGCATTGTTGCGGATAAACAGCCGCAGTGCAGGCGTGGTGAATGGCCTGAGTGAAATGGGTTTCAGGCTGATTTTCAGCGCATGAGTGAATTGTTTCTGCGATGACGATGCGCGTTTGTTTAGCAGGCAGCCCTGCCCTGATTCAAGCTTGCTGCTGAAGCGAGCTGCCCCCTCGCATCCATGCATGCACGCCCCTTTTAGTAGAATCCATAAGGCTGACTATAGTCTTCAGAACGAATAAAGTTTTCAACAACTCTATGCCCATTATGAAGGGTTTTAAGCCATCCTTCGACACAACCGATTTCTCTTTAACACCACTTGATGGGCTACTCATCAAGGAACGCATGACTCCCTGAGACACTCAAATGCTAACACAGAGAGCCAACCAACCCTTCCAAGAGATGACCCCTTGCTAACCATCATGGCAAAGCCACTCAGACTCAAATACTTGCTTTTCCCACGCTCAATCAACAAGTAAATCAACGCCTACACCTCTCAATGCCGTTACGGCCCATTCTGGAAAATCTCTTCGGTCATCATATAATTTTCCGAAGAACTCCTTCAGAAACATTGGATACCTGTCTTCCATTATAGCTTTCCGCGCTCCCTTCATCAAATTGAGAAGATAATGCACATTGTGCATAGTCAGGAGATGTGCCCCCGCAGTTTCTTTAGCTGCTACATGATATATGTAGGCTCGAGTAATGCCTAAGCCCCCTTCCTCCTTTAGCCGGCAGCATATGCACCCACAACCATCTTCAACAGGGGAGAAGTCCTGTGAGAACGACGCATGTCGGAGATTTAAAGTCCCTGTAGAGGTAACTGCGTTGCCAAAACGCTGTGTCTCATGTTAAGTACTACCGTTGCGTTGACACGTGATGGGCTTACCGCTGTCCTTGTTGGCCAGACACAGTCAAACATATCTGCACCCAGCGCAATAGATACTACTAAGTCTTCAGGATAACCCTTTGCAAATTAGTAGGGCCTAGAAGACTTAGTGGAGATACATACAACTCCCATTACATATCTCGGCTTCTTTTCTGGCAGCAGACCAGTGCAGGTATCCACCCTAATTCGTGCCATTAGTGATTTCTTCAGTGTAGAAATAGTAAATGCATACACTCTACAATACGCTTCTTTAGCTTCACCCCCAGACAGCCCACCAATTGCAATGCCTGGAGTATTTCGTGCAACCATTTCTTTTGTGCATCGTCTCCGCAAGTCCAGATCAAGTCCTCCCTGGATGATGCAAAAAAGATTCTGCCTCTCCGGATACTTATGGGCCACAATGCAACGATCTAGCCACCGTACAGACCGTTCCATCGCTTCCGTCATCCGAGCCAGGTCTGGAGATGTGGTTACAATAACGTCGTCTAGCTGCATAATTATATCCGATCCAATTGAATTCTGAAGAGATATGGAGTGTTCGGGGGTGAGGAGCCTAACCATTACATTAGATAAACCATGTTGGAGAAGTTGCGGGGCGTGAGAAATACATGGGTGTGCCGTCATGAGGGCTGAAGAAGCGCACTCCTTCTTCCGTAATCTTCGCAAGCTTCAGAAGGGAAACCATTTGAAAACTGACATCGGTGTCAGCTACAATGGTTTCGGTTACGAAGTTAGACGGGTCACCGACCCACCACTATCTGCAAACATCAGCTTGTAGCCCAACCAGAACCCTCAAGCAATAAAGCAAGCACCTGTAAGTATATTGTGCGGCCATGATTGAAACTTATGCGCTCCTCCTATCGCATCAAGTGTAGCCTGTCCAGGTTTCAACCCTCTTAGATCTAGTCAGACTCTCGAGCTTAAACCCGTACTTCACAGGGTTATCCCACAAATGGTATGTGTTATTAAGGCATAGCCTGCAGCCAGTTTCCTCCAACTGTTCAGGCGTAAGACCTTTCAGCGAAGCTTGCGTTGCTACGGGCATAAATATTGGCAAAGGGACCGGACCATGAGGAAGGAGTAGCGTCGCAGCTCGAGCTTTTGTGACCTATTAGGACATATGAGCTAAGATCATCTAATATTCTAGGAAATAGAGATATTACTTACGGAGCATTTCGCTATCAGTTCGAATGTCAAGGCTGAGGGCATGGGAACTGGTGCCATGTTGCGTGATCTGAATTGAGGGTAGCAAGCTATCGAACAAGAAAGTTCAGACGTTTCGTTTGGCCTCCACACGCATCAAAATTTAAGCACCGAGAGAACCCCGCATAATTGTCAGAACATAGAGAGTATAGTACTCAATCAATCGCACTTCACGAAAGAATAGTGGTCTCGCATATAACATGTTAACATACCATTAAGAGTATTTTCATGCCATAAAGCTCCAATTTTCCAAATTCGTGCTGAGTGCACGGATCACCACCTCACGCGGCCCCCAAGAGTTACTAACCCTAAACTTAATATACCCCCACACAATCAAATCAAGTCCGGATTTTGGTCCACAATCTTCAAAACACCCGAATCCCCAATAATGACCAATCTGTCTACTCAGGCGGTCGATGCTCTTGAACTACCTGCTTTAGACTCTCTACCATGTCTCCCTCCTAATTTAGATTGACTCTTTCCTATTCACAACATATCTCACCTAGAATCCGGATTTCTATGAGTTTCGGGAATGAGTGCAGTAATCACAGCTTTAGATCTTGTGACCTCATCGCGAGCTAGTATACGCGCTGGCTGTAAAGATGGGGAGGAAGTAAGAGTCCCGAAGGATGTCTAGCGCGCTTCGCCAGGGAGTTCCACGCGTGAGAGGTGATAGTAAAGGATCTTAGCTTCGGCGGTGATCTAGTGGTATTCGAGGAGGAAGTAGTGTAGTGATTGCTATCATCCGCACTTCTTCTTGTGCTTTGCCATTGGAGCCAATTGAGGTTATAGGTTATTTCGGATTTTTCGAAGGCGTGGGAGAAGATTATTCGGCGGAGCTCGGGGGGGG